>Ga0070738_10001168_pt1 | contig 58036 bp, 50 predicted proteins | sample Coa_R2_2_FD_66446 | JGI IMG/M metagenome (GOLD analysis project Ga0070738, IMG submission 66446) | Surface soil microbial communities from Centralia Pennsylvania, which are recovering from an underground coalmine fire - Coalmine... | ecosystem: Environmental > Terrestrial > Soil > Unclassified ... | reverse complement strand
GGACAGGGTTCCTGGAAGCTCGAAGGCGACCAGCCTGGCTCGGCCACCATCGCTTTTTCGCGCCTTGGCGTTGAATCCCTCCATCAGCTTGCGATGATGGCGGCCGCCGCGCCCCGCACGAAAGCCGCCCCAGACCGCCCGACGCCCTCACAAAAGAAAACATCCGGGCCTCCTAATGCCGCGGGCGAGCTTCGTTGCGCGGCTTGTTCTTTTGGAGAAGAGCTGCCATTCCAAGGATTCGTGCAAGGACACGCCGTTTTGACCGCGCCGCTCCGCAGTCCTCGCGCTTTTCAAGCGGAACTGACGCTCGACGCCGTCGAGCTTGATCCAAAATCCAACCAGGCCCGGCGGCTGGGAGTGCAGGCCGAAGACCTTGCGATAAAAAACAGCGGACCCGTGGTGGTGGCGCTCAATTCAGGCGGGGCCCGCATCGTGTCGGCCAAGTTCAACGCGCGCGACACCCATCTGGAGGCCAAGGGATCCGTTCCTTTCTCCGGCGGCGGCGCCGACCTGTCCCTCAGCGGATCGGTCAATCTGATCGTGCTCCAGTTGCTGAATTCCAATCTATTGGCGTCGGGCAGCGCCGTCTTGACGGCCACCCTGCAGGGCGCCATCGCCAATCCGTCGCTGAACGGCCGCCTGGAGATCCAGGACGCCTCGCTCTATCTCAACGATGTTGCAAATGGAGTCGATCACGCCGCCGGAGTCGTGCGCTTCGATCGAAATCGCGCCGTGATCGACAGGCTCACCGCCCAAACCAGCGGCGGAACCGCTCTGTTCGGCGGGTTCATCGAATTCGGGCAGGTGCTGACTTATCGCCTCCAGGCGCAAGCTAAGCAGGTCCGGGTCCGGTATCCCGAGGACTTGAGCAGCACCTTCGACGCGGATCTTACCCTCACCGGAACCTCCGACGCAAGCACGTTGGGCGGCACCGTCACTCTCACCCGCGCCGTGTTGACTCCCACCGCGGATTTGGCCCGTTTGCTTTCGTCCTCCCTAGGACCGGCCCCCGCTGCTTTGACTCCCAACGACTATTTGCGCGGCATGTCGCTCAACGTTCAGATCGAGGGCGCTCCAAACTTCGAGTTTCAGACCTCGCTGACCCGCGACGTGGAGGCGGCCGTGAATCTGCGGTTGCGCGGCTCGCCCTCCCGGCCTTTGCTTTTGGGAACCATCGACGTCACCGGGGGAGAACTGAAGCTCTTCGGAAGCGCTTACACCATCGACCGCGGCGAGATCCGCTTTCAGAATCCCGTAAAGATTGAGCCCATTCTGGATATGCAGCTCGAAACCAAGGCCCGCGGCATTGTGGTGACCATCAGCCTCACCGGAACGATGCAAAAAATGAACGTCAACTACAGTTCCGACCCGCCGCTGAAGCAATCCGAGATCGTCGCCTTGCTGGCGTTTGGAAGGGCCCCGTCGGCGTCCGGCTCCTATGGAAACACCGTGACTACCAGCAGCATCGGCGCAACCGATCTGGCCCAGGCGCTTTCTGCCCAATCCTCCAGCCGTTATGAGCGTTTCTTCGGCGCCACCCGCGTCAAGATCGACCCCAACCTCACTGGCATCGATAGCCTGCCCGAATCCCGCCTCACCTGGGAGCAGCCCATCTCCAAGGACGTGACCTTCACCTACATCACCAACCTCAACTACACGCAAGAGCAGATCGTGCGCGTGGAATGGGATTTTCAAAAAAACTGGTCGGCCGTAGCCGTGCGCGACGCAAACGGCCTGTTTGGCATTGATTTTCAATATCGTAAACGCTTGAAGTAGTCTGGCGCCGAACGGCGAGATGGCAGTCCCTCTCGCCCTGGATCTATTTCCCCCATTCTTTCAGCTACCTGCCGCTCCAACTCCACCCATCCCCCGCCATCCCTGCGTCACCCTATGGACTATGATTTCGCTTTCTCCCCGCAACGTTCCCCATTCGCGCCTCGGTGGCAGATTCCCGATCTCCCCCGCACAAAAGCCCCATTTCAAAACCTGCCCCGAAGATCAGCAACCCATTTTGTTTCAAATATTTAAAGATTCGACGCGGCGGCCTTGGCTTCGTTTTTTCGCGCGGCGCGGCCCGGTCGCCCGGCTCCGCCCGCCCAGGAATGAAATAGAATGGTTGCCGTCATGACGAAGGCCCTGTTATCACTCTCCGCCGTCCTGGCGACTCTGTCCTTTGCCTCCGCCCAGGATCTCTCCGATCCCACGCGTCCCGCCGGCTCTGCGGACAACAAGAACCCCACCACGGCCTGGAAAGGAAAAACGCCGCGGCTGGCCAACGGCAAACCGGACCTCTCCGGCGTCTGGAGCCCCGACCGCAATTTCATCTACGACATCAGCGACGCTCTCAAGCCGGGAGAGGATCTTCCTCTTCAACCTTGGGCCCAGAATCTCTCGCGCGCGCGCATGTCCAAAGACGATCCCGAGGCCAACTGCCTGCCCACCGGCGTCCCGCGCCTGGCGCCCTATCCTTGGAACATCGTGCAAACGCCGAAATACACTTACTTCTTATTTGAGGGCAACATCCATAGCTACCGGCAGATATTCATGGACGGCAGGAAGCATTCTCAAGATCCCAATCCCACCTGGTATGGCGAATCGATCGGCCATTGGGAAGGCGACACGCTTTCCATCGATACCACCGGCTTCAATGAATTATTTTGGTTCGACTTTGCCGGCCATCCCCACACCTCGAAACTGCACGTGACGGAGAAATACAGGAGGCCGGACATGGGACACCTGGAATGGGAAAGCGCCATCGACGACCCGGGCGCCTATACGAGGCCATTTACTCTTTATGGACATTCCGTCCTTCAAAATACGGATTTAATGGAGTATATTTGTCAGGAAAACAACAAAGACGTAATCCATATCCTCGGCAAGGATCAGCGAAATCGAGACGCGAAAAGGGCGGCGGAGGGCAAATAGGACGCCAACACTCCCAACTCGGCGGTTACAGGAACCCCGGCTTCGAGGTGTCCCCAGACGCCGCCCGATCCCTTTTTGTTTTCCCTCCGCGGCCATAACCCATGCCGCTGGTCGAATTTCGCAACGTTTCCTATCACATCTCGGGCAAACGCATCCTCCGCGGAGTGAGTTTCGCGGTAGAGGAAGGCGAGACTCTCGTTTTACTTGGACGAAGCGGCTCGGGAAAAAGCACTGCGCTGAAGCTCGCCAATGGAATGCTGTTGCCGGCCGAGGGCGAAGTCCTGGTTGAGGGCCGCTCCACGCGCGAATGGGATCCGATCCGCTTGAAGCGCCGCATCGGATATGTGATCCAGGAAGTTGGCCTGTTTCCGCACTTCACCGTGGCCGCAAACGTCGGTCTAGTCCCGAAGCTGGAGCGCTGGAGCCCGGCGGATAGGGGCAGGCGGGTGGACGAACTCCTCAACATTGTGGGACTGCCGCCGGCCGAATTTCGGATGCGATATCCGCGCCAGCTTTCCGGCGGTCAGCGGCAAAGAGTGGGCGTGGCGCGAGCGTTGGCCGCCGACCCGCCCTTGCTTCTGTTCGACGAGCCGTTCGGAGCGCTCGATCCCGTTACCCGCCTGGAACTGCAACGCCAGTTCTTGGACCTCCAGCGCAATCTTCATAAGACGTCTCTATTCGTAACCCACGACGTCAGGGAAGCGCTCCGATTGGCGACCAGGATCGCGCTGTTGGCCAACGGAGTCGTGGACGCGATTGCAAACCCCGCGGAGTTTGAGCGCGCGGAAACGGACGAAGCGCGAGCTTTCCTCGCCTGTTTGTAAGCTGAACGAATGCGTCCCGATCTTGCCAACGACCTCGTTGTTTTGACGATGGAACACCTCGTGCTCGTGGGAAGCTCCATGGCCCTTGCGATTCTCATCGGGCTTCCGCTCGGAATTCTGGTTAGCCGGAGAAAGAGCGCCCGATGGCTCTTGGGATTTTCAAGCGTGGTGCAGACCATTCCCAGCCTCGCGCTGTTCGGATTCTTGATTCCCATTCCGTTCATCGGAGGAATTGGAAAACGAACCGTCATCGTGGCGCTAGCGCTCTACGCTTTGCTGCCGATCCTGCGGAACACCTTCGTGGGCATCGTTTCGGTGGACGCGGCGGTGTGCGAATCGGCGGTCGCCATGGGGATGACTGATGGGCAACTCCTGCGTCAAGTGCAAATGCCCTTAGCCGCCCGCACGATTTTGGCGGGAATTCGCGTCGCCGCCGTCACGACCATCGGCACGGCCACGATCGCCGCCGCGATTGGCGGCGGAGGGCTGGGGGTGTTCATCTTCCGGGGCGTCGCCACCGTGGACACAGCGCAGATTCTCGCCGGCGCGATCCCCGCCGCGCTCATGGCGCTGGCAGCCGAAGGAGCGTTGGGATGGATGGAAAGAAAGCTTTCCGCTCGTTAATGCGGCCCGAAGCGGAATGGATTGAAGTTGCTTTTGAAATCGAACGCGTCCAATCCTTCCGAGCGCTTGAGAAAACCGACCACCGCGTAGGTCACCGGCGTGGCGGCGACTTCGTAAATAACCTTGAAGGAATACGCCGACGCCGCGCCGGTCGCCAGCGTCGTCAGCGGCGCCGTGCCCGTAAACGCTATGGCGTAAAGCAGCACCGTGTCCACAAGCTGTCCGGCCACCGTGGAACCCACCGTGCGCGTCCACAGCATTTTCCCGCCGGTCCATAACTTCATCTTCGCCAGCGTGAATGAGTTCGCGAATTCCCCGCACCAGTAGGCGATCAGGCTGGCGACAATAAGTCTGGGGATTTGATAGAAAACGGTGCGAAAGGCTTCTTGATTCCGCCAACCGGGGGCGGGAGGAAGCCAAACGGTGATCAGTCCCATCACGGCCAGCAGGCCGTTGGCGAGAAATCCCAGCCAGATCGCGCGCCGCGACGCCGCGTAGCCATATACCTCCGTGAAAACGTCCCCGAAAATGTAGGTGATCGGAAACAGGATCTGCGCCCCGCTGAGGACGAATGGCCCGATTGCGCACAGCTTCTGGCCCACCAAGTTCGAGATCAGCAGCACGACGATGAAAACCGCCAGCAGCGTATCGTAATGGCGGTAAGTGCGCAGGTCGCGCGCCTGCACGGGTGCGGGCTTTTCGGCAAAGGCTCTCACGTTGAAAATCGATCTTACCGCACCGTCCGGTTGGCCGGTTTTCCCGCCGGCCGGCTTAGCAGGGGCTTCACGGCGCGAAAAACGGCGCCGGAGACGATCTCGGCTCCCTCCGCGGTGGGGTGGATTCCATCGCGCTGCAGGTAGCGGAGATCGGCCGTGACGATGTCGGAGAGCAAAAAGGGAATAAAGGCGAGCTTGTATTGCGCGGCCAGGTCCTTGTAGATCTGCTCGAATCGATGGATGTAATCGGGTCCGTAATTGGGCGGCAGGGTCATTCCGGCCAGAACAACCTGCGCGCCCGCATCTTGAAATGTCTCGATCATGGTTTCGAGATTCTTGCGCGTGACCGAAAGCGGAAGTCCTCGGAGGCCGTCATTGCCGCCGAGTTCAAGAATGACGATGCCGGGCTTGAGGGAAAGGGCCGAATCCATGCGCGAAACGCCGCCTTCCGTGGTGTCGCCGCTAATCCCTAGATTCACCACGCGCCAGGCATATCCTTGAGCGTCGAGTTCCCGTTGCAGATCGTCGGGAAAGCTTTGCCCAGGCTCCAGGCCAAAACCCGCTGCGATGCTGTCGCCGAACACCGCGAGAACCCGGCGGCCATCCGGCTTAGCCGCTTCCGTCAGGCCCGGCGCGGGCCCAGGATTCTGCGTCGGAGTGGACTCGCGCGCCTGCTGCCCTGGTTCGTTCCGCTGCCGGGAGCACGAACACAGCGCAATCGCCAGAATTGCCGCGGAAAGGCGCCTCAAATTCCAGTATAAGGAGCGCCGCGCCTCCGTTAGTTACGTCTCCACAGCTGCTTGGTCGCAAGCGCGGCCCCTTCGGCCAGGGCCTTCAGCTTGGCCCAGGCGATCTGCGGATGCACCCGCAGGCCGAGCCCGCAATCCACTCCCGCGATCAAGTTTTCCTTCCCCACCAATCCAGCGTAGAGAACGATTCTATCCGCCACCAACTCGGGATGCTCCACCACGTTGCTCGCGTGGCTGATCACGCCGGGAATAAGAATCTTGCCTTCCGGCAATTTCACGTCGCGCCAGACTTTCCACTCGTGCTCGTGCCGGGGATTGGCCGCTTCCACCGAGTAGGCGCCCGCCTTGATCTTCAGCATCAGGTCCACGATGTGCTTCAACGGCAAATCGTGGGTGTGGGGACCGTGCCAGCTTCCCCAACAGCAGTGGAAGCGCACCTGGTCCTCGGGCAGGCCGGCGATGGCGTGATTGAGAGCATCCACTCGAATTTCCGCGAATCTGCGATATTCCTCGATGCTTGGCGTGGGCACGATCATGTCGTAGGTGTCGGGCAGCGCGGGGTCGTCCAGTTGAAGAATGAATCCCGCATCCACGATCGCCTTGTACTCGTGCTTCATCGCTTCGGCCAAGGCAAACAAGTACTCTTCGTCGGACTTGTAATATTCGTTGTGGAAGAAATGCTCCAGCCAGCCCGGCGCGAGCGCGCACATGAAAGCCTCCGCCGCGCTGGCCTTCGATTCGGCCAGCGCGGCCTTGAACATGTGGATGTCGTTCCTGACTTCCTCGTGGCCGATAAAGGAAATAGGACCGTTGCAGATGGCGCGCTCCTCGGCCTGCGGCATAAAGCCGAGCTCCTCATAGAACTCGCCGAATTCCGCGCGCTCGCCCGAGCCTTGGCCCATCCATGTCGATTCTCCTGGCTTGCACTTTCGCGTCCCCAGGCCCGACAGCCGTTTGCCGTAGTATGCGTAGCCAAAGCCGATCTTGCCGAGCTCGCCGTCGCTGATCACGTCGATTCCGGCCTGCGCCTGACGCTGAACGACTTCCTCAATGCCAGACCGCACCAGAGGAGCGAGCGTTTCCGGATCCGGGGGGCGGCCGGAAAGGACTTGTCTGGTCGCCGCGCGGAGGGCAGGAGGTCCGTCCAGCCGGCCTGCGTGTGTGGTGAGCATGCGATCGACGCTGCGCTTCATGGTTGCGTCCTTTCCTTTGCAAGGGCCTTATATGTTGCCGACGTCCAAACGCCTCGGCGGGCCCTCATCTGCTCGAGCAGGGAGTCGTCAACACACACATTGTGGCTCTTTCCCGTCCCCAGCTCGATACCCGGTTTGTTGTCGCCGTGAAAATCCGATCCGCCAGTCGGAATCAGATTCCAGGCAGCGGCCACCGATTGATAATAGGCGACGTCGGCGGCGGAGTGCTCGCTGTGATGAACTTCGATGGCGTTCAGGCCTGCGGGCCCTAGCTCGGCGAGCAGCCGGTCCAGAGCCTGAGAATCGCGGCCCGAAGGAAGCCGGATCGGATGGGCCAGCGAAGCGATTCCTCCCTGCTCGCGAATGCGGCGGATGGCTTCCTTTAACGGCGGTTCTTCGCGAGCGACGGCGGCTTTGGCTTCATCCGCGAGATAAACATCGAACGCCTCCTGCAAGCTGCTCACGTAACCCTTCTTGAGCAATACCTGGGCGAAGTGAGGCCGGGCGGTCAGATGCCTGCCGACGGCTTGCACTTCTTCGAGCGAGATGTCGATGCCCAAGGAACGCAGCTTCGCAATCAGCGCGACGTTGCGGCGATGGCGGCTATCCAGCATTCCCTGGATCCAGTCGCGGAACTCCGGCGGCGGATCGGAATCCAGAAAATAGCCGAGCAAGTGCACCGAAGCAGGGCGCTTGGCGCCGTCGGATTCGGGCCGCGTGCTCAGCTCGATGCCGCACACCAGGTCGATGCCGCGCTCGCGCGCGGCGTCCACGGCAAGATCGTAGCCGGCGAACGTATCGTGATCGGTGATGGCGATGGCGGACAAACCGGCCGCCAGGGCCCGGTCAATCAGAGCGTCCGGACTGAGCGTTCCGTCGGAGCGGTCGGTGTGAGTATGAAGATCGATCATGTGTGGCGCGCAACCCCGCTTACCGCGCGATTCTTCATTAGAGCATGAGCGGAAGATCGAAACAGGCGGACCGCCTCAGCCATCTGCTCAATGGTAAGGATGAAGCGAAGCTTGGTCTAAATGGCGCAGATCTTCAGCCGCGCAGCCAACACAGTTGCAAGGCTTACGCTTTGGGGATTCGCCGCCGCCGTTGGCCTTGCGATGTGGGCGGGCGCCATGATAGTGCGCTCGCCTTATGAGACCCGCCAGGCGGAGCCGCGGGAACAGCCCGTTCCTTTCAGTCATGAGCACCATGTGGGCGGACTCGGGATCGATTGCCGCTACTGTCACACCACCGTGGAAACGTCTTCTTTCGCAAATCTTCCCGCCACCAAGATTTGCATGAACTGCCATTCTCAGATGTGGGCCGCAAGCCCCGCTCTGGAGCCGGTCCGCGAAAGTTATCGCACCGGCCGCTCCCTTGCCTGGACGCGCATCTATGACTTGCCGGACTTCGTCTATTTCGATCACAGCGTTCATGTAAACAAAGGCATCGGTTGCTCGGAATGCCACGGGCGGGTGGACAAGATGCCGCTGACCTGGCAGGCGGTCTCCCTGGAGATGCAGTGGTGCTTGGAGTGTCATCGCCATCCCGAGGAACACGTGAGGCCGCAATCCGAGGTGTTCAATATGGCGTACGTTCACCCTCCCAATCAAGCCGCCTTGGGCCGGCGGCTGGTGCAGGAATACGGCATTCAGTCGCTCACGAGCTGTTCCAATTGCCACCGATGAGCGCGATGCAAAATTTTGTCCCGATCTCGGCGCTCCGCCCCGCGCCGGAACCGGCGCCAAATCGCTATTGGCGCACATGGGAGGAATATAAGGGCCAAGCGCATCAGGGCGAGGAGCCGCAGGCCGTCGATCAGCCGCCGCCTTCGGAAGAGTCGCGCCGGAGATTCCTTTCTCTCATGGCGGCGTCTTTCGGGTTGAGCGGCCTCACGGCTTGCACTCGCCAGCCAACGGAATTCATCGTCCCTTACGTCGATCCACCCGAGCAAACGATTCCAGGGCGGCCGCAGTTTTTCGCGACGGCAATTCCAGTGAATGGCGTAGCGCAAGGAGTTTTGGTGGAGAGCCATCTGGGCCGGCCTACCAAAGTGGAAGGCAACCCGGATCACCCGGCAAGCTTGGGCGCCACGGATGTGGCCTCCCAAGCTTGCCTCATGGATTTGTACGATCCCGACCGCGCGCGGCAGATCACGCTCCACGGAGATCCACAGAGCTGGGAAGACTTCTTACGGGCGATGCTCACGGCCCTTGAGCCGGTGCGCGCCCGAAAAGGCGAAGGGCTCCGCATTCTCACAGAAACAGTCGCTTCGCCGTCCCTGGGGGACCGGGTCCAGGCCGTACTGACGGCCCTTCCTTCCGCGCGCTGGCATCAGTGGGACCCAGCCGGTTGCCACTCCGCCCGCGCCGGCTCCTTGCTCGCTTTCGGCCGCGCTCTAAACACTTATTACCGGCTGGAAAACGCCGATGTGATCGTCGCGCTAGATTCCGATTTTCTCTGCTGCGGGCCGGGCTCCACGCGATACGCGCATGACTATTCCGCGCGGCGCCGCCGGGGCGATCGCATGGATTTGAACCGGCTCTATGCGGTTGAGAGCGCGATGACGGCGACCGGCGGCAAGGCCGACCACCGGTTGCCCCTGCGCTACGCGGATGTGGAGGCGTTTGCGGGAGAGTTGGCGCAGGCGGTTTTGGGACAGGGCGGCGCGGGATCGCGCTTTGGTCCATGGACGGCGGCCATCGCGCGAGACCTTCTGGCGCACCGCGGCGCAAGCGCGGTCATTCCCGGCGAGCATCAATCGCCCGCGGTCCATGCTCTGGCGCACCACATCAATGCCGCTCTGGGGAATGTCGGACAGACCGTCGCTTACACGGAGCCGCTTGAAGTCCGCGCGGAGGACCAACTGGTTTCGCTGACCGATCTGGCGCGCGATCTCAATGCGGGATTGGTTCAGGTTCTGCTGATCCTGGGAGGCAATCCGGCGTATAACGCGCCCGCCGATCTGGATTTTGCCGGGAAATTGGCTGGCGCAAGGTTTTCCGCGCACGTAGGCCTGCACGCGGATGAGACTTCGTCGCGATGCCAGTGGCACGTGCCGGAATCGCACTTTCTGGAAGATTGGGGAGACGCGCGGGCCTTTGACGGAACCGTTAGCATTCTTCAGCCGCTCATTCTGCCCCTATACGATTCTCACAGCTATTTGCAGATTCTGGATGCGATTCTGGCGGTTCCCGGCCGCTCCGCATACGACATTGTCCGGGAGTATTGGACAAAGCAAAAGAGCGGAGCCGCGTTCGAGGCATGGTGGCGGAAATCGCTGCACGACGGATTTGTGGAAGGGTCCGCACTGCCGCTGATCCGGCCAACTCCGAAAGCATCCGCCCCTTCCCCGCCGCCGCGGACTTCCTCAAGCGGCCTGGAAGTCGTGTTCCGTCCCGATCCGTACATTTTCGACGGGCGCTTCGCCAACAACATCTGGCTTCAAGAATTGCCGCGGCCCATGACCAAGCTCACGTGGGACAACGCCGTCATGATTTCGCCCGCAACCGCCAAGGATTTAGGAATTGAGGCCCAGGAACTGGTTGAATTGCGGCGCGAAGGGCGCGCCGTGCGGGGCTCGATATGGATTCAACCGGGCCATCCCGACAATTCGGTCACGATTCACCTAGGTTTCGGCCGCACACGCTCCGGACGGGCGGGCAACGGCGCCGGCTTCAACGCCTATCTTCTGCGCACCAGCGGCGCACTTTGGTCAGCCTCCGATCTGGCGATTCACAAGACCGGAGATTCGTATCCGCTCGCCAGCACGCAGATGCAGCAGTGGGTGGAAAGCCGGCGTCCGATCATTTCGGCCACGGTCGAGGAATATCGCGCGAATCCGCAATTCGTACAAGAGGCGCAAGAGACGCCCCCCCGCGAGCTCACGCTTTATCCACCGTGGAACTACAGCGGTTACGCCTGGGGCATGTCGATCGATTTGACGGCTTGCGTGAATTGCAACGCGTGCGTCGTCGCGTGCCAGGCCGAGAATAACATCGCCGTAGTCGGCAAAGAGCAAATTCTGGCGCGGCGCGGCATGCATTGGCTGCGAATCGATACATATTATCGCGGCGGAGACGCCCACCCGGAGGCTTATTATCAGCCAGTTCCGTGCATGCAGTGTGAGAACGCTCCATGCGAATACGTTTGTCCCGTCCACGCCACGGCTCACAGCGCCGACGGCTTGAACGACATGACGTATAACCGCTGCGTCGGCACGCGCTATTGCTCCAATAACTGCCCTTACAAGGTCCGCCGATTTAATTTTTTCCTTTTTCAGGACTGGACCACGGATACGCTCAAGCTCCAGCGGAATCCGGATGTCTCGGTTCGCAGCCGGGGCGTGATGGAAAAGTGCACCTATTGCGTGCAGCGGATCCGGGAAGCCGAAATTCACTCGCGCGTGGAAAACCGCTTTATCCGGGACGGAGAAATTCAGACCGCGTGCATGCAGGCTTGTCCGGCGCAGGCGATTGTCTTCGGCGACATCAACAATCCCAACAACCGCGTCGCGCAACTGAAGTCGGAGAAACTGAACTACGCCCTAGTCGCGGAGCTGAATACGCGCCCGCGGACCACTTATCTGGCGGAGCTGCGCAATCCGAATGCCGAGTTAAGCGAGGCCTTCCATGCCCGCGGGTGACGTTCAAGATCTGCAAAGCCGCTCGCAGCGAAGACCGGACGCCGGCGCCGCGCCGGCCCTTATTGCTCCAGGTCAAACGTTCCGATCCATCACCGATCAAATCTGCGGGTTCATACTGACCCGCAAATCTCCGCTGCTGTGGTGGGCTGCGCTTGCATTTGGGATGTTGCTGTCCCTCAATCTACTGACTGTCGTGACCCTGATCCTTTATCGCGGCGTAGGACTGTACGGCATTCAGATTCCGGTGGCGTGGGGATTCGCCATCACCAACTTCGTTTGGTGGATCGGAATTGGGCACGCTGGAACCTTGATATCCGCCTTTTTGCTGCTGATGAATCAGGGCTGGCGCAACTCCATTAACCGGTTCGCGGAAGCGATGACGATCTTTGCCGTGATGTGCGCCGGGATGTTTCCTATTATGCACCTGGGACGGCCTTGGATTTTCTATTGGCTGATTCCTTACCCCAACACAATGACGGTTCAGCCGCAATTTCGCAGTCCTCTGGTGTGGGATATCTTCGCCGTCTCGACATATTTCACGGTTTCGCTTCTGTTTTGGTATTTGGGAATGATTCCAGACTTGGCGACCCTCCGGGACAAAGCGAAAAGCCGCTGGGCGCAGCGGTTCTATGGGATTGCTTGCTGGGGCTGGCGCGGCGCTTCACGGCATTGGCGGCTCCACGAGACAGCCTCACTGCTTCTGGCCGGCTTGGCGACGCCGCTCGTTCTCTCCGTTCACACGGTAGTGAGCTTCGACTTCACGATATCCATTCTGCCTGGCTGGCATTCCACCATCTTTCCCCCGTACTTTGTCGCCGGAGCGATCTTTTCGGGTTTCGCGATGGTCCTAGTCTTGGCCATCCCGATCCGCTCGGTCTACCATTTGGACAATTTGCTCACCGAGCGGCATCTCAATAATTGCGCCAAGCTGATGCTGGCCACGGGGCTCATCGTCGCATACACCTATGCTTTGGAACCGTTCACCTCGTGGTACAGCGGCGACACATTTGAGATGTTTATGGTGCATAACCGGGCAACCGGGCCCTACGCGTGGGCGTTTTGGGGAGTGATCGCCTGCAACGTGGCGATTCCGCAACTGTTGTGGCGGCGCAGCTTTCGTGTCCGGCCGAAACGGCTGTTCTTCGTTTCCATCGTCATTTTGTACGGAATGTGGCTGGAGCGCTATATGATTATCGTCACCGCGCTGCATCGCGATTTCCTGCCCTCGTCTTGGGCCAATTTCGTAGCCACTGTAACAGATAATGCTTTACTTTACGGATCGATTGGTCTTTTTGTCCTGCTGTTCGCCTTATTTGTCAGGTTCTTGCCCATGATTTCAATGTACGAAGTCCGCGAATTACTGCCATTTCCAAGTCCGGCCGGAGGATCAAAGAAGTGAGCGGAAGGCCCTACGGCATCCTTGCCGAATTCGGCGGTCCGAGCGAACTCCTACACGCAGCAGAACAGTTGCGCGGCCGCCGCTACTCCGCGATGGAGGTTTACACGCCGTATCCAATGGAGGAAATCGAAGACATCATCCCCGCCAAGAATTCTCTTCCGGCAATGGTGTTCGCCGGAGGATTGGTCGGGGCCATTACGGCTTGGACTATGCAAACGTACATAGCAATTTGGGACTTTCCGATCAACGTCGGCGGGAGGCCCCTATATAGCTGGCCTTCGTTTATCGTGATTTTATTCGAGCTGACGGTTCTATTCGCCGCCATCACGGCTTTCGCCGGCTGTTTGAGCCTGGCGAGTCTCCCACGTCCGCATCATCCGGTTTTCAACGTAGACCGATTTAAAGCTGCGACGCAAGACGGATTTTTTTTGTGCGTGGAAGCGCGCGATCCGCTTTTCGACGCCCGCCGGACAAGGGAGGCGATCGAGGAGCTCGATCCGGCGGGCGTGTGGGAGTTACAGGAATGAGGAGAGCCGCCATTGCAGCGGCCGCATTCGCGGTTTCCGCCGGCTGCCGCCAGGACATGCAGGATCAGCCGCGATACAAGCCGTTAGCCGCGAGCACCTTCTTCATGGATGGCCGCTCGGCTCGTCCGATTCCTCCCGGCGTCGTGGCGCGCGACGCTTTAAATGCTACTGATGTGGTTCACACGGGATGGGCGGCGGATGGAGTTTACGCCGATACGATTCCGTTGCCGGTCAATCAAGCGATGCTCGAGCGCGGGCGCGAGCGCTTCGACATCTATTGCTCTCCTTGTCATGGCTACCAGGGCGATGGGGATGGCATGGTGGCGCGAAGAGGGTTCAAAATTCCGCCCAGCCTGCATCAGGACCGGGTTCGCTATGCGCCGCCCGGCTACCTGTTTCAGGTGATCAGCAATGGCTACGGGGGCATGGGCGATTATGCAAATCAAATTCCCGTGGAGGATCGATGGGCCATCATCGCTTATGTTCGAGCGCTGGAATTGAGCCGTAACGTGAGGCTAGGCGATCTCGCGCCGGAGGAGCGCCAGAAACTGGGGGCTGATCAATGACGCCTTCGTGGGCCATTCCGCGGCCGCTGGATCGCGAGATTGCGCGTTGGCGGCGGCGAGCACAGGCGGTTGGCGCGGCGCTTTTCATCGTTTCCGTCCTGGGAGCGTTCTTCAACCCGGAGCAATTTTTCCATTCCTATTTGTGTGGTTTCTTGTTCTGGTGGGGATTGGCGCTCGGCGCGATGGCGCTGGTGATGCTCCAGTATCTGACGGGCGGCGCCTGGGGAGTGGTCACGAGACGGCCTCTGGAGGCGGCGGTTCGCACGCTGCCATGGCTCGCGCTGCTCTTCGCACCCGTGGCCGCGGGGATGCCGTATTTGTACCATTGGGCGCACCCCGAACTTGTGGCTCGGGACCCTGTCCTGCTACATCGCAGCGGCTACATGAACCCGCCATTTTTCCTCATTCGCGCAGCGATCTATTTCGCCGTATGGATCTGGTGGAGTCATCTGCTGAACAAGTGGTCTTGGGAGGAGGATCAGCGCGGCGATCAAAGCGTTCGCCTGGCGCGGCTAAGCGCGCCCGGCTTGGTGCTTTACGTCTTCACCGTCACTTTCGCCGCGATCGATTGGGCCCAGTCTCTGGAGGATCGCTGGTTTTCCACCATGTGGGGGTTCTTGTTCGTGGCGCAACAAGGAATCACGGTGGTTTGCTTCGCCATCTTGTGCAGTCTCGCCCTGGCGCGATGGGAGCCGATGGCGGCGGCGCTTCCCCCGCGGCGCTTTCACGATTTGGGAAAGCTTCTGCTGGTCTTCGTCATGCTGTGGGCATATTTTGCGTTTTCTCAGTTGTTAATCGTCTGGTCGGGGAATTTGTCCGGCGAAATTCCGTGGTTTCTTCCGCGGATAGGCACTACGTGGGGATGGCTGGGCGGCGCGCTGATCGTGTTTCAATTCATCGTGCCTTTCCTGCTTCTCCTATCGCGACCGTTGAAGAGAAACGCCGTGGCGCTCGCCAGCGTAGCGATTTTGCTGTTGGCGATGCGCTGGGTGGATCTGTTTTGGATCGTAATGCCGAGCGCCCATCCGACAGGCTTCCACTTTCATTGGCTGAATTTGACGCTGCCGGCCGCCATCGGCGGCTTTTGGCTGGCGATTTTTCTCCGAACTCTGCCGCTGCGTCCGCTTCTCCCGTTAGGAGCGCCAGAACTCGAGGAGGCGTTAGAGCATGCCCACCGCTGAACACGACGTCCGTTTTGAACCGGCCGACATCGAGCCGCACTCGGTGCTGCTCACAGGATTGTGCCTATTCGGGGCCGTTCTTATTATCGTGTTCGCGACTTTCTTGTTCGGCTCGCTTCTTACTCAGGCACGCCGGCAGGCGGGCGCGCTTCCGCAAGCCGCGGCGGCCGTTCCTCGGCGATTGCCGCCCGAGCCGCGTTTGCAGCCCTCGCCCAGAGACGAATGGCAGGCCTATCACGACGAGCAAATGCAACAGTTGAACAGCTATCGCTGGGTCGACCGCGACAAAGGCGTTGTCGCCATTCCTATTACGAGAGCGATGGAATTGATTGTCCAGCGAGGAATACCGCCGCAAAAGGCGGCCGCGAGATTCCAGTACAATCCGCCCGAGGCGGGAACCAGACAAACAGGATTCGAAGGAAAGGCGGAGGCCGAGCCGAAATGAAAAGTCTTCTTCCGCTGCTATGGGTTTTGCCGCTTCTGGGCGGCGTCACGCCCAAATTGCCTCCCGAGCTTCAGGGCGTTGGCATCGATCAAAAGCTGAACGCGCAAATTCCGCTCCATGCGGAATTCGTGGATCAGGACGGCAAGACTGTGCGGCTCGAATCGTATTTTGGCCGCCAGCCGGTACTGCTTGCACTCGTGTATTTCCGATGCCCGATGCTATGCAGCCAAATACTTTCGGGAATCGTGTCCGGTTTGAGGCCGCTGTCATTGCAGCCGGGTCGCGATTTCAACGTCGTGGCCGTCAGCTTCGATCCGCAAGATACCCCTGCGACGGCCCGCGAAAAGCGGGATGAATACGTCCGCCGCTATTCCGCAAAGGCGGGCGCGCGTGGATGGAATTTCCTCACGGGATCGCCGGAGTCGATTCGCGCGGTCACGGAAGCCGTTGGTTTTCGTTACCGCTGGGATGAACGCTCGAAAATGTTCCTTCATCTCAGCGGCATCATGATCCTCACTCCGGAAGGAAGGGTGGCGCGATATCTCTATGGCGTCGAATATGAGCCCAAGGACTTGAAGCTGAGCCTGATAGAGGCGTCCCATGAAAAGATCGGGTCCGCCGCGGATGAAGCGCTGCTGTTTTGCTATCACTACGATCCGGCGACCGGAAAATACGGCGCGGCGGTAATGAATCTGTTGCGCGCCACGGGCTTCTTCACGTTATGCGCTCTAGGCGGGACGCTGACTTTCCTATGGCGGCGCAACCTTCGGGAAGACCGAACCGCCTTGAAACGCGAGTGGCAGCGATGAGCAACTTCACGGCGAGTTACAACCTGTTCTTCTGGATCATGGCGGCCGTGTGCGGATTCGTGGCCGCGGGCATCGCGTTCTTCCTGATTCTGTTCGCGGCCCGCTATCATCGCCGGCGCGAAAGCGAGCTTCCGCCGCAGATCCAGGGCAACGCCATAGCCGAGTCGCTGTGGATCGGCATTCCGTTTGTTTTGTTTATGGGGATGTTCGCCTATGGAGCCAAGCTTTATTTCGACATGAGGCTTCCGCCGGCGGACGCCATGGAGATCTATGTGGTAGGCAAACAGTGGATGTGGAAGACGCAACATCCCGAGGGGGAGCGGGAAATCAACGAACTGCATATTCCCGTCGGCCGCCGCGTGAAACTCACCATGACCTCGGAAGACGTCATTCACAGCTTTTTCATTCCCGATTTTCGCGTGAAACAGGATGTGCTGCCCAACCGTTACACCACCCTATGGTTTCAGGCAACTAAGCCGGGCAAATATCACCTGTTTTGCGCCGAATATTGCGGAGCGAAACACTCCGGCATGATCGGGTGGATCTACGCGATGGAACCGCATGAGTATCAAGCGTGGCTGGAGCAGGGCGCGGCGGAGGGAGGCATGGCGTCAACCGGAGAGAAACTCTTTCATCAATTTCAGTGCGCCAATTGCCATCATTTCGACGGCCGCGGCCCTTGTCCCGACCTGCAAGGGCTTTACGGGAGCACGGTGCAGATCGGCGGCGGAACAAGCGTCTCCGGCCCCACCACGGTGGTCGCCGACGAGAGTTACATTCGCGAAAAGATTTTGAATCCCAGGGCCAAGGTGGTGCAAGGCTGGAAAGAAGGATATATGCCTTCCTTCCAGGGGCAAATCGACGAAGAACAAATCCTCGATCTGATCGCTTACATCAGGGCCCTCAGCCCCGCTCCCGGAGGCGCGATCGCCTCCGGTTCGGGCGGCGCCTTGCAGGGGGCCGCACCCCAGCCAACCATCATCGGCCCCGAAGCCACGTCGATCCACAACACGGCTCCGTACAGACCCTGAGAGGCTCATCATGATCGCCGCACCAGAGATAACCGAGCGCAACTACTTAACTGGAAAGGAAGGCGTCCTGAGCTGGCTGCTCACAACCGATCACAAGCGCATTGGGCTTTTGTATGTCGCCTCCATTACGGCATTTTTTTTCATCGGCGGATTGTTCGCCTTGCTGATGCGCCTGGAGCTACTCACTCCGCCTAGCGACCTGGTCTCTCCAGAGACCTATAACAAGCTATTTTCCATGCACGGCATCATTATGGTGTGGTTCTTTTTGATTCCCTCAATTCCCGCCACGCTGGGAAACTTCGTAGTCCCGATGATGATCGGAGCGAGGGATCTGGCCTTTCCGAAGTTAAATCTCGCAAGCTGGTATCTGTTCAATCTAGGGGGAATTGTCACGCTCTACGCGATTCTCCGCGGGGGGGTCGACACTGGCTGGACTTTCTACACCCCGCTGAGCACGACATACTCGACAACTTATGTGATCGCCGCGGCAGCTGGAATTTTCATTTCCGGATTTTCGTCGATTTTGACCGGCCTCAATTTTATCGCGACCATTCATGGAATGCGGTGTCCGGGCTTGACGTGGTTTCGGCTGCCGCTGTTCATCTGGGGGATGTACGCCAGCAGCCTGATCTTCGTGATCGCTACGCCGGTGCTTGCCATCACCCTGCTCATGGTGGCTGTGGAGCGAATTTTTCAGGTCGGCATCTTCGATCCGGCGCTAGGCGGAGATCCGCTGCTATTTCAGCACATGTTCTGGTTTTATTCGCATCCAGCCGTCTACATCATGGTTTTACCTGCGATGGCTGTGGTAAGCGAACTGGTCTCCACGTTTTCTCGCCGGCCCGTATTTGGATATAAAGCCGTCGCTTTTTCCAGCTTGGGCATTGCACTCGTGGGGTTTCTGGTCTGGGGACACCACATGTTCGTGTCGGGGCAATCGATTTATTCCGCTCTGGCATTTTCGCTTTTGAGCTATTTGGTGGCGATTCCGTCGGCGATTAAAGTATTCAATTGGACTGCGACGTTCTATAAAGGCTCCATCTCCTGGGACACGCCGATGCTCTATGCGATCGGCTTTATTGGGCTTTTTACGATCGGGGGGATTACAGGCTTGTTTTTAGCGGCCCTCGGTCTGGATGTTCACGTGACGGATACATATTTTGTGGTCGCGCATTTTCACTACATCATGGTGGGAGGCGCGGTGATGGCTTACTTAGGGGGCATACACTACTGGTGGCCTAAGATTAGCGGACGAATGTATCCGGAGGGATTAGCGAAGCTGGCGGCTCTGACCGTCTTTCTGGGATTCAATCTTACCTTTTTTCCGCAATTCATTCTCGGATATTTGGGAATGCCGCGCCGCTATGCCGCCTATCCACCCGAGTTTCAAGTGCTTCACGTTTTGTCTACCGCTGGGGCTTCGATTTTGGGGGTGGGGTATGTTCTCCCGCTGTGCTATCTGATTTGGGCCTGGCGCTACGCCCCGAAGGCTCCGCCCAATCCGTGGAGAGCGACCGGCCTGGAATGGAAGACGCCGTCCCCTCCTTCCGTTCATAATTTCGATGAGACGCCGGTGGTGAATTACGGCGCCTATGATTATGAGGCGCTAAAGGGGGAACTGGGCCTTGGCTGACAACTCTAGCGACGTTCTGCCTGGCCGCGAGGCGCGCGCCCACCTCGATCACTTCGCCACTGCGGAACAGCAGCGCAACACCGCCATGGCCGGAATGTGGATCTTTCTGGTCACGGAAATCATGATGTTTGGCGGCTTGTTTATGGCGTACGCCGTTTACCGGCTGGGCCACCCGCAGGCCTTTGCGTCCGCAAGCAGAGACATGAATATTGTGCTCGGAGCGGTGAACACGGCGATTCTCATCACCAGCAGCTTTACGATGGCGCTGGCCGCTCAGGCGGCCGAGGAAGGACTTTTGCGTCCGGCCAAGTGGCTGCTGGCCGCCACGATCCTGATTGGAATCGTGTTTTTGGGAATCAAATTCGTCGAGTACTACCAGCATTACCGGGATCACAAGGCTCCTGGCTTTGGATTTCAAACCAATCTTCCCGATCCTGGCGGCATACAAATGTTTTACATATTCTATTTCGCCATGACCGGTCTGCACGCCGTTCACATGATCGTGGGAATTGGATTATTGGCGGCGCTGCTGATTATGACCGAATTGGGCCGTTTCTCGCGCGAGTATCACAGTCCAGTTGTGATTACCGGCCTGTACTGGGGATTCGTCGACATCGTCTGGGTATTTTTGTTCGCTATTTTCTATTTGCCGGGATTGCATTTGCATGGCTGAACCCACCGTCGCCCGCAAGATCTACCTTCGCGCCTACGCCGGCCTTCTGAGCCTGACGTTGCTCACCACGTTGCTGGCGTTCGTCAATATGGGTTGGTTTAACACAGTCGCCGCCCTGATGATCGCCGTCACGCAGGCGTTGCTGATTGGCGGAATCTTTATGCACGCGCTGTACGAAACGGCGCTAGTGAGAGTGATCCTCGCGGGCGGCGTTTTGTGGTTCCTGATCCTGATTACCCTGACGATGACAGATTACCTGACGCGATCCCGGTAAAACGCTTTCCTGACGATCCCGGGCGGAAAAGGTTCCGAACGTCGAGCGGCCGCGGCGAGCCAATGCGGCGAATCAGCCCGTTCACGCGGAGGCTCTCCGAGGCCCGATACTCCACCGGGAAATTGAGGCTGCGCGCGACGAAGCAATAACCGCTGGTTCCGGCTCCCAGATTTCCCGTCAATCTACGGCGATTCGATAACGATGTTCACGCTCCCTAGATTCATAAAGCGCCGTTGCGCCAGGTCCGGCCGCGGCATGCTACGCTGACGGTTTGAAGGTGCTTTCGCGTCTGCTGGTGTTGGCGCTAACCGTGGCGCTCGCGTCCGCCGCGTCCAGCCGCACGCTGTTCGAGCAAGTCGGGCCGATCCTCTCAGATCTTTCGCAAATCACTGGCTGGCGAGTAGAGCGCAACGTACCGGCGCAGATTCTCTCCAAGCAGACCTTCCGTCACTTCATGCAAGCGAGGATGAAGGAAAGCAACCCCAAGGAGCTGCGCGCCGAAGAACTGACTTTGAAGATGCTGGGGCTGGTGCCCAAGGATTTCAATCTTGCCGACGAGACGGTGGACTTGATGAGCGAGCAAGCCGCGGCCTACTACGACTACCAGAAAAAGCGTCTCTTCATTCTCGATTCGACGCCGGATGGGGAAGAGCAGCGCATGGCGCTGGTTCACGAACTGGCGCACGCTTTGGCGGATCAGCATCACTCGCTGGGCAAATTTATGCGCGAAGGACCGCCCGACGACGACGCCGCCAGCGCGCGCCAGGCCGTGATGGAAGGGCAAGCTAACTGGCTGACTTTCGCGTATCTGTCGTACCACAACGGAGGGAAACCAGAGATTCCTGCTCCGATGCTGGACCAGGTTTCCAGCTCGGCAGGGGCGAAGGGTCCGGAGTTTCCCGTCTACACGAGCGCTCCGCTTTACATTCGGGAATCGCTGGTTTTTCCGTACAATCAGGGAACTCGCTTTCAGGACGCCGTCTACAAGAAAATGGGGCGGCGAGCCTTTGACGAGGTTTTCGCACACCCGCCGCACAGCACGCAGCAGATCATGCATCCCGACGAGTACTTCGAGCAAGTGGAGCCTTCCCTGCCCGATCCGCCCACGCTCGATCCGCTTCTTGGCAGACAGGCGCGCGAGTTTCGGACTTTGACGGACGGAGCCTTGGGCGAGTTCGATTTCTCGGCGTTGCTGCGGCAGTTCGTGGGCGAGAAAGAGGGCGCCGATGCGGCGGCTCACGTGCGGGGCGGGGCATTTCGTCTTTACGAGCACAAGCGCGAGGGATATCCGGTGCTGGTGTATTCTTCGCGCTGGGATTCGCCCGCGGCCGCACGGTCCTATTTCAACCTGTACCAGCGCGTGCTGAAGGCGAAATGGCGAAAAATGGACGTGGACGGCGATTGGGGCGAGTTTGTGGCGGGAGTTGGCGATAGCGGCAAATTTCAGTTACGATTAGTAGGCTCTACCGTCGAATCGGTGGAAGGAATGCGTTAGACTATGATCATGAAAACATTGGCCGCGTTTGCTGCTTTCGTAGCGCTGAGCGCTTCGGCGCTCGCGGTCGGGCCCGTGCCGCGCCCGGCCAAGGATTTCGATTTTGTGGACGCGAACGGAAAGCACTACAGCCTTTCCAGCTACAAGGGCAAAGTGGTGGTGATCCAGTTTCTATTGACGACCTGTCCGCACTGCCAAGCGATGTCGTCGCAGGTGCTCGCGAAGATGCAGAACGAACTGGGTCCGCGCGGCTTTCAGGTCCTGGGCGTCGCCTACAACGCAAACGACAATGGGCAGCCCGCCAGCGCCGTTCGCGAATACGCTTCGAAGTACGCCCCGAACTTTCCGGTCGGCTATGTCTCCGCCGACGACGCTCAGAACAGACAGAGCGTGCTGTTTTTCTTGGGGGATTCGGTGATGGACCGGATGGCTTTTCCGCAGGTCGCCGTGATCGATCGGAAAGGGACGATTCGCGCGCAGAGCGAGCCGCAAGGCACGGCTGCGTTGCAGCAGGAATCATCTTTGAGGCAACTTGTGGAAAGCCTGCTGAACGAAAGCGCCACATCTTCCGCCAAGAAGGCTCCCGCGGTCACGGCCGCGACCAAGAAGCAGTAAGCTCCCGCAAGCGTAACATTTCCTGTCTTTGCGCGTCTATGTGGTCGAGCGCCTCCAACGAGCCCTGAGCTTGGGACGCCCGCGGGTCGAGTATAATAAGTAAAAAGTTTCTCTAAATTCGGGGAACGACTTAGAGCCCGCTTTCGAGGAATCAGCCATGAAGTTGTTTTACAGAATGCGCCAGCAAAAACTGTTGTCGGTCACCATGACGGTGTTTACTCTCTCCGTGGGCATTTTGATCGGCACTTTGCTCAACACGCAGGTGCACGCGGCGAGGAGCCAAGCGGTGGCGCCGGACGCAACGCCGCTCACAGTGCCCAAGGCGATGGAGGCTCCCAACGAGTTCACCAAGATCGCCAAGGCGCTAGAGCCGAGCGTGGTTTATATTGAGGTCACCCTGAAGCAGGAGAGTGCGCGTAATTCGCGGCGCGGCGCTCAACAGCAGCAAGACGACGGCGACGACGACGGCTCCGACCTGTTCCGCAGGTTTTTCGGTCAAGGCTCGCCGTTCGGCGGCGATGGCCAGGGCCAAGTGGTTCCTCCTCAAGCGCTGCGGCGCGAGGCTTCCGGCAGCGGGTTTATCGTGGATCGGAACGGCTACATTGTAACGAACCGGCACGTGGTGGAGAACGCCGACAGAATCACGGTGAAGCTGCAAGGCGATCCCACCGAATACAGGGCGAAGGTGATCGGCACCGATTATGAGACCGACTTGGCCGTGATCAAGATCGATGCGCACCGGCCGCTTCAGCCTGTCACCATAGGAAACTCGGATAGCGTACAAGTCGGCGACTGGGCCATAGCCATCGGCTCCCCGTTCACTCTGGAGGAATCGGTGACGCTGGGAATCGTGAGCGCGCTCGGACGCGGCCAAGACCAAATTTTGGAGGCGCGCAGCTTCCAGCGCTTTATCCAGACGGACGCAGCGATCAATCCGGGCAATAGCGGCGGGCCGCTGGTGAATATCCGCGGCGAGGTGATCGGCGTCAACACGATGATCGCAACCAGCCGCGGCGGCTCGGAAGGAGTGGGATTCGCCTTACCCAGCAACATGGTGGTGCGGGTTTATAACGACATCATCCGCGACGGGCGCGTCAGCCGGAGCGCGATCGGCATCACCTTTAATAGAAGCAGCAACCCGGTTACTCTCAAGGGCTTGGGCCTGGATCACGGCATCATTGTCCAGGGCGTCAATAAAGGCGGCCCCTCCGAGAAAGCGGGCCTTAAAGCCGACGATATCATCCTCGCCATCAATGGAAAGCCCGTAAAGGACAGCGACGATCTGATGTCCCGGGTTTCCGACACGCCGGTGGGCGATACCATCGATCTGACCGTCGATCGGGACGGCAAGAAGATGGATTTCAAGGTGGTCACGGCGGATAGGGTAGAACTCAACAAGGACAGGCCAGAGATCGTTGGCGAATACATTCCCGCCGCGGGTTCGGCGGAGCCCGCAACCTCAAACGTCAAGTTCGGCATCTTGCTGCGCGAGGCTTCCGCCGATGAACGCGGGTTGACGCCCAACAAACGCGGCGTTGTGATAACCCAGGTAGAGCAGGGTTCTTTCGCCGAAGACATCGGCCTCGAGGACCGGGACATCATCACCGAAATCAACCGGAAGCCGGTGAACTCGCGGGACGATGTCGCCGCCATCGCCCAAAGCCTGAAGCCAGGCGACGCGGTCACATTTCACGTGATCCGTCCGGCGCAGGCGCAAGCTCGCACTGTACGGGGACGCGCCTCGAATGTCCCGACAGATCCCCAGTCGTTGTTCCTGGCTGGAACGCTGCCGGGCAATTAATCGTTCATCCGCTTTTCGAAGGCGCTCCCGCCACACACAGGTGGGAGCGCCTTTTTCATTGCATTGGGGGCGGGCGGGACATGCCGGCCGCTCGCGTATTTGAAACCCTAGGGCTCGAAGGGAAGCGCTAGGCCGTGCGCATGGATTCGGACTTATCGGCGCCGGCGATGGCGGCTTGCGCGGCGGCGAGGCGGGCGATGGGGACGCGATAGGGCGAGCAGGAGACGTAGTTCATGCCGAGGCGATAGCAGAACTCGACGGAAGATGGATCGCCGCCGTGCTCCCCGCAAATGCCGATCTCCAGATCCGGGCGCGCCTGGCGGCCGAGCTTGATCGCCATCTCGATCACCTTGCCCACGCCTTCCTGGTCGATGGATTGGAACGGGTCAGCTTTGAAGATTTTCAGGTTTTGGTAGGCGCCAGAGAATTTGGTGTAGTCGTCGCGGGAAAGGCCCATCGTGGTTTGGGTGAGATCGTTGGTGCCGAAGCTGAAGAATTCAGCCTGCTGGGCGATCTGATCGGCGGTGACGGCGGCGCGGGGGATTTCGATCATAGTGCCAACCATGTATCTCAGGTTCTTCATGCCGGCCTTTGAGAGGACTTCCCCGGCCACGCGATCGACGATGGCCTTTTGATTTTCGAGCTCGCCCGCGCCGCCCACCAGCGGAATCATAACCTCGGCGACCACCTCCTTGCCTTTTTTGGCGACGTGCGCGGCGGCCTCGAAGATGGCGCGAGCCTGCATCTCGGTGATCTCGGGATAGGTGATGCCGAGGCGGCAACCGCGATGGCCGAGCATGGGGTTGAACTCGTGTAACTCCTCGACCCGGTGCAACAACTCGGGAAGGCGCTTTTTCAGGTCGGCGGCTTTGACGCCGTATTTTTCGGAAAGCTCCTTTTTCTGCTTGCCGCTCAAATGCGGCAGGCGCGCGATATCGACCATAAGCTCTTCGCGCTTGGGCAGAAATTCGTGCAGCGGCGGATCGAGCGTGCGGATGACCACGGGGTAGGGGCTCATGGCCTCGAACAGACCGATAAAATCCTTGCGCTGCATGGGAAGGAGCTTAGCGAGCGCCTGCTTGCGGTTTTTTTCGTCGCGGGCCAAGATCATGGCCTGCATGTGAGGGATACGGTCTTCGGCGAAAAACATGTGCTCGGTGCGGCAGAGCCCGATGCCTTCGGCTCCGAAGCGCCGGGCGGCCTGCGCGTCGCGGGGGATGTCGGCGTTGGCGCGGACTCCGAAATCTCCGCGAAATTCGTCGGCCCATTGCATGAGCTGGCCAAAGTAGGAAGAGCTGGGATCGGGCTCGTTGGTGACGGCCTGGCCGAGATAGACTTCCGCGGTGGCGCCGTCGATGGAGATCCAATCGCCTTGCTTCACCGCGATGGTTTTGCCATTGAGGGCCACGGTGAACTGCCGGGCGCGCTCATTGATGGCGATGGAGCCGGCTCCGACGATGCAGGGCCGGCCCATGCCGCGGGCGACGACGGCGGCGTGGCTGGATTTGCCTCCCACTGCGGTGAGGATACCCTTGGCGGCGTCCATACCGGCGATGTCGTCGGGAGTGGTTTCCTTACGAACCAGGATCACCGGTCCCCGGGCGCTCATTTCCACGGCTTCTTCCGCGGTGAAGGCTACGCGGCCCACCGCCGCGCCGGGCGAGGCCGCGATGCCGGTTGCAATGCGGGTCAGCTTCTTGAGCGACGGCGCATCGAAGACGGGATGCAGGAGCTGATCGAGTTGCTGCGGCTGAACGCGCAGCACGGCTTCGCGCTTATCGATCAAGCCTTCGTTCGCCATGTCAACCGCCACGCGAACCGCGGCGGGACCCGTGCGCTTTCCGTTGCGGGTTTGAAGCATGTAAAGCTTGCCGTCTTCGATGGTGAACTCGAAATCCTGCATGTCGCGGTAGTGGCGCTCGAGCTTATCCGTGATTTCCCGAAGCTGGCGATAGGCCTCGGGCATGAGCGTTTCCAGATCGGAGAGAGGCTTGGGCGTGCGAATCCCGGCGACGACATCTTCGCCTTGGGCGTTGACGAGGAATTCCCCATAGAAGAGCTTTTCGCCGGTGGCAGGGTCGCGCGTGAAGCCCACGCCGGTGGCCGAGGTGTTGCCGAGGTTGCCGAAGACCATGGCCTGGACGTTCGCGGCGGTGCCGATTTCGTCCGGGATCTTTTCCATTTTGCGGTAATAGACCGCCTTGGGATTCCACCAGGAATCGAAGACAGCGCCGACCGCCATGGCGAGCTGCTCGCGGGGGTCTTGCGGGAACGGTTTCTTGGTCTCTTTTTGGACTACCTTTTTGTAATCGGCGATGACGGCCTTGAGATCGTCCGCAGTGAGATCAGTATCCTGCTTGGCCTTGGCCTTGCGCTTGCGTTCGTCGAAGATGTGGTCGAATTTAGCCATGTCGATGCCGAGCGCCACTTCGCCGAACATTTGGATAAACCGGCGGTAAGAGTCGTAGGCGAAGCGGGGATTGCCGCTGCGGGCGGCGAGCCCCTCGACGCTTCGGTCATTCATCCCCAGATTCAGAATGGTATTCATCATTCCAGGCATGGAGAACTTTGCGCCGGAGCGCACGCTCACCAAGAGCGGATTTTCGGGATCGCCGAGGCGTTTTTCCATTCGCGATTCGAGTTTTTCAAGCGCGGCGGAAATTTGCGATTCGATTTCCTCCGGGAGCTTCCTGCCGCTTTGAAAATAGATGCCGCACACCTCGGTAGAGATGGTGAAGCCAGGGGGGACGGGAGCGCCTTCGCGACTCATTTCGGCGAGGCCGGAGCCTTTGCCTCCAAGGATGTCCTTCATTGTGCCGTCGCCATCGGCTGCGCCGCCGCCGAAGTTATAGATGTAATTCTTCATAATTTCTGTTCTCCTGTCGTGACGATTTCTGAAAAATCGGCGATCGTGGAAAATTCCGAAAGCAGGTTGCTCAATAACGTGAGCCGGTTTGCCCGGATTTTGGGATCAGGCGCGTTGACCAGGACCTTATCGAAGAAGAGGTCGACATGCGGCCTGAAGGCCGAGATTTTAAGCAGGCGCCTCCCGTAGTCGGTCTCGCCCTCGTGGACGAAAGCGGCGAGATGGTTGGCGAGGTTGCGCTCGGGTCCGCTTTCGAGGAGGTCGGATTTGACGGACGCGCCATCGGGTTGAAATTCGGCTTGCTTCAGAATGTTTCGGATGCGTTTGCAACTCGCCGCGAGCGGCTCAAAGTTCTCCGTCGGCCGGATGGCCGCGAGAGCTTTCAACCGGTCTTCCATATCGGCCAGCGTCGTGACGCCAGCGGCGAGAACGGCGTTCACTTCGTCGTATTTAAAACCTCGGATTTCGCGGAAATAGTGCTGCATTCGATCGATGAGGAAGTCGCGGAGATCGCCGGAGGCAAGTTGATCGAGGCGGTAACCGAGGCGGGCTTCAACGAGGATTTTGACAACGCCCTGCGCGGCGCGGCGGAGAGCGAATGGATCCTTGGAGCCGGTGGGAGCAAGTCCGATGGAGAAGCAACTGCGAAGGGTATCGAGCTTGTCGGCAAGCGAGACGATTTGGCCTTCGGGCGTGGAGGGTATCGAATCCTCCATGCTGATCGGCTTGTAGTGTTCATAGATGGCGCGCCAGACCGGTTCTGGCTCGCCTTGGGCTTTGGCGTACAGACCGCCGACGATGCCTTGCAGATCGGTGAACTCCTTGACCATGCCGGTCGTCAGATCGCATTTCGAGAGGAGGGCGGCGCGCTGGGCGTACTCGTTGCCGGCAAGCTCATGAACCAAGGCGACCACGTTTTCGGTTTTGTCCTTGTAGGAACCAAGCTTGGCCTGAAAAGTGATGTGGGCGAGATCTTCCACGCGGTCGGCGAGTTTCTTGTGCTGGTCGGTGTCCCAAAAAAAGCGGGCATCGTTGAAGCGGGCGCGGAGGACCCGCTCATTGCCTGTTTTGACCAAGCCCTCGGGGTCGCCCGAGGTGTTCATCACCGCGACAAAATGGGGCGCCAGGACGCCAGGCGAGGACTCGACGGCGAAGTATTTCTGGTGATGGCGCATTACCGTGGTGAGGACTTCCGAGGGCAGCTCGAGGTAGGCAGGATCGAAGTCTCCGCGGATCGCAGTGGGATATTCAGTGATGAAGGTGAGGGTTTCAAGCAGAGCGGAGTCGATCTTGGCGCCGAGGGCAAAGGCTTCGGCTCTAATCTTTTCGCGCCGTTCGGACGATGAAAGGATGACGAAATTGTCCCGGAGCTCAGATTCGTAGTCGGCGATCCCGACGGGAATGGAATATGAGCCGAGCTGCCGATGGCCACGGGTGATGTTGCCGCTCTTTACACCGGCGATTTCGAAGGGGATGATCTGTTCGCCAAGAAGGGCGACGATCCAGCGGATGGGGCGGATGAAGCGGGGACCCAATTTGCCTCCGGTCCAGTACATGGTCTTCGGCCATTGGATGGCGAGGATGGCTGTAGGGAGACTCTCCGCCAAAATGTCGATGGCCCGGCGGCCCGGGATACGCTTGTGCAACTCGTAGTAGCCGCCCTTGGGCTTGACTTCGCTCGGATCGACGCCTTGCTTTTTGGCGAATCCCGACGCGGCTCTTTCGCCTGCAGAAACCGGAGGCCCTTTCAAAATTTCCTCGCGGTCCGGCATACGTTCCGGGACCTCGGAGGCGCGCACCACCAGTCGGCGGGGAGAGGCGTCCAGTGTGGGCTTGGCCCCGAGAAGATCGAGCTTGGCGAGCTGATCGAGCGCAGCGGGAATCATCCAGTGGGGGATTTCTTCCGTGCCGATTTCAAGCAGGAAGTTCATGCAGCCTCCTGCTGTGCCGGCGCTTGCTGATCCATCCAGACGCGTGCGACGCCAACGGCGAGATCGCGGACACGCTTGATGACGCCGACGCGCTCGGTGACGGAAAGGGCTCCGCGGGCGTCGAGGAGATTAAACAGATGCGAGCACTTTAGCACCTGATCGTAAGCAGGCAAAGGGACTTTGGCGGCGAGTAGATCCTTGCACTCAGCCTCGTGCTCGGCGAGGAGACGCCAGAGGCGGTCTACGTTGGCGAGATCGAAGTTGTATCTCGAAAATTCGACTTCATCGGCGAGGCGGACATCGGAATATTTGACGCCGGGAGCCCACTCGATGTCGTAAACGCTCTCGACGCCTTGTAAGAACGCAGAAATTCGCTCAAGGCCATAGGTGATTTCGGCAGGTACCAGGTCTAGGTCTAGGCCGCCGCACTGCTGGAAATAGGTGAACTGCGTGATTTCCAGGCCATCCAGCATCACCTGCCAGCCGATGCCCCAGGCTCCGAGCGTGGGCGCTTCCCAGTTGTCCTCCTCGAATTTAATGTCGTGCTTTATTAGATCGATGCCAATCGCTTGCAGGCTAGCCAGATATTGATCGAGCACGTTATCAGGAGAAGGCTTGAGGATGACCTGTAACTGTTGGTGCTTGTAAAGTCGATTGGGGTTTTCTCCATAACGGCCATCCGCCGGACGGCGGCTGGGCTGGACGTAGGCGACGCGATAAGGCTTTGGACCAAGGACGCGCAAGTAAGTTTCGGGACACATGGTGCCTGCGCCGACTTCGACGTCGTAGGGCTCCTGGATTATGCAACCGCAGCCGGCCCAGTAGCGCTTCAGCTTGGAAACAGTGTCTTGGAAGCAATCCATAACTTTAAGTCTTGACTGCTAACTAAAGGGCCTCCAGCATCGGAACAGTCAGGAATTTGCGCTCCACATGTTGTTCCATTGTCCGAATCAATTGGCGCCGGAGGTCTGACGCCGTGGCCTTGGTCCAGGCGCGGGGCGTAAGGGACTTCAATGGCGTGGTGAACATCTCTTCTGCGATTTCGGCCGCTTCGCGACTGACGCGAAGCTCGGGAAGCACGCCCGACAAACGGACACTCCAGAGCGCGAAGTAGGAGACCGCAGGCCAGACTTCCCCGCCCTTTCGGAGATAGTCCAGCACCGCGGCAATTAAACGAAACAGCTTTTCGTTGACTTCGTGCGGCGGCAGCAACTGTTCGGAAATTTCGGTAAAGAAGTCCAGCGCCACGGAGCGATTGTAATCGGACTGTAAGGCGAACTGAGACTCCATCAACTCACAGCCCGACAGGTTCACCAACTCGGCGTTTTCGCGTTCGTAGTAGGACATCCGGACGTGCGAGAGCCGCTCCAACCCGCTTCCAAAAGAGCTCTTGGGCCTGCGCGCGCGCCGCGCAACTCCGCGCAGCTTGCCCCTGTCACGGGTAAAGAAACTCACGATGAGATCCGATTCCCGAAAGGGGTAGGTGCGTAGAACGAACGTCTCGCTTACCCGCACGGGCATAAAGTCGAGGCAAGTACCAATTTAGCACGAAGAGCGGCCCGAGCCGATTCGCGAGCAAGAGGCGGCCAAGCTAAAATTTTGAGTTGCCGCATCTTTCAAGCGCTACTTTCCTCATTCTGGCGGTTGTATTCTTGGCCACTATGATCCGATCGACTTTCGGGTTTGGCGAAGCGCTCGTGGCCGTCCCCTTGCTCGCCCTTACCACTTCCGTTCAGATAGCGGCTCCGCTAGCCGTTCTGCTTTCCATCACTGTCGCCGGAGTTGTGGTTGTGCAAGACTGGCGGAAGATTCATCTCCGCAGCACGGCCTGGCTGCTTGCTCCCACGTTTGTGGGCATTCCGCTAGGGGTTGGGTTGCTCACAAGCGCCTATCAGCACGCCGTCAAGGCTGTCTTGGCGATCGTCATCATGGCGTTTTCAGCCTACTTTCTCTTCGCCAGAAAACCCCCGGAACTTCACGGCGACAACCGTCTTTGGCTTTTGGTTTGTGGTTTTTTGGCGGGCGTGCTCGGAGGCGCTTACGGAATGAACGGGCCTCCGCTGGTGCTTTACGGCGCGATGCGCCGCTGGTCGCCTCAGCACTTCCGCGCCACCCTGCAAGGTTATTTCTTGCCAGCCAGCGTCGTTGCGATGGCCGGCTATTGGTTGGCCGGATTGTGGGTTCCCGCAGTAACGCACTACTTTCTGGTATCCCTGACAGTCGCCATTCCGGCCACTTTCCTGGGACGACTCCTGAACCATCGTTTGGACAAAACAGCCTTTCTCGGCTATATTTATGCTGGACTGTTTTGCATCGGCGCTTTATTGCTGCTTCAAACATTTCGAACAGCGTAGAGAGCGGGAACGAACGATGGACTTGTCCTCAAACTGAGACAAACGTTTACCGCCATCGTTACGGTGTTGTCGCAGCACTTTCGGCTCCCCGCCGCGTTCGTCCGGAAGCTCTCGCAAAAGGCGTCATGCCGCTTTCGCTTCTGAAACGGCGCAAGTTCGTGAGACGATGACACCATGACATGGCTTGTCTGGGCTCTGCTCTCCGCGGTATTCGCCGCCGCCACTGCGATTCTCGCGAAGGTTGGCGTCCAGGATATCGATTCGAATTTGGCGACTGCAATTCGCACCTCGGTGGTGGTTGTGTTCACGTGGCTGTTCGCCGGTTTCACCTGGGAATCCAAGGCGCTCGCCTCGATATCGCCAAAAACATTGATTTTCTTGGGGCTATCGGGATTTGCGACCGGACTTTCCTGGCTGTGCTATTTTCATGCGCTGAAGCTCGGCCCGGCCTCTCGGGTGGCCCCGATCGACAAATTGAGCGTGGCCCTGGTCATTGTCTTTGGGGCGTTGTTTCTAGGCGAACGGATCACTCTGTCCAAAGCGATTGCGGGCTTGCTGATTGTCGCCGGCGCCATCGTGATCGCTCTCGACTAGCCGTCCATTCCAACCGGCGTCATCAGCCTGGATTCCATTTGCCATCGCTTTGTCGTTCTGAATGGCGGACGCGCGCTCCCACAACCGCGGCCCTCGACCCGATCGAACATGGCGAGCCGGACTGTAGGTTTCGAAAAACGGCTCACGGTCTAGAGCACGAGGAAACCGCTGGTGCGGCGACCGTTGAGAACATGAGTCCACATGACGCGCGCCCGGCCGGAGAGGCCGTTGCGGGTAAATCCGACGGCCAGTCCAGGCTCCAGAGCTTGGCAACCGTGCGAAGCGCGGAAGCCGCTGGCGCTGGTTTCCACCAGGTCCGCCTGGATGGTGAGGGGCGTGGGACTGGAGATTGCGATTTCCACAATACCCGATTCCCGTGTGCGACGTTCTCTTCTGCGCTCCATCGGTTTCATACCCCTACGGGAGCGGCCGGCGCGCCAGCCATTTGATAAGACTTGATGCGGCGCTGAAGGGTTCGGCGGGAGATTCCAAGGTGCGCCGCAGCGCGTTCCTGATGGCCGCCATTCTCACGCAGCGCTTGGAAGATCGCGGACTTTTCGATCTCCTGCAATAGGGCGCTTTGCCGAAGGTCAGCCGAGAATTCGTCTTTTGAGAACTCGTCGGGTAGATCGGCGGGAGTGATTTCAGACCCCGCAGCAAGGACGGCCGCACGAACGGCGACGTTTTTGAGCTCTCTTACGTTGCCGGGCCAGTTATAGCAGCGAAGCCTCCGGGCCGCTTCGCCTGAAAAGCGAAGACCAGGTCTTTGTTCGGCAAGGAAGTGATGCGCTAAAGGAAGGATGTCGTCGGGCCGGTCGCGCAGAGGAGGGATGGAAAGCTGGATCTGCGACAGCCGGTGATAGAGATCGGCCCGAAAGCGGCCTTGCCGAGCCGCGGCCTTTAGATCGCGGTTCGTCGCGGCCACCAGACGGACGTCCACGGAAACCTTTTTTACCCCGCCGACGCGGTAGAAACTTGCTCCATCCAGCACGCGCAGTAATTTCACTTGGAGCCGGGCATCCAACTCGCCGATCTCATCAAGAAACAGCGTTCCCCGGTCGGCCATCTCGAACAAACCTGGCTTGGCGGAATCGGCGCTGCTGAAAGCCCCTTTCTCGTGTCCGAACAGCTCGCTCTCCAGCAGGCTTTCGGGCAGGGCGGCGCAGTTTACATCCACCCAAGACTCTGCCGAGCGCGGCGAATAATGATGGAGCGCGCGGGCGATCACCTCTTTCCCGGTTCCACTTTCGCCAGTGATCAACACTGTGGCCTTGGCGGCGGCCACCTTCTGGACCATCGCCAGAAGCCGCCGCATGGCGTCGCTGCTGAAAATGGCCGTGGCGCCCAGAAACTCACAACGATCCAAGAGTCCGCTCAAGCCCCAGTATCGCGGGCGCGGTTCGAAGAAGCCATCGGGCGTTTGCATGAAAAATAGCGGCTCGAAAGCCTGAGCGAATTTCCGCGCGAGCCAGGCTGCCTGAAGAAATACAAGAAGTTCATTTCCGAATTGCTGGGCTCTTGGAAGACAAAACGCCGTTTTTGTCTCTTATGAATCCCCAAACATCGTTGGATCCGAATACGGAGCGTTCCACATCGCTTGGGGACCCACGTTCGCATTCAGATAGTCCTGCATAGTCTGGCCCGAAGGGACTCCGTAATTCATCGCGTAGATGTAGGCGAGTTGCTGATCCTGCGTCAAGTCGTCCCATTTCATATTGGTCCCTTGAACCGTCGTTCCGGACATGGGATCGCCAGCTTGGCTCACCTTGTCCTGGTTCAGGATGGCCGCGGAAGACATCGCCGCTCCATAGGCGGCTTCATTCGCCAGTTCCGTCGCCAGCGTGGGTACGGTCGTCGTGCTGTCTCCAAACGGCATTGTGACATAGCCCTCGGGCGCGCCACTTTGGGATGCGCCGTCTGAAGGTGCGTCGTGCGCGGTGAGGGCCGTGGACGCCGGCGCGCTCGCCACAGATGGCGTCGTCGCGGTGACAAGAAATTGTCCGCTGGCTGAGCTACCGTCAGAATTTTGGCTGCTTTCCGGCTGAATATCGATCTGCACCGCGGACGGGTTCGATTGATTCAAGTACTGTTCCAACGTCGCGGCAAGCTGTTGGGCAAAGGAAGTTGCTGAAGCGGCGGAAGTTGTGCCGCTAAAAAGAGTGATGATGCTATTCACGGCCGAGGCGCTGCCGGTTGCTGAGACCATGGTGCTTTTTCCTCCGCCTCAACGGATGCACGCCAAAGACCGTTGCGCCGGCCGCGGTTATCTCTTGGAGGGAGTGAAGTTGACCTTGACCTCGAAGCGCTGGTCCAAAGGAATCACCGTCAAATACAGGGCGGCCGGATTAGGAGCGCCGCCTTCGCCGGAAGGTTCGTAACTCACCTCCACCGTCGCATCCTCTCCGAAGTTTACGTCCGCTTTATCCATCCTTGCGCTCAGGCCGGGTAATTGAGGAACATTCAACTCCAGATGAACCGTGCCCTGGGCCCCGTTGTGAAATCTAACCGTTTCCGAAGACTTTTTATCCGCGGCTAAGGTGATTTCTGACTTGTCGACGTTCGACTGCTGGAAAATCTTCTGCGCCGCGGCCATAATCGTATCCGGAGTGAGCTTGGGAGGAAGCCCAGTGACGCTTCCGTCCGCGCTCCTTTTGAGCAACGGCACGTCAGAAGGCCCCATCGCGGTCAGCCAGGAGCCTGGCGGGGCCTCGTTGGACCAGACCCATTTTCCGTTTTCCAGCTTCCACGTAGTGGTCATGGGCACGTCCACTGTCGCCTGCGCGTTCTGTTGCGCAGAGAGGCTGAAGGTCCAATCGCGCTTTACATCCAGTTTGACCGCGGCCTTATCAAAACCGCTCTCGTATTGAATATCCCGAATCTTGAATTCCTTCAACGGAGTCTTGGCGGAGTTGAAGTAATAGTTCTTTGTGTCGGCGGCGACATAATCAAACGCCTCGACGAATTTGGAATCTACCAGATCCTGAAAGAACTCGGTCACGCGCGTGCGCAACGCGCGGTCTACCTCGGGAGGGGGCTGAGGCGCCGGAGCCTGAGCAAAGGCCCCTAGCGGCAAAAGCAACAACCCAACGCGAAAAATCATGGAAACTCCTCCAGTCTATCTCAACTCCTTTACCGCGCCCAAAGCCAGCCTCCGGGCCATCGCCGTTTGCCGCCAATTAGCCGCGCCGAGCGGGCTGTGTTAGCTAAACAGACGCGAAGGCTGGAGCAACGTTAGCCCGCGTGTCATATCATTGACAGAGCCCATGCCGCTACCGCTTTCCAAAAGAATTGCTCGAGAGGCGCAATCCTTAGATTTCGACAGCCTTCCGCAGGAGGCCGTACAGAAGGTCGAAATCGCGCTGCTCGACTATCTTTCGTGCGCATTTGAATCGCGCGACCTGGGCCCGAGCCTCCAGGCGGTGGATCTCGCAAAGCGTTCCCACGGCCCGGCCACGGTGGTCGGGTTCTCGATCAAAGCCGCCGCGCCGGAGGCCGCCTTTGCCAACGCCGTCCTGGGGCACGGGTTGGTGCGCGAGGACATGCACACAGGCTCGGTGAGTCACCTGGGCGTCGTGATCTTTCCGGCGCTGTTGGCGCTGGCGGAATCGTCCCAACAGCCGGTGACAGGACGCGACTTTGTGGTCGCTGCTGTATGCGGCTATGAGACAGGCGCCGCGGTCGGACGCGCCCTGATGGAAAGCGAGGTGGTCAAGCGTTTCCGCCCAACCGGCGTCACGGGGCCGGTGGGCGCGGCCATGGCGGGAGCCCGGCTCAAGCGCCTTTCCGAAGAGGCCGCCACAAGCGCGCTGGGGCTGGCCGCCAATGCCGCCGGCGGATTCAACGAATGGCCCGCGCGGGGAGCAGACGAAATGTTTTTCCATGCCGGATTCGCCGCGCGCAACGCGGTGACCGCGGTCCAGTTGGCGGAACTCGGCGCGTTTGCATCCGAATCGGCCCTGGACGGCCCGGCGGGACTGTTCGCGGCATTGGGCAAGCGGCAGAGTGCGGATCGGGTCGCGCTGTTTTCAGCCGAGCGGCTCGAGATCCTGTCCGTGTATCACAAACCGGCGCCAGCGTGTAACTACGCCCAGACGCCCTGCCAGGTGGCGCGCCTGCTGGCCGTCGAAGACCGCGTGCCGGTTCCGCAGATCGCTCAGATTGAAGTGAAAGTGTCCTCCGCCGCCCTCCACTATCCCGGCTGCAACGCCACGGGTCCTTTCGAGCGCGTCTTGCAGGCCAAGATGAGCATTCAATATTGCGTAGCGGCGACGCTACTGCGGGGCGCCATCGAGGAAGCGAACTATCGCCTGCTGGGCGATCCGGAACTGAAGCGCCTTGTCGATGCGATCACGCTCCAGGAGGAGGCCGCCTTCACTGCGGCCTATCCGGGCGCTCAGGGAACGGAGATCGCCGTGACGTTGCACAATGGCCGAGTGCTCAAGCGAAGATTGGACGATCTGGTTCCTGCGACGCCCGATCAAGTGCGCCATCGATTCCGCGTGGCGGCCACAAACACACTGGGCAGCGCCGCGGCCGCTGCCCTGGAGGAAGCCGCCGGAAGGCTGCCAGAATTCAAAAACGCCGCCGCGCTGGCCGGATTCATGGCCCGAAAGGATCAAGATGCAGCCGCTTGGTAAGATCGACGACGAAACCGCCGCCTACATTTTGGAGACGCGGCCGCGGTTCGAGGATTTGAGACAGGTGGCGGCCCAGCTTGCCGGATTCCTGGTGTTGAATGCCTCCGGCGCGAACACGGCGTCTCCGGATCATCCCATGCTCGCCGCGGCTTCTGAGTTGTATGAAAGCGCGGCCGATGCGGTGCGGAACGCGCGCCCCACCTCCGCGGCGCGGCCGCACCACCGCGCCCTGTTGGAGGCGAGCGCCGGTCTGGGCGCGGCATTGGCCGCCGCGCGAAGCGAGCTGAGGCTAGATCCCGTTCTCAGCCCGCTGCGGAGCGCCTATCGTCACCTGGAGCGCGCGGCTTGCGAGCTGCCGGGATTCGAAATGGTCTCGTTTCAGCACGCCTGCTGCGCGGCGGGTCGATCTCCCGCTCGGGCGCATCGAGAGAGTCGAATATGAATCGCTACTCGATTTGGGTGATGGAGTTCGCCGAGGTTCCCGATTATCATTTGAGCGGCCTGATCTACGGCGCACACAATCAGGGCTACCGAAGGCTGCCCTATTGCTACGTCGTGATCAAAGGCCAGGGCCAGGTCGCCATGATCGACGTAGGCTACAACCATAAGGCATATGGCGAGGTGTTGGCGAATAGTTACGGCGTGCGGAACTGGCGCCCTCCGCGGGAGATTTTGGCGCAGTGCGGGCTGGCGCCGGAGGACGTCTCGACCGTCTTTATCACGCATGCTCACTTCGACCACATGGGCAATCTGGAGGATTTTCCGAACGCCACCTTCTATATACAAGAGCGCGAGTTATCGAAGTGGGTGTGGGCCATGTCGCTGGAGCGGCGATTCCGCTGGCTCATGCTGGGGATCGATCCGGCCGATTTGCTGCGCGCGGTGGATTTGGCCCGCCAAAAGAGGCTCGTATGCGTCAACGGCGATCGCGAAAACGCGCTGCCGGGAATCGATCTGCGGGCCGCCTTCGACACCCACACCTGGGCCTCGATGTATGTGGCCGTCCACAACGAGGTGGAGGCGAATTCTGGCAATACATGGGTCTTTGCCGGCGACCTGATCTACACGGCCGAGAACCTGCGCGGCCCCGACTCTAGCGACCCGCATTATATTCCGGTGGGGCTGGCCACCGGCAGCCAGGTGAACCTGATCCTGACGGCGGAAGAGATGGTCAAGGTCGCGCACGGCGACCCCAATCGCGTGATCGCGGTTCACGAGGACCGGCTCAGCTCGATCTTTCCTTCGCGAACCACCTCCGCCAACCTGAGGATCACCGAGCTGGCGCTCGCCCCTGGGGAACCCAGCCGGGTCCGCTGATTGCTCCCTCGCGCCACAGCCCGCAAGAGGCTATCGCATCCGCCGGGACCGCCAGCGCCTGCCCAAAGCGGGAACAATGGCGCCGCCAATATTAGCCAGGTTCAAGTCCGGCCAGGGCGGTCGCTCCGCCCGTGGATCGACCGATCGAAGCAGCGAGCCTGCAAAGCGCGCGAATGCCTGGGCCTTATCGCGGAATGTGCAGCCCGGCTGGCGGCCATTTGCACGCGCCACAAACACCGTCACGTCGTCTTCGGAAAGATTTTGCGGATAGCGCTCCCCAATCTCGCCGAGCAAGATCCCAATGAGCTTCGAGGGTTCTGTGTCTCCCAATAACCGGACGATGCGTAGCAGACCCTCTTCGCCCAGCATCCCGCCGTCTGCGTCGCACGATTCGATCAGCGCGTCGGTATAGCCAAGCAGGCAATCGCCCGGCTGTAGCTCGACATCGAAATGCTGATATTCGGCCACCTGAAGAATGCCTAAAGGAATGTTGGAAAAAGCGGCGTCGCCCAGAAGATCCCATCGCCCACTTGAGGCGCGATACAACAGCGGCCTCGGATGTCCCGCATTGCAAACCATCAGCCGGCGGGTGGGCGAGAAAAAAGTGGTCACCACGGCCGTGGCGAAAATCCCGGCGCGCGAAAGCGCTGCGAACTGCCCATTCATCAGGCGCACAAATTCGGCCTGATCCAGCCGGTTGACGAAGCGGCGCATCAGCGTGCGCAGATCGGCGGCGGCGGAAGCCGCCGATTTTCCGTGTCCGGCCACGTCCGCCAGCAGCAATCGGCTGATCCGGCCGGTGGCGCAGCTTGAGGCGTAATATACGTCGCCTCCGCTGTGGGCCTCGCCGTGAGGTTTGCTATAGACCCAGGCGTCCAGGCCGCCGAACTCCACGCCTTGCGCTGTGAGGCGGCTGCCTCCCCACACCTCCATGCACTGCATCTGTTGCGGCGCTTCGATCAATCCGGCATTATAACCGCGCTCGGATTGAACGTGGAAATCCGCCACAGCCAGGGACCACTTCCAACGCAACGGCACCCGGCAACGGTTCAATTTCGGCCCTGCCGGCGCATGCGCCTGTACCATAGACAGCATGACCGTCATCACTGCGGAGCAGAGCCGCGAACTGGATCGCATCACCATCCAAGAGCACGGCGTCCCCAGCCTCGCTCTCATGGAAAACGCGGCGCACCGGCTGGAGGAGGTCCTGGCTCAGAACTTCGATCCGCTTGCAAAGCAAGTCGTCGCGATTCTGTGTGGCAAAGGCAACAACGGCGGCGATGGATTGACCCTGGCCCGGCTGTTGAGCGACAAGGTCGCGCGGCTTTATGTGGTGCTGGCCGGCGATCCCCACGAGTTAAGCGCCGAGGCGAAAATCAACTACCAGCGCCTCGCGGAGGAATGCCGCATCGTGCCCGCGCGCGAGATTCCCGCAAAGCTGCGCGAACGCCGCCAGGTCACGATCGTCGTCGACGCGCTGCTCGGCGTCGGCGCAAGAGGCGAGCCGCGCGGCCGAATCCTCGATCTGATCCGCGCCGTGCGCGAGTTTCCAGAGGCAAAAGTGGTCTCCATCGATATACCTTCCGGCCTGGGCGGAGGCGGCGAATGCGTGCGCGCCGACATCACCGTGACATTTACCGCCCCGAAAGTAGAGCATTATCTTGCGCCGGGAGCCGAAGAAAGCGTCGGGCGGCTGATCGTGACGCAAATCGGAATTCCGCCGCAATTGGTCACTTCGCAGCTTGAAGTCTCCGATCCGCGCGATTTCACGCCTTTGTTTCAGCGCCGTAAGAGAGACGCCCACAAAGGCGATTTCGGCCATGTGCTGGTCATCGGCGGCGCGCCCGGCAAAACCGGCGCCGGAGCGATGGCCGCCTTGGCCGCCCTGAGAATGGGCGCGGGGCTAGTGACCTCCACCTCGCCGCTCGCGACCACTCTTGCGCCAGAGTTAATGTCGGAGCCGCTTGAGGATTTTAAGCTGGAGCGAAAAACCGTGATCGCAGCCGGGCCAGGCCTTGGGCTCAACCGCGCGTTGCTTGAACGCCTGATGAATGAAGTCACCGTGCCCATGGTGATTGACGCCGATGGTTTGAACTCCATCGCCGGCGCGGATTTCAAGGGGCGCGGCCTGGAAACGATCCTCACCCCCCATCCTGGCGAAATGGCTCGCCTACAGGGGAGGCCCGTAGAGGATCGACTGAGCGACGCACGCGCTTTTGCGCAGCAGCGCAATGTCTGTCTGGTGCTTAAAGGACATCGAACCTTGATCGCGCTTCCTTCCGGCCAGGTCTTCATTAACATGTCCGGGACGCCCGCGCTGGCCAAAGGCGGCACGGGCGATATTCTGACCGGGATGGTCGCCGGCATGGTGGCGCAGTTTCCCGAGCGCATTGCCGACGCTGTCCGCGCCGCTGTTTGGCTGCATGGCCGCAGCGGCGAGTTGGGCGCCGAGGAGCTGACGGAACAATGTCTGCTCGCCACCGACCTGTTGCGTTATCTACCCCGAGCGATTAGAGAGGTAGCCTAAGGCGCAACTTTCATTTACAAACGGAGCCATGTCGAGCGCGAGCTCGATTGGCGTAGAAATGGAGAACCCGGCTGTGACTCCCTCCGTGTCATAATCGAGGCGGAAGGTCTGGCTTGTCCTTAAACGATCTGCTTTCCAAGGCTCGGAGGCGTGAACTTATCCGCATCGCGGCGAATGAGTCCACGTTGGCTTTGGCGATCGCAACCGCCGGACTCATTCTTCTTCTCCTCGTCGGCACACAAGTTCTGGATTGGTATTGGCTGGCGCTTCTAGCGGGCGTCAGCCTCAGTTTCGCTCTCTACCGCTTGCGCCAACGCGTTCCCGACCAGTACGTTCTGGCGCAGAGAATCGACCGGCGCTTGAAGCTCTCCGACGCTCTGTCCACGGCGGTCTATTTTTCCGAACATCCCCGCCGCGATCTCCAGCCGGTTTGTGATCTTCAGCGCCGCAAGGCGGAGGAAGTCGCGCGTGAAGTCGATCCGCGTCAAGCGGTTCCTTTTGTCCGCCCGCGCCATATCCTGCCGGCGCTGATTATGGCCATTGCGGCGCTCGGATTGTTCGGCGTGAGGTATCTGGTCACCGGCACAATGAGCCTCCAGCCATCGCTCGTCAAAATCGCCTATGAGTCCTTCTTCGGAACGAAAGTCGCTGAAGCTAAAAACGTTTCTCCGCGCGCGCGCTTCGATCCGAAAGCCGGCGATTCGCCGGACGTCAATCCGTTGCTGGACGCGTACGCTCCCCAGGACCTGAGTTCGCCCGATAATCCCAACGGCAATGCGCAGGCAAGCGATGATAAGGAGGCCGGCAAGGATGCAGCGAACCCTTCCGACGACAGCCGGGATCCGGGCAAGCAGGACCCGCAGGGAGATCCATCCGGACCGGGCAAAAATCAGCCCGACTCGAACCAGCAACAGCCCAACGACTCCAAAGATAGCCAAAAAAAAGGGCAGGATCCCCAGAACGGCGGCAGCGCCAATTCTAGCCTCATGGACAAGCTGCGCGACGCGCTCGCCAACATGATGAACAAGATGAAGTCCACCATGGACGGCGAAAAACAGCAGGCCAAAAACTCACAGAAAGGCGGCCAGGGAGAAAAACAGCAAAGCGCCGAGAAGGGCGACCAAGCCAAGGAGAGCCAGCAGGCGCAGCCCGATATCAACGGCGACACCCAAAGCCAGCAAGGCGATCAACAGAATTCCGCCGACGCGCAGAAGGGACAAAAGTCCGCTCCCAAAAACGCGTCTCAGGACGCCAAGAACGGCGTCGGATCTCAGGATGGTGAAAAGGCGATGCGCGAGGCGGAGCAGCTACAGGCAATGGGCAAAATCACGGAGATTTTCGGAAAGCGCTCGGCGAACGTCGCCGGCGAAGTGATGATGGAGGTCGCAAGCGGCAAGCAGCAGATCAAAACCGAGTGGAGCCAGCAGCAGGCTAAACACGCCGAGGCGGGAAGCGAAATCCATCGCGACGAGGTTCCTCTTATATACCAGCCGTTTGTGCAGCAATATTTCGAGGAGATCCGCAAGCCCCAACCGAGCGCGGCCAAGCCCTCCGCCAAAGCCTCGCCGAAATCGGAAACATCCAAAAGCGGGCCCTGAACGTATTAGAAATCAGAATGCGCGCTCAATACGCCTTTCTGTCCTCTGCGTGGCTGGCCGCGGCCGCCGCGCTGTCCGCGCATCCGATGGGCAATTTCAGCGTGAGCCACTACACCCGATTGGAAGTATCGCGCACTCGCGTTGAAGTCACCTACGTTTTGGATTTGGCGGAAGTCCCAACCTACATCCTGCTTCGCGATTGGAAACTGGACGCTAAAAGTCCTCAACCGCAGCTGGAAAGCAAGGCGGCCGAGCAAGCCCGCCAATGGGCGGAAGGCCTTGAGTTCGAGGCAGGCGGCAGGAAAGTGGAGCCCGCATTCGTCCGCGCGGAGATCAAGCTTAGCGATGGCGCCGGGGGCCTGGCGGTGGCGCGAATCGCCTCCATTCTTGAACTGAAAAATGTACGGGCGCCGCTGACTTTTGAGGATCGCAACTACCCGGAGCGCGCCGGATGGAAGGAGATCGTGATTCGATCCGGGGCCGGCGCGTCGATCGTCAAAGCAAGCCATGGAGAGGAAGAGCGCAGCAAGGCGCTTACCGAATATCCCGCCGATCCTACCGCGGCCCCGCCTCAAGACTTGCGGGCATCGGTGGATTGGACAGCCACGGACCGCCCGGTTGTTTCTCAGCGGCGCGGAGCCGGCCCCGCCCTCGCAGAACCCGGAGACTCAACCCGTCCGGCCGCGTCAGATTTTGCTGCGCCGCGGGTTTCCGAGGAAACCCGGCGCATCGCGCCGATCTCGCAGCCTCCAGCGTTTCCGGCCGCGGCTGCCGCTCCTCCGCCCTCTTCCGGGCCGGCCTCCCCGCAATCTCCAGGAACCATCGTAAAGGGCGATTATCTTTCGCGTCTCATCTCGATGAAGACGATCCCGCTCGGCTGGCTCCTGGCTGGCCTGCTGGTCGCGTTCGGGTTTGGCGCCGCGCACGCTCTCACGCCCGGCCACGGCAAAACCATCGTCGCGGCCTACCTAGTAGGATCGCGAGGCACCATGCGGCATGCCGCTTTTTTGGGCGCAATGGTGACATTCACCCACACCATAAGTGTTTTTCTTCTCGGCTTGGGAGTGCTGTTTCTATCAAATATCGTCACGCCTGAAAAGATCACTCCGCTGTTGGGCGCAATATCCGGATTGTCGATTGTCGCGGTTGGCGCATCGCTGCTTTCTAAGCGGCTTAAGAAATTGCGCGCGGCTCACGCGCCTGATCGTCATTTTCGCGATCTTCATCATTCGCCCCATAGCGATCACAGCTACGATCACCACCACGGCCACCCTCACCACCACGACCACCCTCACGATCACCACCACCATGGCCCGCACGGACACAGCCACATGCCGGAAGGCGACATCACACTCGGCAGTCTGATTGCTTTGGGCGCGAGCGGCGGTCTGATCCCTTGTCCTTCCGCCCTTGTGCTGTTGCTGGCCGCGATCTCATTCGGGCATGTAGGTGCGGGACTGATTCTGCTGGTGGCCTTCAGCATTGGATTGGCGGGCGTGCTCATGGCGATCGGGATGATGGTGCTGTACGCCAAAAGCTGGCTTCCGGATCCCGGCAAAACCAGCCGTCACCCCGCCTTCCAACTCGTTCCTCTACTCTCGGCCGCTGTCATCGTCTGCCTCGGCCTGCTGATGACAGGCGTATCCCTCGGATGGCTCAAGCCTGGCTTGGCCGGATGATTGTATTACTGCAATCCCCTTGCAAAAAATTGGTAGTAGCACTGTAGATTAGGCACTTAATCAACTTCTTTATGCAAGTACGTTGCATCTGATCCCCTTCTGTAGTAAACTGATGTGCGCCGGTTTTACATTCGGCCAAAGAGGGCAGCCTCAAATCCTTAAAATTTGCAGGAGAACATTTAAGTGCATATATACAAGTCTTTGAAAAGACGCATCAAATTGTTGTTGCTCGGAGGCGCTGGTTTCGCTCTCGCGGGAATCCATTTGAACGCGCAGTCGGCGGCGGTAGATCCAGGAGTTCGCCCCGGCCCGCCCGCCGCGGGCGGACCGATTCAAGGACTCACTTCTGACCAAAACGACCTGTTTACTTTTGTCACGGGCGAGTTTACGCAGCTCCACTCCGTCACCGGAAACATTGAAGGGGAAGACGGAAACGGCCTCGGTCCGGGGTTTAACGGCAACGGATGCGGCTCCTGCCACAAATTTCCGGCCATCGGTGGCACCAGTCCTGCCATCAATCCGCAATTCGAAATGGCCGCTCTGGATGGAGCGCAGAACTCAATGCCGCCGTTCCTGAGCATTGACGGTCCGATCCGGGAAGCGCGCTTTGTCCGCAATCCCGATGGAAGCCCGGACGGGACGGTCCACAATCTCTTCACGATCCAGGGCCGGACCGACGCTCCTGGCTGTAACCTAAGCCAGCCCGACTTTGCGCATGAGATGGCGAACGTCAACGTGGTCTTTCGCATCCCCACGCCCGTTTTCGGCGCCGGACTGATCGACAACATTTCGGACGAAACCATTTTGGCAAACAAGAACGCGAGTTCGATGCTGCGCCGCTACCTCAATATCGGGGGCCATGAAAACCGCAACCCGAACGACGGCACCATCACGAAATTCGGCTGGAAAGCGCAAGACAAGTCCCTGCTGATGTTTTCGGGCGAAGCCTATAACGTCGAAATGGGGGTCACCAACGAGCTGTTCGCTACGGAGCGAAACATGGTTCCCGGCTGCAATTTCAACACGCAACCCGAGGATCACCTGGATTTCGACGACGATTCCCCCAACGGCGGCGAAACCAGCGGAACCCAGAATTTCACTACTTTCATGCGCTTGCTGGCCCCCCCAACCCCCGCTCCGGACACGCCTTCGATCGTGCGCGGCCGCGACGCCTTCGCCTCCATCGGCTGCGCGCTCTGCCACACGCCATCGCTCATGACGTCGGATTCGGATCTTCCCGGTTTGGCCAATCAACAAGCCAATCTGTATTCCGACCTGCTCGTGCACCATATGGGCGTCGGTCTGGCGGACGGCATCACGCAAGGCAATGCCGGCCCGGACGAATTCCGCACCGCGCCTCTATGGGGTTTAGGGCAGCGCATTTTTTTCCTCCACGACGGCCGAACCAAGGATCTGATAGAGGCCATCCAAGCCCACAAAAGCGACGGCTCGGAAGCAAATCTAGTGATCCAGAACTTCAACCAGCTTCAACCTTGGATCCAGCAGGACATTCTGAACTTCCTGCGTTCGCTGTAGCCCGACTTCTCGCTGCCGCTACGGATTTGGTGGGAGCGCTCGCAGGGTATATAACGGTAATTGCGCTAATCGCTGTGAGTAACTCCCATCCAACCGGAACCGTCGAGAGCGCGCAAGAAGTCCTCGCCGATATCGCGATCCTCGACGACGACCTTGATTTCCGCAACTATCTGGAAGACTTTCTCAAAGACGAAGGAATCTATACCGCCCGCGCGTTTGCGCGGCCGGCCGAGCTGTTTGCGGCCTGCGAAGAGCGCGTCCCGGACATCGTCCTGCTCGACATGAAAATGGGCGACGCGACCGGCGACCGCGTACTCGAACAGCTTCTGGGCCGCTGGCCCAGTCTTTGCGTCATCATTATTACCGGCTATCCGTCTCTCGAAGACATGCGCGCCACCTTCAAGCTCAAGGTCTTCGACTACATCGCCAAGCCATTTTCGCTCGCGCAGCTCCGCCAGGTGCTTCACAATGCCGTGGCCGCCTTCGGACTGGGGCGCACGCCGCAGGATCGGCTGAGGGAGCGGCTCGGCCATAGCATCAAGATGTTGCGCGTGGAGCGGGACTGGTCCCTCAAGGATCTTGCCGCGCAGACCCGCCTGAGCGTCTCTCAGATCAGCGCCATCGAGCGCGGTGCGAATTTACCCAGCATCGAAAGCTTTCTGGCCATCGCGCGCGCGTTTGGCAAGAAGCCGTCGGAGATTTTGACGGCCATAGATTTTTAGTGGAATTCCCCATCGTCGATTGGGCCCAGAAGCTCTCTCGCCACTTGAGCGCCTCCCGGCCTTTTAACAACGCCGCAACCAGCCACGCCAGGCCCGCCAGCGCTACGATCCCCATCAGCCAACGCAACAGGCCCGCCAGAAACAGGGCGTTGATCTCCGGCCACTGGAAGCGGAACTGCATCAACCGGTCTGCCCGATCCAGCACCCAATGCCATCCCGTATGCGCAACAAACGCGGACAGGAGGATCGTGCCCATCCTCTCTGGTAGCCCGAACCGAAATAGAAACTCCAGCGCCCCCACAAGCAGCGTTAGAACGAGAAGCTGCCCCAGCTCAACGCCGACATTGAAAGAAAGCAGAGACGTCAGCAAATACGATCCTGCGAATTGCAGCGTCTCCCGAAGCGCAAACGAAAATCCGAATCCATGCACGAGACCGAATCCGAACGCAATCGCCCAACGGCGCTGGACACTGGCCGCGCCCACGATGTTCTCCAGCGCCATGTACACGATGGACGCCGCGATCAGTGTCTCGATCAGCGGCGGAAACCATAGGGCGTCCGGAGCCAAATGGTAAGCCGAGGCGATTAGCGTGGTGGAATGCCCCGCGGTGAACGCGGTCACAATCGGAATTAGCGCGCGCAAGCGCCGGAACGGGATCACCAAGCCGCATAGGAACAGCAAATGGTCGGTTCCGGAAAGAATATGCTGGAAACCTTCCCTTACAAACCGCGCCGCCGCCTGATGCCAGCGCGGATCAAGCCGCACCAGCCCTGGATCTCCGTTAAATTCGAACGCCCTCACCGCCCCGTTCGCCCCCGCCGGGAGAAACCGAAGCGTTGTAACCACTCGCACGCCGAGCCGGTCCAGCCCTGGATGGATGGCGAATCGAGAGCGCTCGGACCGGATCGGATACTCGAACAATGCGTCAAGCGCGGTTTGACTCCAAACGACCGCGGTCTCATTCGTCAGCTTCGGAGCGCTCATATGCGCCAGCGCCGCTTTGAAAGAAGAAAACGACCGGTCGGATTCAAGCGAAGCTCGCGCGGCCGCCAGGCGCGGCTTGGGCAAGGGCGCGCCGTCTTCATAAAGCTGGATGGCTCCGGAAATCCACAATACCGCGGCATCTTGCAGAAATCGGTCGGCTCGATCAAAATCCAAATAGCCCGGCCCGCGTTGCGGAAACTCTATTTCTTGCATGGCGCTCATCGGCGCGCGGACCAGCAGTAGAACGCGATCGCCCTCGGGTTTGAGATAGGCCTGAACGGTCACGTCATTTGGAATGTCGTGAGCCAGCGCCGTGGCGGCGAATATGAACAGAGCAAGAGCGCTTCGCATATCACCGGTCAGCCTTTAAGAATATCGCGCAACCCCAGGGCCCGGATCAGCCGCAGCAGCGAATTCGGATGCAGGCCCAGCAGCTTCGCGGCGGACTTGTAATCGCCGTTTGCCTCCGCCCACGCGCGTAAGATCGCTTCCCGTTTGGCGCCGCCGACGGAACTCTGATAAGCGCCCCCCGCGCCTGCCGCCTGCGCCGAATCCAGCACCGTCTCTGGCAGGTCTTCCGGAAGAATATAGTCTGATTCGCCCAAAGCCACTGCCCGCTCGATCGCATTTTCCAGCTCCCGCACATTGCCTGGCCAGGAATACGCAGCCAGACACCGCTCCGCATCCGGAGAGATTCCGCGAACGCGGCGCTTGCATCTCGCTGCTGCCCGCTCCACGAAGTGCCGCGCCAGTAGCGGCACGTCGTCCCGGCGGTCCCGCAGCGGAGGCGTGCGCACGGCCACCACGTTGATCCGGTGAAATAGATCTTCGCGGAAAGCGCCGCGCCGCACCTCCGCCTCTAGGTTCCGGTTTGTCGCCGCGATCACACGCACGTCGAGCGAAAGCGTCTTGGCGCCCCCCACGCGCTCGAATTCGCGTTGCTGAAGGACCCTCAGAAACTTGGCTTGCAAGTCCGCCGCCAGCTCGCCGATCTCGTCGAGAAACACCGTGCCGCCATCGGCCATTTCCAGCTTCCCCTTCTTCTGCGAAACTGCATCGGTGAAGGCCCCTTTTTCGTGGCCGAACAATTCGCTTTCCAGCAGCGCTGGGGTCAATGCCGCGCAATTGATGGCGACGAAGGGAGCCTCGCGGCGCGGGCTCCGCCAATGGAGCGCCCGCGCCACCAGTTCTTTCCCTGTTCCGCTCTCCCCCAATACCAGCACGGTGGTGTCCAGCGGCGCGAGCCTCTCCACCATTTGAAGCAGCTTTTGAATCGCCCGGCTCTGGCCTAGAATGCCCGTCTCCACGCGCTCTTCCAGCAGCGCATTGCGGACTTGCAGTGTTTGGATGTCCCGGGCGCTTTCAATCGCCGCCGAAGCGAGCGTCGCCACGGCCGCCAGCGTCTGGCTAGGAAGGTTCACCGCGATCAAGCCGGCGATCTTTCCATGCACAAACAGCGGAGCGGCGCCTTCCACCGCGCCTTCCCGGCATACGCGCCGCACCAGTCCGGCGTCGTTGCCTCGCTCCTTCGCCAGCGCGCACAGTTCCGCTTCGCTTTTGCCCAGCAGAATGAACCCCTGGGTATCGCTGTCCTCGTTCAGATCGCCCAACAGAGATAGAAGTTGGCCTTCAATCCGCGACGCCTGCGATTGGTCTGCGCTTGCGGCGACCGCCGACGCCAGCGACCGGAAGAGGAACAGGACCGAGCAAGCTCGCATCAGCGTCGCGTCAACCGGCATAGGAATAAAGTGTACCCGACTCGGGCAAAGGCAATCCGAAGCGCAAGACGCTAACCAAACTGTTAGCGCCCATTAACAAAACGGTTCGCGGAAGCTCAAATGGCCGGAGTGTTTTCAATAAGATCGCTTTGGCTTTTCGCGTGCTTCTTCGTTTTCCGTAACCTGCCCGTGAACAGAGAACCGGGAGAGCCGGACTAGGAAGCCGAACTTTAGGAAAGAGACGCGGGGCGCGATGACGAAAAACAAAGAACATCTGGGTTTGAACTTCCTGAGGGCGGGGATAAGGGATGAGCCGTACCATCGCAACGCTTAAACCTTCCGGGCAGGTGCGCCGTGGTCGATTGCAATAACAAGCTGAGGAATCATACCGCCGGCATCCGGGATCGCGGAGGGTCTCGGCTGTCAGGAGACTAAAAGCCAGGATCGCGGAGGATCCTGGCCATATTCGGCAATCACAGGGGCAGCGGTCTTATCGGGTCGCTGCCTGTTTATTTTTTGAAATCTCCCCCAATCCATCGCCGCCGACGTTTGTCGGCTATGATTTAACTTGTGAATGAGTCTGTGCTGGTCAACTCCCTGGGCCATTGCGCGGGCGTGTTGATATTCAGTATTTTTCTGTTCCTCCTCATTCAAGATCGCGCGGCTAGAAGACTGCGCGGCAACGCCAAGTCGATGCTGGCGGCGGCTCTGGCATTGATGTGGAACCTCGCCTCCCTCGCCGTGCTGGGAATGGGTTCGCGCGATATAGGCGAAGCTCCAGCCGCCGCGGCCTTCGCTTTCTCGGTGCTGAGCCTTTTGCCCGCCGTGCTGTTCGATTTGTCCCTCAACGGGAGATTGCGTGCTCTCGCCCGCGCCGCATATTTGCTGAGCGCAGTGGCTATCGCCCTTCATATCGCCGAACTGCTTCAACCCGGCGAGACATACCATAAGCTGGCGCTCTGGCTTATTACCGCCGGCTTCGGCATTCTTACCTGCGTTGCGGCATTAAGGCCCGCGGCCGAGTCCCCCCGGCTAGTAGGAACTATGAGCCTGTTCCTGCTGGCCATCTCGTTTGTGCACTTCGGCGGCGGGCACGCGCAGCAGATCTGGTCGCGCGAACTCGCTTTTCATCATGCCGCCATCCCTTTGGCGCTGTTGGTGCTGCTTCAGGATTACCGTTTCGTGCTGCTAGACGCGTTTCTGCGCTTTCTGGCCAATGTGCTGCTGGCGAGCCTGTTTGTGGCGCCCATCGCCGCGGCATGGCGTCTGGATTGGTTCCCACGCGCCTCCACGCCTTTTGAGCAAGCGCTGTTGGCTGCGGGAGCTTGCCTGTTGCTGATCGCCTTCGCGCTTGCGCGCCGCCGGGTGCAGGCCCTATTGACGCGCCTCGCCTTCGGCCGGCCGGACCATGAAGCCTTGCTGAGCGATCTGAAGTCCCCCGTGCGCGATGAAGACGCCTATATACAATCTGCGGTCCAGCAACTGGGCCAATTCATGGGTGCGGCGGCGAGCGTCGCCGGAGACTCCCGCCTGGACGCCTTGGATCTGCGCCGGCCGACGCTCGTCTCGGAGCTAACCGACTCCTCCGGTGCGCGCGCGGAGTTGGAATCCCAGGGCGTGGAAACCGTCATCCCCCTGCGCGCCGGCTTGAATCCCACCCGCTACGCGCTGCTGGGCCGCCGTTTCGGCGGTCGGCGCTATCTCAGCGAAGACTTGACTGCCCTGGCCCGCGCGGCTTCCGTCATTGTGGGGCAAATCGAGGCGCATCGCGAATCGGAAATGCGCCGGCTGGTGGCCCAAGCCGAATTGCGCGCGCTGCAATCCCAGATTCATCCTCATTTTCTCTTCAACGCCTTGAACGCCCTCTATGGCGTCATTCCCCGCGAGGCCAAGGGCGCCCGCGAAGCCGTCCTGAATCTGGCGGGCATCTTCCGCTATTTCCTGGAAACGCGCAAGGCGTTTCTGCCCCTGCGCGAAGAACTGCGGATCGTCACGGCGTACCTGGAGGTGGAGCGGTTGCGTTTGGGCGAGAAACTCCGCACCGAAGTGGATGTCGCCCCCGAAGCTCTGGCCGAGCTTATTCCCGTATTATCGATTCAGCCGTTGGTGGAGAATGCGGTGAAGCACGGCATTGCGCCCTTTCCCGAAGGCGGGCTGGTGCGCATTGAAGTAAGGCGGCATGCTTCTGGCGCCCTGGCGATTACCGTGCTCGACACCGGCGCTGGCTTCTCTCCCAAAGCCAGAACCAACGGCGTGGGTATCGAAAACGTCGCCCGCCGCCTGGAGCTTTCTTACGGCCACTCGACCCGCCTCGAAGTCAACTCGGGTCCCGGGGGGACGTCGGTTTCCTTTTCCATCCCCGCGGCGGCGGCCGCCGGCGCGGCATAACAACAGGCCGCCTACTTCATCACCGGCAAAGCGCTAATGATCCGCGTCTGCAAACATTGGTGCGCCTGCCGCAGGGCCTGCTCGGCTTTTTCCGGAGTGCCAGCGCGAGCGAAGAGAAAGCCCAAATAGCTCGCTCCTTCCGGCAGGGCTTCCAATTTTTGTCCCTTCTTCGCCGTAATCTCCACCTGTGTAACGTTCCGAACTGAGCCCGCCCGCTCTACTCCATCGACGCCCTCAAAAATTCCAGACTCGCGGATCGGGATCATCATGACGGCGTGCGCGCCGGGAGCGAGCGCCGCCGTCGACACATCTTCGCCGATGGCGTGAAGCAGCAGGATTTCCTCCAGAGACAGTTCGCGATTGTGCGCCAAATCGAACCTCAGCACTCGCGCGCACAGGCCGCCGATGGGCCGCGCCGCCGCTTCCAGCATCCACACGCCTTGCGAATTCACGCGCATCTCGGCATGCACCGGCCCATTCGTCAATCCGAGCGCCGTCACGGCTTTCTGCGCCGCCGCGCGAATCTCTCTTCGCACCTCCGCCGTCTCTCGTGACGGCGTTACGTAAATCGTCTCCTCGAAAAACGGACCGTCTAACGGATCGGGTTTATCGAACAGAGCCAGGGTTTGCAACATGCCTCCGCTCACAATCCCCTCCAGGGCGAATTCCCGCCCCGGAATGAAATCCTCCACCAGAATCCGCCCGCCGCCGGTCATCTTTCGGATGCGCGCCGCCGCTTGTCCGAATTCCTCCGCATTGTTCGCCCGAATTACGCCCCGGCTCGCGGAGAAATGGAGCGGTTTCAGTACGCAGGGGTACCGTGGCTCGCCGGCCGGATCGAGAGAATAAGATGGAACCGGCAGACCGGCCGCCTGAAATCTTTCCCTCGTCAGGAATTTGTCGCTCGCCGCCCGCGCAGCCGCGGAGGTATGGAATCGCAAGCCCAAGCGAACGGCCGCCTCCGCCGCCACGGTGGCGGGCCGATCTCCCACGGCCACCACTCCATCAAACGGCCCGCGTTGCCGCAATGCTTCGATTCCGGCGGCCGGATCCTCAAACTGGATGGGCGTCGCGCGATCCGCCCATGGATCGTCCAGCATGTGACAGCGATCCGTGGCGAGCGCCAGTTCCAGCCCCAAACGCTCCGCCGCGCCATCGAACTCGCGCACCTGGTACCCCGCCTTTGCGGCCACCAGAAGAACTCGCTTCTTCATGCGCTGAACTCACACCACCGCGCCGCGCGAAGGCGCCGGCTCGGCGCAGCAGTACCAGGGCTCGTCCAGATACGGAACTTGGATGTGGGCGCGCCCGCTTACGGGCGGCTCCGACCCGTACGCCCGCCGCCACAAGCCCCCAAAAATCTCTTCTCGCGTCCGGCCCTTTTCCTGTTCCTCGCTCACCAGCCGGAACGCATCCTCAGCCAGCCGGTCCACTTCCGCGTCCGGATGTTTCCACGGGTAAACCAGCGCCCCGGGATCGAAGTCTCCGAGCACGCCGCGCATCTCTCCGAGCTCCAGCAGGCGCGACCCCGCCGTCACCAACAACCGCAACGCGAGCTGCACCGGAGCCACATGGCCGATGAGCTCCAAATCCGCGATAACGCTCAGCAGATCGCGATAGCCGCTCACTGTCGTCCAGGGAGTGAACGGAATAAAAGTCGGCGCGAAGTGCAATCCCGCCTTCCGCATCAGAGTCGCGGCTTCGATCACATCCCGCCGCGTGTGGTTTTTCTCGAGTTTTGCCAAAATCTCGTCGTCCACCGATTCCACCGCGCTGGTGACGAAAAGGCAGCCCGTCTCCTTCAACGTGGGCAGCCAACCGCGGAGTTTGAGAAGATGCTCAATCTTGATGGTCACATCATATGTGAGGCCCGGAAACTCCGAGTGCATCGCCCTTACGATCTCGATGGCGTGCTTAGGACCGTTGAAAAAATCCGGATCGCCAAACGTGATGTGCGCCGCGCCCGCCTGCGCCTGCTGCCGGATGTCCGTCATCACTGCTTCGCGCTGCACAATCCGGAACTGACCTTGGTACACCGGCACCACTGGGCAATGGCGGCAAAGGTGTTTGCAGCCGCGGCTGGCCTCCGTATACCCCACCAGCTTCTTCGAACCGTTGAAGGACAGTTTCGCGTAATGCCTCAAATCCGGAAGGCCGGAGCGCTGCGGAGTCACGAATGCCTGGCGGTCCAGAAAAACTCCCTGCGGCGCCTCGCCCCGGGCGAACCGAACCAATCCGCTTTCAAACTCCCCGCCCAGGATCGCCTCGACGCCCAATCCGCGCAGCAGGTCCGCATTCATCCAGGCGTACAACCCGTAGCAGGCCAGCCGTAAGCTCGGGTTCACCTTCTTTGCCCGCTTGATCGCCGGAATCGCCAGCCTCGTGGCCGTATGCATGGGAAGGAAGAACGCCGCTGCGTCGGCCGCTCGGATCCGTTCGTCCGTAAGAGGCTCAATCGCCAGATCGGCGCAGATCACCTGGTGCCCTTCGCGCTCCAACCAGGCCGCCGGCGACGCCAGTCCGAACGGCTGCCGGCCAAGCTCATAGGTAGACGCCAGCAGGATGGTCACGATTTCAGAGTAGCCTGCCGCTCATAAATCGCGGCAGCCAGGCGGCGCCGAAGTTCGAACGTCGCCGCATCCTTCATTGTGGGGCGATCCTTAGAATGCGGAGTTATACTGTGGGCGATGAAGCGGATGATGCTGCTGCTAGCCGTGTCGGCCGCAGCCCAGGCTCACGACATTATCACCACCGCCATCACGTGGGACCGCGAAATCTCGCGCCTGGTCTTTACCCACTGCGCATCCTGCCATCACCCCGGCGGTATGGCTTTTTCCCTCTTGACCTACAAGGAAGCGCGCCCCTGGGCCGAGGCCATCAAGGAAGAAGTGCTTGCCCGCCGGATGCCGCCCTGGGGCGCCATCAAAGGTTTCGGCGACTTCCGAAACGATCAGGCGCTGACGCCTGAAGAAATCGAGATTGTCGTGAGCTGGGCGGACGGCGGCGTGCCCGAAGGCGAGGATAAGGATCTGCCGCCTTTGCCCAAGCTCGACGCTGTCGCGGCGTCCGAACCTTTTGGGGGCGATTTCATCCTCGAAGGCAACGTTACCTTGCCAAAGCCGCTTCGGGTGGATGGATTGTGGCCCAGCTCCGCGCCCGAACAAGGCTCATTCCAGATTGTGGCGCTGTTACCGGACGGCAGCGTCGAGCCCATGCTTTGGCTGCAGGATTACAAGCCCCAATTCTCCCATCCGTTCCTGTTCCGCAAGCCCCTGAATCTTCCCGCCGGCACTGTGATCCAGGGCGTCCCCGACGGAGCCAGAATCGCATTGCTAATGCCCGCGCCGAAGGCCCAATCCGAGCAACCCAAAACGGCCCGCAACACTCCATGAGCCGCAATTCTGCAACCGGCCTCCTCTTAATCGCGTCGTGATAATGTGAAAGCGGGAGGATGCTCGAAATGAGACTCCTTAAGTTGGCTCTGATTCCCTTACTCGCCTCTGGCCTTGTATTCGCGCAGCGAGGCGGAGGAGGCCGCGGCGGCGGCGGATTTGGAGGCGGCTTCCGCGGCGGCGGCGGAATGATGATGGGCGGTGGCGGACTCCGCGGAGGTGGCGGATTTGGCGGGGGCGGATTCCGCGGCGGCTTCGCTGGCGGCGGATTCCGCGGCGGCTTCGTGAATCGCGGCTTCTTTAACCGCGGTTTCGGCAGCACCGTTTTTATTGGCGGCTGGCCCTGGTGGGGCTGGGGCTGGCCTAGTTGGGGCTGGGGCGGTTGGCCGATTTATGTCGGCGGCTATCCGGGCTGCGATCCCTATTGGGGCTGCCCCGGTGGCTACGTCGATCCCGGCTATGCCAGTGTCGCCGGATATCCACAACAGCAACCCCCCGTTACATATGCACAACCGCCGGCGCCTCCCGTCGTGATCAATCAAAGCTTCGGCGCCACCGATGCGGCCCTTGGGCAACCCGGCCAGGTTTCCGCATCCTTCTACCGCACTCCGGATTACTACCTGATTGCCTTTAACGATCACACCATCCGTGCCGCGGTCAACTACAGCGTGGCGGCCGACACCATTATATGGACCACGCGGGAGGGTCAGACCATGAAGGCGCCCCTCTCGAGCGTCGACGTCCGCTTCAGCCAGCAGATTAATCGCGACCGGCGCGTCGATTTCAGGCTTCCGTAGCGCGAAAGCTGCCGTCCTTAACCATGCGCCGCTGGGCCATCCGTCCGGCGGCGCATTTTCTTTTGCCAGTAAAAATAGAACAAATTAGTATAAGCGTGCCGGGTTTCCGCTTCCCTCATGAACGTGTTCTTGAGCTATAGCCGGCTTACTGCCGCTACCGCCGCCGCCGTGGCCAAAGATATCCGCAAAATGGGACACGCCGCCTGGTTTGATCGCGAGGTGATCGGCGGACAGGCGTGCAAGTAAATCTGTTGCCGCCGGAACTGTCCAAAATTCAGTTTGTCGACTATCGCGCCCAGGACAAAATGCGGCGTTCGCGCTCCTTAAGGCCATACAGGCGGCGCGCCTCCCCTCCCTTGCCCAATCCCCTCCCGCCGGAGCCCCCGTCCCCATTTCCTACTCGGGCGATCTTCGGGCCCAAATTGAGTCCGACCAGGCAAGCAAATGCGGACTAGGTCCGCGGCTCCGCTCTTTTCTGACCCGCTCCATGCTATGCTAGCGGCGAGCCGTAGCATGTTCAGAGGAGGGAGACATTCATGAGATTGAAAAGCATCCTCATTTTGCCGCTTTTTGCGAGCCTTCTCGCCGCCGCGTCCGAGCCGGATACAACCAAACGTTTGGCCGCCGCCGCTGACGCCTTTAAAGATGTCATGGCCACACCGGACAAGTCGATCCCGCAGCAGCTCTTGGACAAGTCCCAATGCGTGGTGATCGTCCCCGATCTGAAATCCGGCGCATTCATCTTCGGCGCAAAGTACGGCAAGGGCTTTGTTTCGTGCCGCAAGAAGGATGGCGTGGGCTGGTCCGCACCCGGCTCCATCCGCATTGAGGGTGGAAGCTTCGGCCTTCAAATCGGCGGCACGGAGACGGACGTCTTCATGCTCATCATGAACCAGAAGGGCATGGACCGCCTGCTTGCAACCAAATTCACCTTGGGCGGCGACGCCACGGCCGCGGCTGGCCCCGTGGGACGCTCCACGCAAGCCGAAACAGACGCTGCCTTGACCGCCGAGATTCTCACCTGGTCCCGGGCCCGAGGCTTGTTCGCGGGCGTTTCTCTTAATGGCTCCACGCTTCGCGAAGACGAAGACTGGAACCGCGAGATGTATGGAAAGGCCCTCAAAAACCGCGAGATCATTACCGGAGACGTCCAGCCTCCGGCGCCGGCCGCGCCGCTGATCGACTTGCTCAACAAATATTCCAGCCGCAAGTAGCCCGGTGACTCAAGCACGCGTCTCCGCGCAAATGCGGCAGGATTGGAACGCGCGCGCGCGCGAAGACGCCGGCTATTACGTCGCCTTCGGCCGCCGCGGCCAGGACGACGAAGCGTTTTTCGCCACCGCCTCGGAAGTCGTCCGCCGCCTGGAAGCCGAACTGCGCCGCGGCTCTCCCGCCGAAACGCTCGGCTGGAAAGCCCTCGAAATCGGGTGCGGACCCGGCCGGCTCATGCGGCCGATGAGCCGCCATTTCGCGGAAATCCACGGCGTCGACGTCTCCGATGAAATGATTGCTCTGGCTCGCGAGAAGCTGCGCGATATCCCCAACGCTTTCCCTCATGTATCAAGCGGCGCGGACTTGGAGGAGTTCCCCGCCGAGTCCGTCGGCTTCGTCTATTCCTACGCCGTCTTCCAGCACATTCCCAGCCGCGACGTGGTGTATCGATATCTCAGCGAGATCCGCCGCGTTCTCATCCCTGGCGGCTTGGCGCATCTTCAGTTCAACGGTTTGCCGCGCGATCCGTTCTCAGAAGGCTCCCTCAACACCTGGACCGGCGTCCGATTCTCTCCCCAGGAAATTCTCGAGTTCACCCAAGACCACAATTTTCAACTATTGGCTTTAGAAGGGGCCTCGACCCAATACATGTGGACCACCTGGCGCAAACGCCCTCCGGGCCAGGCGGCTCCGGCCCACATCCCCCCAGCTCTCATTCGCCGCATCACCAACGCCAGCAGTTCCGAGCCTGTCGCCCCTTGCCGCGGCCGCTTCGCTTCCATCTCTCTTTGGATCGAAAATCTCTCCGAAGACGCCGGCATCCACCATCTGAAGGTTTGCATCGGCGGCATGCCCGGAACTGTCGAGCACATCGGTCCGCCCAACCGGGACGGATTTCGGCAAGTGAACGTCGCCCTGCCTGCGATGAATGTAACCGGGCTGCTTCCGGTCGAACTGCTATGGCGCGCCCAGCCCCTTTCGCCTCCCGCAACCCTCCGCGTCATTCCGCCCGGCCCTTTGGTTCCACGCTTGCATTCTGTCTGCGACGCCGTGAACCTGGTCGCCGAAAACCGCATCGAGACCCGCCTGGTGAGAATGACGATCGAAGAGCTCTCGCGGCCGGAGGAAATTCGGGCGTTCATCGATGGCCGTTCCATCGATGCGCTCGATTCCTTCTGCGTCGATCCGCGCCCCCAACGCTATGAATTCAACTTCCGCCTGCCCGAGGAAATCGGTCCTGGTATGCACTCGCTGGAAGTGAGTTTGGGCCGCCGCCGGATCGGAAGCACGACAATTGAAGTCGCGCCAGGGTGAGAATCGCACCCCGAGCGATCCGCGGGGCCACACTTCCTGATGCAGTTGCTCTTTAGAGTTCCGCGGCCTCGCTCTGGCGACGCCGCCATCCGGCGCATCTACCAGCAGACCTGTATCGACACTTATGCCAAGGCGGCGGTCGCCAAGCGGTACGACCGCAAGAATGCGTTGGTAGCGGCAGACATGCTGAATGAAACGACGTTCCGCGCTGCGCAGTTCGATCTCGATGAGCGGTTGCCGCCCTTTTGCGGCAACTCCCGTGCATGCTGCCATCTTCCGGGCGCTGCGTTGACTTACGAAGCACCCTGGCCTGTGCAGCCGGTGTCCCTGCTCGCGGTGTGCTTCCCTTA
>Ga0070738_10001167_pt1 | contig 58087 bp, 54 predicted proteins | sample Coa_R2_2_FD_66446 | JGI IMG/M metagenome (GOLD analysis project Ga0070738, IMG submission 66446) | Surface soil microbial communities from Centralia Pennsylvania, which are recovering from an underground coalmine fire - Coalmine... | ecosystem: Environmental > Terrestrial > Soil > Unclassified ... | reverse complement strand
TGGCAAGATCGCGCAGGCCGGGCGCGTAGAGCACGTCGGCGCCCGCCTTCTCGAAGGCCTGAAGACGCTTGATCGTGTCGTCGAGATCGACGCGACCGCGGATCAGGTTCTCGGCGCGCGCGACGAAAGTGAACGGCACCGGCAGCGAGCGCGCCATCTCGACGCCCGCCGCGACCCGCTCGACCGCATGGTTGAAGTCGTAGATGCGCTCGCCGCTCCAGTCCTCGATCGAGCCGCCGACGATGCCGACCCCCGCCGCGTCGCGCAGGATGGTGGCCGCCTCCTTCGGGTCGTCCGCATAGCCATTCTCGAGATCGGCATTGACCGGCAAATCGGTCGCCTCGGCGATGATGCGGCAGTTCTCGATCAGCTCGGCGCGGCTCACTGCGCCCTCGCCGTCGGCCCGGCCGAGCGCGTTGGACATGCCGAGGCTGGTGGTCGCCAGCGCCTCGAAGCCCAGCGACTGCAGCAGCTTCGCCGTCCCCGCATCCCACGGGTTGGGCAGGATCAGGATCTTCTTCTGGGCGTGCCGTTCCTTGAACAGGCGGCCCTTCTCGGCTTGCGTCCGCATGACGACACGTTCCCCCAGAACAGGCGCACTGGCAACGATTAGCCCTCGACTAGCGCGAGAACACCATTGCGTCGCGCAGGCGGCCGAACCGCAGGCTCAAAAGGTCGAGCGCGTAGTTCTGATAGAGCTTCCATGGGCGCTTGGAGCCCTGCTTGGGCTGGTGCGCCAGCGCGCGCTGGATGTAGCCGGAGGAGAAGTTGACCCACGGCTCCTCCTGCAGCGTCGGATCACCGTTGTGCGGCGTGCACATGCGATAGCCGTGGCGGTCCATGTGGTTCAGCAGGCGGCAGACATACTCGCACACCAGGTCGGCCTTCAGCGTCCACGAGGCGTTGGTGTAGCCGAACACCGAGGCGAGGTTCGGCACGTCGGAGTACATCATGCCCTTGTAGATGAAGCGCTTCGACAGATCGACCGGCTGGCCGTCGACCGTGAGCTTCGCGCCGCCGACCGGCACGAGCACCAGCCCGGTCGCCGTGACGATCATGTCGGCGGCGAGTTCGGCGCCCGATTTCAGGCAGATGCCGGTCTCGGTGAAGGTCTCGATGTGATCGGTGACGACGGTCACCTTGCCCTGGCGGATGGCGCGGAAGAAGTCGGCGTCGGGCACCAGGCAGAGGCGCTGGTCCCAAGGGTTGTAGCGCGGCGCGAAGTGGCGCTCGACGTCGTAATCCGGCCCAAGGAACTTGGCGACATAGCCGAGCAGCAGGCTCTTCACCTTCTCCGGCTTGCGCTTGCACATCTGGTAGAAATACATGCCCATCAGCACGTTCTTCCAGCGCGTCACGGCGTAGGCCGCGCCGATCGGCAGGCGCCGGCGCACCTTGGTCGCGAACGGATCCTGCGAGGGGCGCACCGCCATGTAGGTCGGCGAGCGCTGCAGCATGGTGACGTGCGCGGCACCCGAGTCGGCCATCGCGGGCACCAGCGTCACCGCCGTGGCGCCGCTGCCGATCACGACGACCTTCTTGCCCTTGTGGTCGATGTCGTCGGTCCATTTCTGCGGATGGACGATCTCGCCCCTGAATCGCTCCATGCCGGGGAAGTCCGGCAGGTAGCCCGCGTCGGTGCGGTAGTAGCCGCTGCACATCCACAGGAAGCTGCAGGTGAAGCGGATGCGCTCCTTCCCGTCGCCGCGCTCGACCTCGACCGTCCAGCGCGCGTCGGGCGTCGACCACGAGGCCGCGACGACGCGGTGCTGGAAACGGATCTTGCGGTCGATGCCGTGGTCGCTCGCGACCTCGCGGATGTACTTCAGGATCGACGGGCCATCGGCGATCGCCTTGGCCTCCTTCCACGGCCGGAAGCGATAGCCCAGCGTGTACATGTCCGAGTCGGACCGCACGCCGGGATAGCGGAACAGGTCCCAGGTGCCGCCGCTCGCCGCGCGGCCCTCAAGGATCGCGTAGCTCTTGCCGGAGCAGCGATCCTGCAGGTGCCACGCAGCGCCGATACCCGAGAGGCCTGCGCCGACGATCAGGACGTCGAAATGCTCGATTTCGCTGCGGCCCTCGACGTCGGGGCGAACGTAGGTGTCCATGGTTGGGTAGATGACCCAACCGTCAGGTTTTCGCAACTCGCGTTCAGGAGGCCGGGAAGAGGCGGAAACTCGGCCTCTTCCCGTTCCGGTACCTGAGGAAAGCTCAGATTCTCAATCCTTCATGTAGCCGCTGAGCGTGGCCGTCGAAACGACGCGGTCGACATAGCCGAAGGTACCCTTGTCCTTCACTTCGGTGGCGGCATCGATCAGCCCGCTCATCGCCGCCTTCCACAGCGACGTGGCGAGGCTGATGCGCTTCACGCCCGCGGCCTCGAGTTCCGCCTTGGAGAAGGACTTCTGCGGGATGCCGACCATGAAGTTGAACGGCTTGCTGATCGCGCTGGTCACCTTCTTCACCGCTGCGAGATCGGGCAGGCCCGGCGCGAACAGCACGTCCGCTCCCGCTGCCTCGTACGCCTTCAGCCGCGCGATGACGTCGTCGAGATCGGCCTTGCCGCGCAGGAAGCCCTCGGCCCGCGCCGTCAGCACGAACGGGAACGGCAACGCCTTCGCCGCCTTCGACGCCGCCGCCACGCGCTCGGCCGCGAGCTTGAGGTCGAACAGCGGCGCATCCTTGTTGCCGGTCGCATCCTCGATCGAGCCGCCGACCAGGCCCGCCTCCGCTGCGCCCTTGATGGTATGCGCCGCGGCGTCCGGCGTATCGCCGAAGCCCTTCTCGAGGTCGCCGATCACCGGGATGTCGACCGCGCCCGCGATCAGCCTCGCATTGGCGAGCGATTCCTCGCGCGTCACCCTGCCGTCGCGCCGGCCCAGCACGCCGGCCTTCGCGCCGCTCGAGGTCGCCAGCGCCTGGAAGCCCAGCGCCTCCAGCACGCGCGCCGAGCCCGCATCCCATGGATTGGGGATGACGAAGGCGCCGGGCGCCTCGTGCAGGGCGCGCAGTCTCTTCGCCTTCTCGGCCTGGCTCGTGCTCATGGTCGTGTCCTCTGCCGTAAAAGACGACCTGGCAGAACTACATGCTGCGGCCGTCGACTTGCTTGGGGGAGAGTGTGTTCACGTCGATCCCCTCGCAGCAACGGAGATTTATTCCGACCTGCTCCGAGCCGTCCTTGCCCTGGCCTTGCGCGAAGCTCTCGATGCCGCAGCTCGGGCAGAAGCGGTGATGCAGCCTGTGCTTGTTGAACTGGTAGTCGCCCAGCTTGCCCTCACCTTTGGTCAGCTTGAACTTGGCCGCCGGGGCGAAGGCCCAGACCGCGCCGAGGCGCGAGCAGATCGAGCAGTTGCAGGCGATCGCCGTCGCCGGATCGACCTCGACCGTGTAGGCAATCGCTCCGCAGTGGCAGCTTCCTGTCAGGTTTTGCATCGCCATGGCTCACCTCCGGTGCACTAACGCTCCGAAGCAGTCGGCGGTGGCGCAGGTTTTATTCGACCAGATTCAGGGCGAGATCGAAGGCATCGAAGTTGCGCCACGCGCGATCGATCGGCTGGGCGAGCCTGCGGTTGCAGATCAGGGGCACCTTCTGCTCCGAGAGGCCGCCGTGGCTGCGCAGCGGCTCGGTCAATTCTGACAGATCATGCCGCGCCGCCGAGGTGCCGAGCACCTTGTGCCTGGTCGAGACGACGATCAGGTCGCCGAGACGGTCGGCCGGCAGCTCGAAGCAAGCGGCGGCCTCGTCCTTCAGCAGCGCCCGCTCGATGCCCGGCATCGCCTCGAGCTTGGCCTTCCATGCCGGCGCATCGTCGCAATAGACGATGGCGTACGAGCCCAGCGCGCCGTGATGCACGACATAGGGATCGGTGATCGGCAGGATGACTCGCGCCTTGTCCTTGCCGGTCCAGGCGTCGAACAGGTCCTGAAGGTAGATCACGTCGGGCTGGCCGTCGCTGCCGAACTTGGCGTTCATGCCGTGGTCGGCGGTCAGCACGATGGTGCAGCCCATCGCGTCGAGCTGCGCGAGGTAGCCGTCCATCATGGCGTAGAAGTCGTTGGCGACCGGCGTGCCGGGTGCGTGCTTGTGCTGGATGTAGTCGGTGGTCGAGAGATACATGATCTCCGGCCGGTCGCGCTCCATCAGCTTGACGCCGGCGGCGAACACGAACTCCGACAGGCCCGCGCTGTAGACGTCCGGTACAGCCATCCCGACCAGGGCGTTCACCCCCTCGATGCCGTTCTCGGCCAGCGTCGCCTTGTCCGACTTCTCCGACGAGAAGCTGCAGGCCTTGCCGGGCGCCAAAGCGAGGCCCTTGCCCAGCAGGCCGCGCAGCTTGTCCTTCGCGGTGACCACGGCGATGCCGCAGCCGGCGCGCTGCAAGGCCGGGAACAGCGTCTCGGCCCGGAGGAACCGGGCGTCGTTCATCATCACCTCTTTCCCTGTTTCGGGATCGAGGAAGTAGTTGCCGCTGATGCCGTGCACCGCGGGCGGCCGGCCGGTGACGATCGAGAGGTTGTTCGGGTTGGTGAAGGACGGGATCACGCAATCGGCGAGCAGGCTGGTGCCCTCGTGCAGCACACGCGCGAGCCAAGGCGCCCGACCGGCCGCGACGGCGGCCTCGATGTAGCCGGGTTCCGAGCCGTCGATGCAGACCACCACGGTCGGCTGCCGTGGCAGACGGTAGCTGCGGCCGTTCACGGTGACTTCGTCGACGGTGCCGATCGTGTCCATCGTTCAACTCTTGATGCGCGTACCCGCGGGATCATACGGCGCCCGCAATGACAGGCGCGCCGCAAGCCGCGTGCCCGCAAGATCAACCTCGAAGCGGGCGGATTCAAGCCAGGCCGCATCGATGGAGTGACCATCGTCGCGCGTCACATAGCCCAGCCCGACCGCCGCACCGACCGTGTAGCCGTAGGCGGCCGAGGTGAGATCGCCAACCGGCCGGCCATCGCGCAGCAGCGCCTCGCCGCCCCACAGCAGCGGCTCCCTGTCCTGCAGCACGACGGACACGAGGCGGCGCGCGAGCGGCTTGGCCTTGGCGTCGATCAGCGCCTGCCGGCCGATGAAGCCGCCGGGCTTGTCGAGCTTCACCGCCCAGCCGAGTCCCGCCTGCCAGGGATTGTCGTCGGGCGTGAGCTCGCGGCCCCAGGCACGATAGGCCTTCTCGATCCGCAAGCCTTCGATGGCGTAGTAGCCCATGTCGCGCAGCCCGACCCCGGCGCCCGCCCCATGCAGCGTCTCGAATACTGTGACGGCGAACTCGACCGGCACGTAGAGCTCCCAGCCCAGCTCGCCCATGTAGGTGCGTCGGGAGGCATAGACGGTCGCGTAGCCGACGCTGACCTCGCGGATGGTCGCGAACGGAAACGCCTCGTTGGAGAAGTCGGCCTTGCTGACCTTCTGGAGCAGCGCGCGGCTCAGCGGCCCCATCACCGACAGCACGGTCCACGCGCCGGTGACATCGGTGAGCGTCACATGCGCGTCCTCGGCGACGTTGCGCATGATCCAGTCGGCATCGCGCGTCACCTGCGCCGAGCCGGTGATCACCATGAACTTGTCCCGGGCGAGCCGGGCGACGGTCAGGTCGCTCTCGTAGGTGCCGCGCTCGTTCAAGAGGCCTGTGTAGACCGTGCGCCCGACCGGCACGGCGATGTCGTTGCTGCAAAGCCTCTGGAGCGCCTGCTCGGCATCGCGGCCCTGCACCAGGAACTTGCCGAACGAGGTCTCGTCCGCGACCGTCACCGCCTCGCGCGTCGCCTTGTGCTCGGCGGCGACCGCGTCGAACCACGCGCCGCGGCCCCAGCCATACTGCATGTCCGGCGTCCTGCCGACACCTGCGAACCAGTTCGGCCGGTCCCAGCCCATCTTGTTGCCGAACCACGCGCCGCGCGCCTTCAGGCGATCATAGAGCGGCGAGCGGCGGAACGGCCGTCCGCTCTCGTTCTCGCGCTGCGGCCACGCCATCTTGTAGTGCAGCCCCAGCGTCTCGGCGACGCGGTCGCGCAGCCAGGCGTCGTTGCCGTGGAAGTTGGCGAAGCGGCGGATGTCGACCGGCCACAGGTCGAGCGTCGGCTCGCCGGCGATGATCCATTCGGCCAGCGCCATGCCGGCGCCGCCCGAGCTGGCAATGCCCATCGAGTTGAAGCCCGCGCCGACGAAGAAGCCCTTCAAGTTCGGCGCCTCGCCAAGGATGTAGTTGAGGTCTGGCGTGAAGCTTTCCGGCCCGTTCATGAAGGTCTTGATGCCCGCCTTCTCCAGCGCCGGCACGCGGATCAGCGCGTTGTCCATCAGGATCTGGAACTGCTCCCAGTCGTCGGGGAACATGCCGAACTCGAAGTCGTCGGGAATGACGTCCTTCTCCCACGGCTTGGCCTGCGGCTCGAAGCCGCCCATCAGCAGGCCGCCGACTTCCTCCTTGAAATAGATATAGCCATCGGGATCGCGCATCACCGGCAGGTCGCGCGGGACGCCCTCCATCTTCTCGGTGACGATGTACATGTGCTCGCAGGAATAGAGCGGCACCGTCACGCCGACGATGCGCCCGACCTGGCGTGCCCACTGTCCGGCGCAGTTGACGACGATCTCGGCCGTGATTGGTCCATCGGTCGTCTGCACGCCGGTTACGCGACCGTCCTTCGTGTCGATCGCCGTCACGCGCGTCTTCTCGAAGATGCGCACTCCATTGTTGCGCGCGCCCTTGGCCAGCGCCTGGGTGATGTCGGCCGGGTTGGCCTTGCCGTCGCCCGGCAGCCACACTGCGCCGACCAGGTCGTCGGTGCGCATGACCGGATACTTCTCGCCGGCCTGCTGCGGAGTCAGCTCCTCGCAGACGACGCCCTGCTTGTTCGCCGTCGCCGCCGAGCGGCGGAGATAGACCATGCGCTCCGGCGTCCGCGCGACCGAGATCGAGCCGCACTGCTTCCAGCCCGTCGCGAGGCCGGTCTCCGCCTCGAGGCCGGCATAGAGCTTGGTGCTGTACTGGATCAGCCGGGTCAGGTTCTGGAAGCCGCGCAGCTGGCCGACCAGACCGGCCGCGTGCCAGGTCGTGCCGCCGCTCAGCCGCCCCTGCTCCAGCAGCACGACGTCCTTCCAGCCGTTCTTGGCAAGATGGTAGGCCGTCGAGCAGCCCATGATCCCGCCGCCGATGATCACGACGCGCGCGTGCGAGGGAACGCTCATCTCCGTCGTCCCGAGTCGCGCGGATGAAGTCCGCGCTTTAGCGAAGCGCAGTCGAGGGACCTATTTTCGTCGGCCGAGGGAAAGAGGCCCCTCGGCTTCGCTCCAGGCGACGGCGGCATCACAACCTCCCGCTTACGGCTGCCTCGTACATCCTGCGCATCTCCGGGACGCCTGCCCTGACCGGATTGCCGCCGGCCGTCGGATCGACCGCAGCCATCTCCGAAAACTTGTCGAGATGCTCGCTCTTCACGCCCAGATCGGCCAGCGTGTTGGGAATGCCGATCTCGCGCCGAAGGTCGAGCGTCCATTGCAGGAAGCCGTCGAAGGTCGGCGTGCGCAGGTTGAGCCAGCGCGCCAGCCGCACGATCTTGTCCTCGATCGCCGCGCGATTGAACTTCACGACATAGGGCATGGCGACAGCGTTGGTCAGCCCGTGATGCGTGTCGAGCACGGCGCCGACCGGATGCGACAGCGAATGGATGGCGCCCAGCCCCTTCTGGAACGCCGTCGAGCCCATCTGCGAGGCCGCCAGCATGTGGCCGCGCGCCTCGAGATCGCGGCCGTCCTTGACCGCGCGCGCAAGGTTCTCCTTCACCAGCCGCATGCCCTCGACCGCGATGCCCTCGGCATAGGGGTGATAGCCCGGGGCGCAATAGGCCTCGAAGCAGTGGATGAAGGCATCCATGCCTGTCCCCGCGGTGAGCTTGGCCGGCAGGCCGACCGTCAGCTCAGGATCGGCGATCACGACCTGCGGCATCATCTTCGGATGGAAGATCACCTTCTTGGTCTTCGTCGCGGGATCGGTGATCACGGAGGCGCGGCCGGTCTCCGAGCCGGTGCCTGCCGTCGTCGGCACGGCAACGATCGGCAGGATCCCGGCGGGATTGGCGCGCGTCCACCAGTCTCCGATGTCCTCGAAGTCCCATAGCGGCCGCGTCTGGCCGGCCATGAAGGCGATCGCCTTGCCGGTGTCGAGCCCCGAGCCGCCACCCCAGGCGATCACGCCGTCACACCGGCCGGCGCGCAGGGTGCGGACGCCCGCCTCGACATTGGGCAACACCGGATTGGGCTTCACCTCGCTGAACAGGCCGGCATCGATGCCGGCACGGCGCAGGCCGTGCATTGCCTCGGCGATCATCGGCAGGCCGGCCAGGCCGGGGTCGGTGACGAGCAGCGGTCGCTTCAGGCCCACCGCCCTGCAGGCGTCGGGGAGCTCCTTGATGCGGCCGGCGCCGAAGCGGATCGAGGTCGGGTAATTCCAGTTGCCCATCAGCGCCATCCGACGATTTCCCTTGTTCTGCCTTTACTCATCGATCTTTCCCGACGCCGTTTCATCCCGACTGATGGGAAGCTCCATCCTAAGGCGGCTCTGCTTACAGCAACATTCATGTTCTTCGTTGAAGAAAACGTGTCTGTTCGTCTTGACAGGTGGTGCCGATGTGACGACCGTGAGGCACGCCTCACAGCATGGGGAGTTATCCATGGATAAGCTCACAGTGTGTTGTGTAACAGCGTCCATCCTGTCCCTGTCAGCCCTCGCCCTTGTCGTCCCAACCGGGTCGCAGGCTCAGACATCGTCGACGGCAAAGTGCGGCACGGAGGTCTACTCCGCAGCCGACCAGCGTTACGTGGGTGTGCCGTGCGCCGCCGGAACACAAAATGCGGCAGGCACCAATAGCCCGTGCGGTCCGGAGGTCTACTCCGCGGCCGAGCAGAGGTATGTGGGTGTGCCCTGCACCGCGCCAGCACCCAAGGCCGAAGCCGGCAAGACCGCGTCCTGCGGCACGGAAGTCTATTCCGTGGCGGAGCAAAGGTACGTCGGCGTTCCCTGCCCGCACTGATATCCGAGCCGCCCGCTTCAAATCCGGACGCGCTCTAGAAACAGAACGTTTTGCCTTCTGTTTCCCAAAACCAGGTGACGACGTTCTGGTCCCACCCGCCCAGCGGGTGGGACACTTATTTTGGAGAACCGGAAAAAGAACGTCGCTGTCAGATGATCTCCATGTAGCGGTCGAGCTCCCATTCCGTGATGGCCTTGCGGAACTCGCGCTCCTCCCATTCCCGCGTTGCTGAATAGTGATCGACGAAGACATCGCCGAACAAATCGCGTGCGGCCTTCGAGCCCTTCAGCCGGGCGGCCGCCTCCATCAGCGTGCGCGGTAGCTGCGTCTTGGCCGGATGCTTCTTCTCATAGCTGTTGCCCGCCACCGGCTCGCCCGGATCGATCTTGTTCTCGATGCCCAGCAGGCCCGAACCGACCGCGGCGGCGAGCGCGAGGTACGGATTCGCGTCAGCGGCGGCGATGCGATACTCGACGCGGGTCGATTTCGCCGAGGCCGGAATGACGCGCAGCGCGCAGGTGCGGTTCTCGACGCCCCAGGCCGAGACGGTCGGCGCCCAGAAGCCGGGGATCAGCCGGCGATAGGCGTTCACCGTCGAGGCCACCATGCCCAGCAGCTCCGGCATCAGCGCCTGCTGGCCGCCGACGAAGTGGCGGAAGGTCGTGCTCATGCGATGCGGCGCCTTCTCGTCGAAGAACACTGGCTTGCCGTCCTTCCACAACGACATGTGCATGTGGCCGCCGCAGCCGGGCCAGTCCTTCGACCACTTGGCCATGAAGGTGGCGAGCCAGTCGCGCTTCTGCGCCAGCACCTTGGTGAAGAGCTTGAACAGGGCGGCGCGGTCGGCCGCCTCCAGCCCCTCGGCGACACGCAACGCGGCCTCGAGCACGCCGGCGCCGGTCTCGGTGTGCAGGCCCTCGATGCCCATGTCCATGGTCTCGCACATCGCGAGCAGGTCCTTGTACCAGTCGCTCATCACCGAGTTGCGCAGCACGGAGTAGCCGAAGAAGCCGGGCGTGATGGGCTTGAGGTTCCTGTAGCCCTTCTCGCGGATCGAATGGGCGGTCTCGGCAAAGACGAAGAACTCGTACTCGAAGCCGACCTTGACCTCGTAGCCGAGCCCCTTTGCCCGCTCGATCACCCGCCGCAGCACGGCGCGCGGACAGAGCGCCTCGGCCGGGCCGGTGAACTCGCACAGGAACAGGAGATTGCCCGGTTCGGTCGCGATCTCGCGGCAGGTCTGCGGCAGGATGCGGACGATCGCGTCGGGATAGGCCGTGTGCCAGCCGGTGTAGGTGACGTTGTCGTAGAGCTGGTCGTTGCTGTCCCAGCCCAGCACCACGTCGCAGAATCCCATGCCACCCTCGAGGGCCGACGCGAACTTGTCGATGTGGAGGTACTTTCCGCGCAATACCCCGTCGAGGTCGTGGACCCCCACCTTGACGTGGCTGAGGCCGCGCTGCTTGACGATCTCCAGTGCATCAGCGGCCGTCCTGACCTGGCGCGGTTCCATTGCCTCTCCCCTTCTCGCGGGCCGCAGACTACCGGGCGGCGGACCACCGAAGCCAGAGGACAACGCACTCGCATTGCAATTCGCCTGCTACCCCGCCTAAGTTTCCGTGTGGCTGCAACGGCTCCCTCCACCCGTGCCCGTGTTTACGCCGTCTTTCGCTCGTCCGACTTCGGGCATGCCGGGCGGCAATGGCGCGCCTTCCATTTGATCGTCCTGTCGGCGGGCTTGCTCGCGGTCGCCCTGTCGTCCGTCGACGGCCTGCCGCCGCTTGTCGATCGGGCCCTCACGACCGTCGTCGAAGCGGTCGCGATCGTGTTCTTCGTCGAGTACGTCATCCGGCTATGGACGGCGCCCGAATCGGCCCGCTTCGCCGGCCTGCCCGAGGGCACGGCACGCCTGCGCTGGGCCCTTTCCGGCAACGGCCTGATCGGCCTGCTGGCGGTGGTGCCGATCGTCGCGGTCAGCTCCGGGACCATCCACCCCGATAGCGACGCCGTGCCGATCTTCTGCGTGCTGTGGATCCTGAAGCTCAGCGTCCACGCCCCGGCGATGAACACGGTCGCCCGGGTCATCGCCAACGAGCGCGCCTCGCTCGCCAGCGTGCTGATCATCTTCATCATGGTGCTGGTCACCGCCGCCACCCTGACCCACCTGCTGGAACGCCATGAGCAGCCGCAGCTGTTCGGCAGCATTCCCGATGCTTTGTGGTGGGCGGTGGTGACACTGACGACCACAGGCTACGGCGACGTCGTGCCCCACACGGTCGGAGGCAAGATGATCGGCTCGGTCGTGATGGTGAGCGGCATCCTGGTGCTGGCGCTGATGACCGGTATCCTGGCGACCGGCTTTGCCGAGGAGGAGCGCCGGCGCGAGTATCTGCGCGTGTGGGACCAGGTCACCCGCGTGCCGCTGTTCACCCAGCTCGGCACCGTCACGCTGTCGGAGATCGTGAGCAAGCTGCGCGTGCGCCACTATCCGGCACGCATCGTCGTCGTGCGGCGCGACGAGCCGGGCGATTCCATGTTCTTCATCTCCGAGGGACAGGTCGAGGTGCGGCTGCCGCGCGGTGCGGTCACCCTGGACCAGGGCGGGTTCTTCGGCGAGATGGCTCTGCTCGACCGCCTGCCGCGCAGCGCCACGGTCATCACCTCGCAGCCGACCACCCTGCTGGTGCTCTATGCCAGCGACTTCTACGAGATCGCGGCCAACATCCCGTCCCTGGTCGAGGCGGTCGAGAACGAGGCGCGACGCCGGCGGGCCGAGAACCAGGGCAAGCCGCTGGCAACCGAGGCCTCCTGAGGAGAGGCGGCGCTGAGCGCCATTGGCCAGCCCCCGGCCATCGGCTATATCGCAGGCCGCTGAAAGGCCTTTCATCATGTCTCTCATTACGCCTGTCATCCTGGTCGGCGGTTCCGGCAAACGCCTGTGGCCCTTGTCGCGCGAGAGCATGCCCAAGCAGTTCGTGCCGCTGCTCGGCAAGCAGTCGACGTTCCAGCAAACCCTGTTGCGCGTGACCGACCGCAGCCTGTTTGCACGGCCCGTGATCGCCACCAACGAATCCTACCGCTTCATGGCCGAGGGCCAGGCGCGCGAGATCGGCATGGAGATCGACATCCTGGTCGAGCCGTCGCGGCGCGATTCGGGGCCGGCAATGGCCGCCGCTGCGGCCTACTGCCAAAGCCTGGGTGCGGAAGCGGTCCTCGCGCTGGCCTCCGATCACCTCGTGATCGGCGCCGAGGAGTTCCGCGGCGGTTGCCGCGAGGGCCTCGTCGCCGTGCAACAAGGCGGGATCGTCACCTTCGGCATCCCACCGACCGAGCCCAAGACCGACTACGGCTATATCCGGCCCGGCAGCGAGCAGATCGGCGGCGTGCAGAAGGTGGCGGCGTTCGTCGAAAAGCCCGATGCGAAGACGGCGCTGCGCTACATCGCCGAAGGGCTGCTGTGGAACAGCGGCAACTTCCTGTTTCCGCCCGCCCTGCTGCTGTCGGAGATGACGAAGTTCGAGCCGGCGATGGCCGAGGCTGCGCGGGAGGCCGTGGCCAAGGCCAAGAAGACCGGCTCGACCGTGTTCCTCGATGCCGATTCCTTCGCCAGGGCACCGGCCAAGTCGATCGACTACGCGGTCATGGAGCGCACGGACAAATGCTGGGTGGTGCCGGCCAAGTTCCGCTGGTCCGATCTCGGCACCTGGGATGCGCTGCTCGATGTCGGCAATGCCGATTCGGCCGGCAACGTCACCGAAGGTCCGGTCGAGATCGACCATGTGCGCAATTCCTATGTCCGCTCCGACGGGCCGCTGACCGCAGTGATCGGCGTCGAGGACGTGGTGGTGGTGGCGATGAACGACGCCATGCTGGTCGGCCATCGCAACAACCTGCCGCGGCTGAAAGACGTCGTGCAGCGCATGACGGAGGGCAAGCATCGCGCGGCCACCGAGCACGTGGTGATGCACCGGCCCTGGGGCAGCTACCAGGACATCGACCGCGGCGAGCGGTTCCGGGCCAAGCGGCTCACCGTCAACCCGAAGGGCAAGCTCAGCCTGCAGAGCCACAATCGCCGCGCCGAGCACTGGGTGGTCGTCAAGGGCACCGCCGAGGTGACGCTCGACGGCAAGATCATGACCCTGCACGAGAACGAATCGGTCTACATCCCGATCGGCGGCATCCATCGCCTGGCCAATCCCGGCAGCGAGCCGCTCGAGGTCGTCGAGGTGCAGACCGGCGACTATCTCGAGGAGGACGACATCGTCCGCTACGAGGATATCTACGCGAGGGTGTGATGACCGGCTTCGGCGCCCATCACGAATGGGGCAGGCTTCGCGAAGTCGTCATCGGCATTTCCCCGGCCGAGGACTTCGTCGTCTTCCATGAAGACTCGATGCGCTGGCAGGTGCCGCCGGAGGACGAATTCAGCCGCGAGCATGCCGGCCGCCGCCTGATCGAGATCGATCCCGACTGGGCGAACCGCATGGAGCGGCAAGCCGATTCGCTGGCCGAACTGGTCGCCCGCGAGGGTGTCACGGTCCACCGGCCCCAGCGTCTCGCGGGGATCGAGCGGACCTTCCTCGCGCCCAACGGCGAAGGCATGCAGCTCTTCCCGCGCGATGCCATGATCGTGGTCGGGGAGCACGTGATCGACAGCTCGCTGCGGCTGATCTGCCGGCAGCGCGAGCGCTATGGGTTGCGGCCGCACATCCAGCGCCTGGCCATGCACGGCGCGCGCTGGTCGAGCGTGCCGCTCGGCTCGCCGGGCTGCGTCGATGGACCGTTCCTCGAAGGCGGCGACGTGCTGCTGAACGGCACCGAGGTCTATGTCGGCATGTCCGGCTGCGCCTCCGACATGGCCGGCATCGACTGGCTGCAGGCGCTGCTTGGCGCGCGCTATCGCGTGATCCCGGTGGCGTTGCGCTCGAACGTCCTGCACCTCGATTGCGCGCTCGGGCTGGTGAAGCCCGGCCTGGTGGTGTGGTGCCCCGAGAAGCTGATCGACGGCCTGCCCCGGACCTTGCGCGAATGGGACACGATCGCAGTCTCCAGGGACGAGGCGAACAAGCTTGCGACCAACGGCCTGGTCCTCGAGGAGGGCCGCATGATCGTCGATGCCGACAACGGCCGCGTGATCGAGGAGCTGCGCCAGCGCAAGGTCGACGTCATCCCCCTGCCCTTCGACGGCCCGATCCGCGTCGGCGGCGGTCTGCGCTGCGCCCATCACCCGCTGTGGCGCGAGAGCGTGCTGGCCTGATCGGGCGCCATGATCGACCTCAACGCCGTCCGCATCTTCGTCAAGGTCGTCGAGGCCGAGGGCTTCTCGGGCGCGAGTCGGGCGCTCGGCATGCCCAAGTCGACGATCAGCCGCAAGGTGCAGGAATTGGAAGCCGTGCTCGGCCAGAGGCTCGCGCATCGCAACACGCGCGGCCTCGCCCTCACCGAGGCCGGACAAAGGCTCTACGCCCGCTGCCGCGACGCCGCCGAGGATCTGGCCGTGGCGGTCGAGGAGGCACGCTCGGCACCGGCCGGGCTTACCGGGCTGCTCCGGATCACGGCGCCTGTCGGGATCGGCCAGACCAAGGTCCAACCGACCCTCGTGCGGTTCCTGGCACGTCATCCGAAGGTGCGCGCCGAACTCGCGCTCAGCGATGAGCGGGTGAACGTGGTGAGGAGCGGCTTCGACGTCGCACTGCGCATGGGCGAACTCGACGATTCGGGCCTCAAGGTGCGACGCGTCGCGATGTTCGAGCGGATCCTGTGCGCGAGCCCCGGCTACGTTGCCGAGCATGGATTGCCGGCCGGTCCCGACGATCTCAAGCGCCATGCCTGTATCGTCATCAGGGCCGAGCAGGCAACGTGGGAACTGGAAGGGCCCGGCGGACGCCGGCGCGTGCCGATTTCGTGGCGGCTGTGCACGAACAATATCGCGGCCGTCCGCGCCGCCGCCCTCGACGGCGCCGGCATCGCTGAAATGCCGCTCCATCTCGTCAGCGAAGACGTCGCAGCCGGCCGGCTGGTCCACGTCCTAAAGGAATGGCCGCCGTTCGCCACGGCGCTCTCGGCGCTGTTCCCATCCGGCGCGAGGATCGCGCCCGTGGCAAAGGCATTCGTCGATTTCCTCACGACGGAGCTGCGCACTGTGCCCGCAGCGCCGCCGCCCGGATCGGCTCAGACCGGAACGATCTTGCAGAAGAACGGCATCGGCGAGGTGACGCCCCGCCGGGCGTAGCAGGCCTCCATCACCTCCCTGAAGCCAGGATCGTGGAGGGTGCCCACCAGGAAGTGCTTGATCGAATCGCAGTGCGCGTAGTTCACCAGCAGGATCGGCTGTTCCTCGTCGAGCGCGACCATCGGAAAGGAAGAGCGGATTTCCGCGACTTCCAGGAACCACGGCAGCGCGTCCTGCCACGCCTTCCAGAGGACATCGAGGTTGCCCGGGCTCGGAAACAGATTGAAGAACTGGATGACGTTCGGATCGCGCGAGACGCTTGCGTAGCGCATCGTGTTCTTGAAGGCGCCGGCGGTCGTCTCCGTCGCGTGAGCGGCGAGCTTGTCGAAGCCGCCGCCACGTCTCTTCCAGGCGGCGACCGCATCCTGGGCCTGCGCCGGCCGCTCGAACTCGACGAGCAGCACCCAATCGGCATGAGGATTTGAGAGCACGAGCGACGAGACCATCCCAGCCGCGGCCTTCGTCTCCTTGCGGGAAAGAGCGGCCTCGAGCAGACCCTTGCAGACGGGCTGGTCGAACGGCATCGCGCCGCCCAGCTCGTCGGGGCCGACGTGGCGATAGGCGGTGATGTCGAGGAGACCCAGCTCGCTGGCACTTGCGCGCAGGCCCCTGGCGAACTCGCGGATGTCCGGCAGACAAGCCATGGGCGCCGCAGCCTTGAGGGTGATGACGGCGAAGCCGCACGAAACCGGATCGGTCCTGATCGCCTCCGTGAGAGTCTCGGCGCCGGGATGGTAGAGCGCGGGGTAAGGGAACTTGGTGAAGTCGAATGCCATCGCTGTTCTCCTCTCGAAGGTCCGTTGCAACCGGCGAGAGTTCGCGATGTTTCCTGCGATGCACCCACGCGGCCGATGGGGCCGGACGGTGAGCGAAGATCGGATGCCGAAGAAGATCGCGGTCTGGAACAGCGCTGTTCCAGCAACGGTTCGGATCTGGACGTGACGTCATTCTCATCGGATCGCGCTGCGGCGCGCTGCTGATGATGAGATGCGCGGCAAGCGCGCGGTCCGATGAGTGTGATGAAAGCCGGAAAGGCTGTGGATAAGCCTTCGCTGCACAGTCTCACCTTGGCCATTGGACCTGTCTTCGCCGACGAATTGCGCGCCAGTTTTGCGAAGCCATTGCCCATAATAGGCGGGCAAAGACGCGTGGGCTTAAAATCCAGGTCCTTCGAATTGCCTACCGGGAGCTCACCATGTCCGACGATTCCTCCACCGTCTTTCGCCACGCCGACGGCCGCTTGATGCGCCGGAGATCCGCAGCGTGCCCGATCTCGCCGGCGACCGCTGCCGTCACCAATGCCATCCTGAACGGCGACGTGACGCCACACGAAGGCGCGGCCGCTGCGCGCGTGATCGAAGCGCACGGCAGCATATCGAGCTGGTCGAGCTCGAGCGACGCATGACGGCGCTCGAGGAGGAAGACGCGCGTCTGCGAGGCGAGGAAGAGTGATAACACCGTTTTTGAGCCGTTTAAGACCCGTTTTCCGCCGTTTATCGCAGAGGGCGACCCGCCAAAAGTGCCGTCCTGGCTGGCTTTTTGCGCATCGGCCTTCGCGAACGCCGATAATAAACGGTCGAAACGGACGGGTGCTAGGTGCCCTTCTTCGGCGTGCGGTCGAACACGACCGGCTTGGGCGGCGACAGCGCCTTGCGGATGTGAACCCAGAGGCTGCGCGTCACCATCGCCAGCTGCCCGCCGACGAAGCGCAGCAGGACGACGGCGAAGCGGGCGGGCGGCATCTCGCCGTGGCGGATGAAGTTGTGGCCGGCGCGCAGGAACGTCGTGGCGCAGAAGATCACCCAGGCGACCGTCACGACGAACGCCGTCAGCAGGCCTGCGATCAGCGCCGGATCGAGCAGGCCCGCCAGAATGCCGGACACCACGCCGACCAGCAGCACCGGCTGGTTCAGCGCCATGCAGAGATGCAGCAGGGCGGCGCCCTTGGCGGCGGGACCGATGTCGGGGCTCTTCAGGATCACCGGGAACATGCGCAGGCCCACGTGACGGAAGCCGTCCTGCCAGCGCTGCTGCTGGCGCAGCCAGGTCTGGGTGTCGGCCGGCAGCTCGCCCGGCACGGCGACGCTGGTGAGGAACACCGCGCGCCATCCCTTCACCCAGCCGCGATAGGTGAGGTCGAGATCCTCGGTGACCGTGTCGCCTTTCCAGCCGCCGCCCGCCTCGACCGCGGCGCGCTGCCAGATGCCGCAGGTGCCGTTGAACGACAACGGATGGCCGGCCCAGAAGCGCGTCGCCTGCTCGATGCCGAGATGGGCGTCGAGCGTCACCATCTGCATCTCGGTGAGCGCGTTCTCGTGCGGATTGAGGAAGTCGAAGCGCGCCTGCACGAATGCCGCCTTCGGCTCGGCCTGGAACACGGCCATGCAGCGGCGCAGGAAGTTGCGCGGCGGCACGTAGTCGACGTCGAAGATCGCGAAGTAGTCGTACGGCGTCTGCTGCATCGCCTCGTGCAGGGCGCCGCCCTTGTAGCCCGAGCGGTCGGTGCGCTGCAGCGCCACCACGTCGAAGCCCTTGGCCCTGAGCTCCGCGGTCACCGCACGCGCGATCTCGGCCGTCTCGTCGGTGCTGTCGTCGAGGATCTGGATGTGCAGCCTGTCGCGCGGCCAGTCGAGCCGGGCCGCCGCCTCGACGCCGCGGCGCACGACCGGTCCTTCGTTGAAGGACGGAATCTGCACCACGACGTGCGGCAGCTGGTCATCGGGCGGCAGGGGCGTGGCGAGCAGCGCCCGCTCGCGGGCGAGGCCGGCCCGCTTCAAGCGATGATGCAGCAGCACCATGTACAGCAGGCTGCCGATGAAGGCGGCCAGCAGCACGCAGCAGACGCCGAATGCGCCAGCGAGGATTGGGGCGAGGATCGAAGCAAGGACGGTCACGTCAGGTGCCGGTCTTCATGTTCCCGTCTTGGGCGTGCGGTTGAACTCGGTCTTCCTGCCGAACGCCGCGCCGATGATGGCGCCGGCATTGGCCAGCGCAAGATACACGATCAGGGCCGGCACGCTCGCTGCGGTGGCGAGGTATTGGACGAAGTTGCCGCGCCGCATCTTGCGGTAGGCCCCCCAGGTCATGCCGAACAGCACGCCCAGCATGCCGACCAGCCACAGCCACAGCAGGAAGCGAAACAGGCCCAGCAGATGGCCATGGCCGACGATGGATACGATCAGCGCGACCGCGCCGACGGCCAGGGCCGGGAAGATCAGCTGCTGGGCCAGCGCCACCGTGGTCATGAGCTTGGCCTCGTCGCTCCAGTTGGCCGCCCAGATCTGCGGCAGGAGCTTGCGCGCCACCTGAACGAAGCCCTTCGACCAGCGGCTCTGCTGGGCGCTGAAATCCCCCAGCCGCTGCGGCAGCTCGCCCACCACGTGCGGCTCCATCGTGAACACGCCGGTCCAGCCATCGAGGTGCGTGCGCAGCACCAGGTCGAGGTCCTCCGACAGCGTATCGTGCGACCAGCCGCCGGCCTGTTCCACCGCCGCGCGGCGCCAGATCCCGCCGGTGCCGTTGAACTGGAACGGCAGGCCGCGACGCGCGCGCACGTCCTGCTCGACGGCGAAATGCGCATCCTGCATCAGGCGCTGCGCGCGGGTCAGCCAGTTGCGATCGCCGTTGCCCCATTCGATGCGCGTCTGCACGAAGGCGGCGCGCGGATTGGCCAGCATCACCGCCATCGCCCGGCGCAGCCAGTCCGATGGCGCCACGAAGTCGGCATCGAACACCGCGACGAACGGTGCGTCGTTGAGCGCCAGACCCGCCGCGAGGGCGCCGGCCTTGAAGCCGCTGCGGTCGGTGCGCCGGACGTGCCCGGCGTCGATCCCCTGCTTGCGCAGCCGCGCGACGGCATGGACGGCGATGTCGGAGGTGAGGTCGGTGCTGTCGTCGAGCAGCTGGATGGTGAGCCGGTCGCGCGGCCAGTCGAGACCGCCGGCCGATTCGAGCGCGCGCTCGACCACCAGCGGCTCGTTGTAGACCGGGATCTGCACCAGCACGCGCGGCAGGTCGGCATCGGCCGGCGGTGCCGGCTCCGCCTCGGCCGGGGCCAGCCTGGCGAGCCACCAGATCAGCCAGAAATAGTAGGCCGCGAGCGCGAACTGCGCGACGAGGCACAGACCCGCGATGAGGTCGATCAGCCAGAGCAGCATGTTCCCCGCCGCTCAGTGGTAGTGGATGGGCACTTCGAAGCAGCGGCCATCCTCGATGTGGAGGCGCCGCGAGGCCACGTCGAAGATGCGCTCGTCGTGGGTCGACAGGACGACCGCGCACTTGGCGCGCATGGCGAGATCCTTGAGCTGGTCGACGACGATGCGGCCGGACACGCGATCGAGCGCCGAGGTGGGCTCGTCGGCGATGATCAGGTCGGGCAGGCCGATCAGCACGCGGGCGATCGCCACGCGCTGCTGCTGGCCGCCGCTCAGCTCGTCGGGCCAGGCATCGCCCTTGTCGCCGAGGCCGAGCATGGTGAGCAGATGGCGGGCGCGCGGCTCGTCCCAGTTGGGATCGGCGAGCGGCGTCGTCGACACGCCGGCGATCACGTTCTGCAGCGCCGTGAGCGACGACAGCAGGTTGCGCTTCTGGAACAGGAAGCGGATGCGGTTGCGCAGGGCGTCGAGCTCGGCGCCGGCGAGGCCCGCAGTGTCGGAGCCGAGCAGCTGCAGCTTCCCCTCGGAGGGCCTGCGCATGGTGCCGAGGATGGTGAGCAGCGTCGTCTTGCCCGAGCCCGACGGCCCGGTGACGATCACCAGCTCGCCCTCGCGCACCTGCATGTTGATGTCGAACAGCACGTCCACCCGCTGCGGCCCGTCGCCGTAGTGGTGATGGATGTCGACCGCCTCGACCACGGCGGGACCCAGCTTGTCGGTCTCGGCCATGTCACTCGAACAGCATGATCGGGTCGACCTTCCACAGTCGACGGATGGCGAAGACGCTCGACACGGCGGTCATGACCAGCGAGGCGATCAGCGACACCACCATCTCGCGCAGGCCCATGGCCATGCCGAGATGGATCGTCGCCTCGGCGGCGCCGTAGACCAGGCGCGCGAGCGTGAACGCGACGAGGTAGGCCGGCGTGATGATCGCCGCGCCGATCTGGCCGACCATGCACAGGAAGAACCACCAGTCGTAGCCGAGGCTCTTCAGGATGGCGTACTCGGGCAGGTAGAAGCGGATGATCTGGTACTGGGCATAGTAGATGAACACCATGCCGATCATCAGGCCCATGACGAAACCCAGGTCGGTGATGTAGCCGACCGGCGTCTCGCGCGCCCAGTACTCCTTCTCGCGCGCCTCGAACTCGCTGCGCGTGATGACCTCGCCGCGGCCGCTCAGCGCCTTGTTGAGCTGGGCGCGCACGGCCGTCCGGTCGACGCCCGGCACCAGCTGGATGCTGATGAAGGCCGGCCGGTCGGCAAACCAGGGGCCGAACACCTCGGTCATGGTGTTCTCCGACATCACGACGGCGCCGTCGTTCACCACGTTGGGACCGATCTTCACGTTGCCGACCACGAACATCTCGGGCAGCAGCTGGCGCATGTTGGGCGGCCCCAGCACCGGCACCTCCTCGCCGCGGTCGGCGACCTCGGCCAGGTCGCCGAAGTAGGGCCGCGAATCGCGGTCGAACAAAATGCGCCGCACCTCGCGCAGCTTGTAGAGGTTCTCCTTCAGGCCCGGCACGTCGATCGCCGGCCGCTCGACGTCGATTGCATACCAGGCGATCTGGCGGGCTGCCTTCATGCCGGCATGGCTCATCGACATGATGCCGAACCAGAACGGCGCGGTGCTGGCGACGGCCGGGTTGGTGTCGACGATGTCGGTCATCGCCGCCGGCACCTCGGCGTGGAGCTGCAGCGACTTGAAGCCGGGCGGCACCAGCACGAGGTCGCCGACCACCGCGCGATGGATGCGCACGCCCGAGTCGTAGACCGCGCGCTCGATGCCGAGCTGGGCGAAGATCACCAGCAGGCTCGCCGTCACGCCGGCCAGCGACAGGAGCGTGCTGGTGCGCTGGCGGCGCAGCTGCTGGGAGCCGAGCGGCATCGCCGCCGCGGTCTTGGCCGCAGCATTCAGGCGCGCCAGCGAAAACCGCGGCCACCACCGCCGCGGTTGCGCCGATGCGGCCGCGGGAAGGGTAAGGGCCATTACAGGAAGGTGACGCGAGTCTCGCGACCCAGCACCTGCGGCATGCCGGTCGGATCGTCGAGCTTGATCTCGACCTGGACGACGCGGGCGTCGGTCGACGAGCCGCCGTCGGGCTCGATGCGCTGCATGCGCTTCACGGTCGGCGCGATGCGCGAGATCGTGCCGCGATAGGCCGTCGTGCTGCCGCGGAACGTCACCTCGACCTTGCCGCCGGTGACGACGCGCCCGAGATGCAGCTCGTCGACGTCGGCCAGCACGCGCAGCTGGCTCAGGTCGACGATCTTGACGATGCCGTTCGGCGACACGCGCTCGCCCTGGCGGCTGTAGATCTGGACCACCACGCCGTCGAGCGGCGAGCGGACCAGCGCCTGCTCGCGACTGATGCGCGCCTGGTCGAGCTTGGCCGAGGTGATGCTGATGTCGATGTCGGTCTGGGCGAGGTCGTTGGCCAACGTCTCCTTCATGACGCGGAGCTTGGCCTGTTCGCGCTCGAGGCTCTGCTGGGAGATGCTCTGCTCCAGCTGCTTCTGGTCCGGCGGCTTGCCGGAGCGGGTCATTTCGAGGGTCTTGAGCTTCAGCTCCTCGGCCGCCGAATTCACGACGACCTCCTGCATGGCGATCTCGGCGAGGCGATAGCCGTTCACCATCGCCTCGCGCTGGCGCTTGGCCTTCTGCAGCTCGGCCTCGGTGGTGCGGACCGTGACGTCGGCCTTGGAGTAGTTGGACAGGACGGCAACGACCTCGTCCTTCTTCACCTTCTGGCCGTCGACCACGCGCAGTTCCTGGATCACGCCGCCGCTCGCCGGGTCACCGGCGATCACCGCTGTGCCGGCGGGTGCGTCGGTATAGCCGCGCGAGATCAGCGGCCCGACCGGACGGATACCGTCCTGGGCGCTCGAGGTCTGACGGCTGGGCGCAATCCACAGCGCCAGCGCCGCGACGACGAACAGCGCCGCCACGCCCGTTGCACCCCATCTGAATTTCTCACGTCGCGCCATGCGAAGTTTGTTCCAGTCCACACCCAGAGTAGCGTCGAATTTCCCTAGAACGATGTCGCGGGGACGACCGTGCCACGCGCAACACCTATGATCGAGAAGGTCCTGTAGAGGGCTGAGACGACCTTATTGTACTCGTAAAGTGGCGCATTCGTGACGTAGATCACGTCGTGCGCCTGCATGCCAAATTGCTGCGCGACGAAGATGGACACCGGCTGGTTGAGGTCCAGCCGGAAAACGCGGGCGCGCGCGCCAGGGTTGTTCTGCAAGTCCCCCATCCGGAAAACGAAAACGCCGGTCTTGTTCGCCCGCTCGTCGGTCAATCCGCCGACGGAGCCCAGCGCCTCGAGCAGGTTCAGGTTGGGCTTGGTCATCTCGACATTGCCGGCCTTCGTCACCGCGCCCAATACCGTGTAGGTCCGCGCATTGGGCCGCACCACGATCTCGTCGTTCTTCTCGATCGGGATATCGGCACCGTTCAGCAGATCGGACCATTGCGCGGTCAGGATGACCTGACCGTGCCGGCGCACCACGACTTCGACCTGATTGGCCTGGGATCCGCCCTGCATCGACGAGGAGTAGACGCCGCCGGCATGGTTGATGGCGTCGACCACCGAACGCACATTGTCGAGGATCGAGATGCGGCCGGGATTCTTGACCTCGCCCGAGACCATCACGGTATGGCTGCGGTCGGCGACGAACTCGGCGATGACCTGCGGATCCTGGGCCTTGCCCTTGAGCCGTTCGGCGATGCGCTGCTCGATCTGCGTCAGGTCGAGGCCGGCGACCGGGACCGTGCCGACATAGGGCACGTTGATCGTGCCGTCATCGGTCACGCGCTGGGTGCCGAGGTCCGCGCCCGGGCGCTGAATGGTCGGGAAGATGCTGCCTTCATACGGCTCGAAGATGCGCACTCTGAGGACGTCGCCCGGCGCCACCACGATCCGGGCGCCCGCCGACAGATTGCTGGTGACCGAAGGGCGATCGATGCTGGCCGCCGGCCGGAAAGCGACGACGCTGGTCGGCGTGAGGTCGATGACGTCGAACGGCAGGGCTTCGGTGCTGCCGCTCTGGGCACCGCCCATCCAAGGTCCGTCGCCGGGCACGATCTGGCAGCCGGCAAGGCCGAATGTCAGCCCAAGAACAACCACGACGGGTCGCGCGACAGGGCAAAGCCAGCTCCAGATTGTCAAATCGCGATCTCCGTCCGGGGCGCCGGCATCCCTGCCCCATCCCCCGAGTCCCTTGGTCTTGCCTCAGCCGCCTCGTAATTAACCTGCAGAACCGTGCCGGTGCAAGAGATTGGAGGGGTCTGTTGAGGTGGATTGAAGCCTCTCTCGGGCCGCTTCGACAGTGTCGGCGACGTCGAGGAGCTGCGAGAATCCCGAGACTTCGAGGCAGTCCGCGGCGGACCCCGAGAAGCGGCAGAACACCACCTCGGCGCTCTGCTCCCTCGCCCCGTGCAGCACCGTGGCAAGGGCACGCACCCCGGCTGCACTCATATAGGTGACGGCGCTGCCGTCGACGATCAGCTTGGCGCTCGGATGGAGGGCCCCCAACAGCTCCTTCTCGATGCCCGAGGCGGTGGCGGAGTCCATGCGCTCCGGCAGCTGAAACATCTCGATGTCCCCACTCGGTTCTACCGCGTTCATACGGAAGTCTCCCGCCGGCCATCCCCTCGTCCCCGCTGGCGCCAGCCGCCGCCCAGGTCGGTCCCGCGCCAGTCGATGCGGCGGCCGCTCAGCGCCCGCACCATGAGCACGGGCACCAGAGCCTCACGCACCAGGGCTGCGGCAGCGGCCCGCGGCGAGAACGAGAGGCCGCGGCCGGACATGAACCACGCTTCAGCGGCGAGCCAGAGAATGGTGTGGATAACAAGGCCGAGCAGCAGGACCCGCCCCCCGAAGCCGCATATCCACAGCGCTGCAATGCCGGCCGCGCCGCTCAGCAGCCAGCCGACGGCCGGCTCCCACAGCACCAGCGGCCAGACCGGCAGGTTCAACCGCGTCTGCGCCCAACGGACCTGACGCGCCCATACGGTCGGCCAGTCGCGCCGGCCAAGCGGCAGGCGCGGCATCACCGCGCCCAGCCGGGTCTCGAGCCCGAGCTCGCGCACCGACCGCGTCACCGAGTAATCGTCCGCGATCCAGCGGTTGAAGCCGCGCCAGTTACCGATGCGCTGCAGTGTATCGTTCGTCATGAGGGTGACGCCGCCCGAGGCGACGGTCAGGCCCAGTCGATCGGCCGCGAACAGAAAGCGTGCCTGGTGTCCGTCGATATAGGCGCGCTCGATTTCCGCGGCGAAGGTCTCGGGCGCCTCGGCGGCCTTCAGGGCCAGCACCAGCCCGACCTCGGGCGAGAGCGCGGCGGCGGCACGGCCCAGCACGTCGGCATCGAGGGCAATGCCCGCGTCGCACAGCGCGACAACCGGGCGCGTCGCGGCCTCGAGGCCCTTGCGCACGTTGTTCATCTTCGGATTGAAGGTCGTGTCCTCGCCGATCAGGATCGGCGCGTCGGGCCACAGGGCGAGCGTCGCGGCGAGCGCGCCATCCGACTTGCCGGCAATGCAGATCAGGATCTCCGCGCCCTGCTCGGCCAGGGTGCGCAGCGCGCCGACATAGGCCGGCGAGGCGTCGGCCGCGCCGCGCAGCGGCGCCACGACGCTGAAGTCCGCCGGCCGGTGGCGCACGGCGCCCTCAGGTCCCGGCGTGCGCGCCAGGGCGGCGCTCGCCCACTGCACGGCGGTACCTAGCGCCCACCATCCGGCGCCGACCCACACCAGGAGCGTGGCCGCCACGACCCATCACCTGCCCGCGGAGAACCGATGGACGTCGTCCTTCTCCACCAGCAGCGCGCGGTGATAGTTGCGGATGACCTCGCTCGGATCGCCCTGCTCGCGGATGCAGCCGTCCTCGATCCAGATCGCGCGCGTGCACAGGCGGCGGACCTCGGCCATCGAATGCGACACGAACAGCAGCGTGCCGGTCTTGCGGAAACTGTCGATCCAATCGAGGCACTTCCTCTGGAAGGCCGCGTCGCCCACCGCCAGCGCCTCGTCGACCACCAGTATCTCGGCCTCAACGTGGGCGCAGATCGAGAAGGCGAGCCGGGTGCGCATGCCCATCGAGTAGTGCTTGACCGGCTGATCCATGTAGTCGCCGATGCCGGCGAACTCGGCGATCGAGGCGAATTTGCGCTGCACTTCGGAGCGCTTCAGCCCGAGCACGGCGCCGCCGATCATCACGTTCTCGCGGCCCGACAGCTCGAGGTCGAAGGTCGAGCCCAGCGCCAGCACAGGCGCGATGCGGCCGGTCACGCGCAATTCGCCGTGGCTCGGCAGGGTCATGCCGCAGATCACCTGCAGCAGAGTGGACTTGCCGCAGCCGTTGCGGCCAAGGAAGCCGATGCTCTCGCCGCGCTGGATCGCGAGGTTGATGTCGCGCAGCACCGGGAACGGCTTGAAGTACGGCTTCGACGTCGCCCAGCCGAACGCGACCTGCTTCAGCCAGTCGTTCCGCCGGGCGTAGAGCTGGTAGGCCTTTCCGAGGTGCTTGGCTTCGACGACGAGGTCAGAGGACGTCGACGATGACATTCCGATACCTGTCGAAGAACCAGTAGCCGAAGTAGAAAGTGAAGACGGAGGTGAAGAGAGTCCAGGCATAGACCTGCCAACTGGGAAGTTTTCCGACGAGCATGATATCGCGCATCACGTCGACATAGCCGGTGAGCGCGTTGATGTAGATCAGGGTGTCGCCCGGCCAGCCGAAGATCGACTGGTGGTAAAATACCGGCGTCGCGAACATGAACAACGGCACGATGTTGATCATGAGATAGCCGGCGTCGCGGGTGAATGCACCGATCGCGCACAGAAACCACGACATGCCGATCAGGAAGCCGATGAACGGGATCATGATCAGCGGCAGCAACAGCATGGTCCAGGGCAGGCTGCCGGTGGCGAGCAACTGGAAGACGATCAGGACGCCCAGCGAGATCACCGTGTAGAGGGTCGCCCGCAGCGTCGAGATCACCGCGAGCATGTCGCTGGGAAAGATCGTCTGCTTGATGAAGTGGACGTACTCGTGCAGCAGCATCGGCGCGCGGAACGCCATCTCCGACCAGAAATTGAACACGATGATGCCGCTCAGGATGAACAGCGCGTAGCTCAAGTTCTGGTTGCCGGTCACGATGTACTGCGGCGGCAGATCGAGCCGGCCGGAAAACGCGATGGTGTAGACCGCGATCGCCAGCAATGGCGCCACGATCGCCCAGACCCAGCCGGCGATCGAGCCCTTGAAGCGCTCCGCGACCTCGCGGCGAAGGATCGCCTGGATCAGGTCGCGATGGTGCCACATCTGACTGAACGGCTTGCTGAAGAAGCGGATCGCGCGCTCGGCGGGGCCGAGATTCTCGACGACGATCTGCTTGCCGTTGACGACGTTCACCGACGGCATGAACCGCGCTTCTCCTCGTTGGATCCCGTGGTGAGCCCAGTAGGGATCGAACCTACGACCACCTGATTAAAAGTCAGATGCTCTACCGCTGAGCTATGGGCTCGTTCCCGGGTCGCGTCGCGGGCCGAAACCCCGCGCGGCGCCCGTATAAGCGGCGGAACCGCCCGGGTCAACGCGGCAGGGCGGCCCGCCAGGCCGGGCGCCAGCCGGCGGGTCAGTCCTTGGCGAACTTCTTCTTGAGCCGCTCGAAGACCTTCTTGGACACGAACTGGGAGGTGTCGCCGCCCAGCCGGGCGATGTCCTTCACCAGCGACGAGGCAATGAACTGGTGCCGGTCGGAGGCCATCAGGAAGATGGTCTCGACGTTGGGCTCCATGCGGGCGTTCATGTTGGCCATCTGGATCTCGTACTCGAAGTCCGAGACCGCACGCAGGCCGCGGATGATCACCTTGGCGTTGATCTGCCGCGCGAAATGGATCAGCAGCCCCTCGAACGGCACGATCTCGATGCGCTTGCGGTCGGCCTCCGGAAACTCCTCGATGTCCTCCTTGATGATGTCGACCCGCTCCTGAAGCGAGAACAGCGGGCCCTTGCCGATGTTGATCGCCGGCCCGATCACAAGCTTGTCGACCAGGCGCAGCGAGCGGCGCACCACTTCCATGTGGCCGCTGGTGATGGGATCGAACGTGCCCGGATAGACACCGATGCGGTCCACGCCCATAGGTCCCCCTCGTTCCCAGGCCCTCTGCGGGGCCACTCGCTCCCGCGATTTCGACGGAGCGGCGAAGTCTTAGCGACACGGCCGGTCCTTATCCACCGTTTGTTTCGGAATGATCCTCGCCGTTGGCGTGACCATTGCCATTGCCATTGCCGTTCGCGTCATCCTCGCCGATACGGATCGCCGACACAACGCGTTCGCCTTCACTGACATTGACGATGCGAACGCCGCGCGTTGCCCGTCCCGCGATGCGGATTCCGTCGACCGGGCAGCGGATCAAGGTTCCGCCATCGGTAACCAGCATGAGCTGATCGCTCTCGCCCACCGGAAATGCCGCGACGACCTGCCCGCCCTCCGGCATGCGCATCAGCTCGACGCCTTTGCCGCCACGGCCGGTGACACGATACTCGTAGGCCGAGGTGCGCTTGCCGAAGCCGGTCGAGGCGACCGTGAGCACGAACTCCTCCTTGGCCTTCAACTCGTCGAAGCGCTCCTGCGACAGCGTGGTATCGGGCGCGGTACTTTCCTCGGCAGCCGCCGCGGCCTCCTCCTCCACTGCCTCGACGGCGTTCTCCGCCGCATTCTCGGCCTGCCGTGCCGCGCGCGACTGGCGGAGATAGGCGTCGCGCTCCTCGCTGGCGACGCCCTTGCCGGCATCGACCAGCGACATCGAGATCACCTCGTCGCCCTCGGCCAGGGCGATGCCGCGCACGCCGGTCGAGTTGCGGCTGGAGAACACGCGGACCGACGAGACCTGGAACCGCATGGCGCGGCCCTGCCGGGTCGCCAGCAGCACGTCCTGGTCCTCGCTGCAAACCGCGACGCCGATCAGGCGGTCACCGGCATCGTCGCCTTCGAACTTCATGGCGATCTTGCCGTTCTGGTTGACGTTCACGAAATCGCTGAGCTCGTTGCGCCGCACACCGCCACGCGCAGTGGCGAACATCACGTGCAGCTTCGACCAGCTTGCCTCGTCCTCGGGCAGCGGCATCACGGTGGTGATGGACTCGCCTTCACTGAGGGGAAGCAGGTTCACGAAGGCCTTGCCGCGCGACTGCGGCGCGCCCTGCGGCAGACGCCAGACCTTGAGCTTGTAGACGATGCCGCGACTCGAGAAGAACAGCATCGGCGTGTGCGTGTTGGCGACGAACAGCGAGGACACGAAATCGTCCTCGCGCGTGGCCATTCCGGCGCGGCCCTTGCCGCCGCGCCGCTGGGCGCGATAGGCGGACACCGGCACGCGCTTGACGTAGCCGCCGTGGGTCACGGTCACGACCATGTCCTCGCGCTGGATCAGGTCCTCGATGTCCTGCTCGAACTCGTTCTCGAGGATTTCGGTGCGCCGCGGCGTGGCGTACTTCTCCTTGATCTCGAGCAGCTCCTTGCTCATCAGCGCGAACAGCTTGTCGCGGTCGCCCAGCAGATCGAGATAGCCCTCGATCTCCTTCGCGACCTCGGTCAGCTCCTCGGCGATCTTGTCGCGCTCCAGGCCGGTCAGGCGCTGCAGCCGCAACTCGAGGATGGCACGAGCCTGCGCCTCGGAGAGGCGATAAGTGCCCTCGGGCGAGACCTCGCGGCCGGGCTCGGCAATCAGGTCGATCAGCGGCTTCACGTCGGCCGCCGGCCAGTCCCTCGCCATCAACCGCTCGCGCGCCGCATTGGGATCGGGCGCGCGGCGGATCATCTCGATCACCTCGTCGATATTGGCGACAGCGATCGCGAGGCCGACCAGCACATGAGCGCGGTCGCGGGCGTGGTTGAGCTCGTACCTGATGCGCCGGGTCAGGACCTCGGTGCGGAAGCGCAGGAAGGCCTCGAGCAGCTCCTTGAGGCTCATCAGCCGCGGCCGGCCGCCATCGAGCGCCAGCGCGTTGACGCCGAACGAGGTCTGCAGGGGCGTGAAGCGGTACAGCTGGTTCAGCACCACGTCGGCCATCGCATCGCGCTTCAGCTCGATGACCAGCCGCACGCCATCCTTGTCGCTTTCGTCGCGAACCTCGGAGACGCCCTCGACCTTCTTGTCGCGCACCACCTCGGCAATGCGCTCGTGCAGGCGGGCCTTGTTCTCCTGGTACGGGATCTCGGTGACGACGATCGATTCGCGGCCGCCGGCCTTCTCCTCGATGGTCGTGCGGGCGCGCATGATCAGCGAGCCGCGGCCGAGCTCGAACGCGGCGCGGATGCCGTTGCGGCCGAGGATGGTGGCGCCGGTCGGGAAGTCGGGACCCGGCACGTATTCCTGCAGCTGCTGCACCGTCAGCTCGGGATTGGCGATCAACGCCACGCAGGCGTCGATCAGCTCGCCGAGATTGTGCGGCGGTATGTTGGTCGCCATGCCGACGGCGATGCCGCCCGCGCCGTTGGCCAGCAGGTTCGGAAACGCGGCCGGCAGGACGGTCGGCTCCTGCTCGCGCTCGTCGTAGTTCGGCTGGAACTCGACCGTGTCCTTGTTGATGTCATCGAGCAGCGTCTCGGCGACCGTCGCCAGTCGCGCCTCGGTGTATCGCATGGCCGCCGGCGGATCGCCGTCCATCGAGCCGAAGTTGCCCTGCCCCGAGATCAGCGGCAGGCGCATCGAGAAGTCCTGCGCCATGCGCACCATGGCATCGTAGATCGCCGAGTCGCCGTGCGGGTGATACTTGCCCATCACGTCGCCGACGATGCGCGCCGACTTGCGGAAGGGGCGGGTCGAATCGTAGCCGCCTTCCTTCATGGCGTAGAGGATGCGCCGCTGCACCGGCTTCAGGCCGTCGCGCGCATCGGGCAGCGCGCGCGACACGATCACGCTCATCGCGTAATCGAGATAGGAGCGTCGCATCTCCTCTTCGATCGTGATCGGCGCGATGTCGTGCGGCGGCTGCGGCGGTTGTTGGGGCGCGCCGGGGGGCGGCGGCGCCGGCGGGAGGGTCGTATCGTCGCTCAACGGAAACCTGGTTTTTGCTCGTTTTCTTTGGCCCGCCGAGGGGTTCGGCGAACATTTCGCAACCTAGCAAATAGGGCCTGGAATACCAACAAAAATCGCTCCGGCAGGAGCATTGCAAGTGCCTGATTTTATTGCGTAAATTCGCCCCGAAATTCGTCTCCGGAAAGGCCTGTTTTTGCCCCAGATCAAGCCCGCGGTGGCAGTCTTCGATTTCGGCGGTGTGCTGATCGACTGGAACCCCCGCCACCTCTACCGCCAGCTCATTTCCGATCCCGCGGAGGTGGAACGCTTCCTGAGTGAGGTGACCACGCGGGAGTGGCATCAGGTGCAGGACCATGGCGGCGATCCGGCCGAGGCAACACGGCGTCTGCAGGCCTTGCATCCCGACAAGCGCGACCTGATCGCCGCCTTCTACGGCCGCTTCGACGAGATGAGCGCGGTGGCCTTTCCCGAGATGGCGGCCCTGGTCGAACGCCTGCACGGTGCAGGCACGAAGCTCTACCTCCTCTCCAACGCGCCCAACCTGCTCGACCCTTGGCTGCGCGGTCCGGCACGGCAGCGCCATCCTTTCCTCGGCCTGTTCTCGGATTACGTCGTGTCCGGGCTCGTCGGTCATTCCAAACCCGACGCAGCGATCTATGAGCTCGTCTGCCGGACCGGCGGCTTCGAGCCCGCAAATGCGGTGTTCATCGACGATGTCGTGGCGAACGTCGAAGGCGCCCAGGCGATCGGCATGCACGCCGTGCACCACCGCACCCCGGCCGAGACCATCCGCGCCCTGCAGGCGCTGGGCTTACCGGCGTGAGGGGGCCGGCGTGAAACTGCCGGAGAGTCTCGCGGACCTGCCGCAGCCTCTCTATTTCTTCGACGGTTACTGCGTGCTGTGCAGCCGCTTCGTGCAGTTCTGCGTCAGGCATGACGGCGATGGCGCGTTGAAGTTCGCGTCGGCTCAGTCGGCGCTCGGCGTCCGCGTGCTCGGCGCGCTCGGCCTGCCGGCGGCGACGCTCGACCGAACGATCCTGCTGGTCGAGGGAAATGAGGTGTCGAGCCAGTCGACAGCCGTCCTGCGATCGTTGCGCCATCTCCGCGGCTGGCCGCGCTGGCTGGCGCCATTGCAGATGGTACCGCGTGTCATCCGCGATCCGGTGTACGACCTCGTCGCGCGCCATCGTTACCAATGGTTCGGGCGGCGCACGACCTGCTTCGTGCCGACGCCCGCGACCCGCGACCGCTTCATCGATCTGTGAGCCAGCCGCGGTAGCGCACCAGCCGGCCGATTGCCGGCAAACCGATCTCGACATCGAAACGGAACCTGCCCTCAGCAGCAGTCTCGAACGCTTTGACATGCGGCCAGCACCAGCGCGGCAATCGGATGCCGAGGAACCGCGCTCCGATCATGACGAGGTCCATCCGCCCGTTCTCGACCGGCAGGTCGAGAACGAAGGCCAGCGGCCCGAACTGCTCGACCACCGCGCCGCGCTTGCTGCGCACGCCGATATACTGGCGCGACCGCATCACGCGGCGGCCGATGCGGCGGGTCCAGATCTCGCCCGCGCCGCTCATCGTGAACTCGACGCTGATCGGCGATTCGCTCTGCGCGGCCGGGAGCTGGAACAAGTGCGAGATCACACGGCCGATCCATGTCTCGGCGGGATCGCAGATGCATTGCCCGCTCCAGACCGAAGCGCCGCCGTCGTGCAGCGCACGCCACGGCGACGCCATCTCCTCGTAGGCACCGCCCAGCACCCGCCGATAAAGCGACGGCTTCAGCACGCCATCGTTCCACGCCGAAGCGATCTGCAGATGAGCCCGGCGCGCCTCGGCCAGGATCTCTCCCAGCGACACCAGGCCCAGGCATGGCATCGCACCGCTCGCCATCGAGCGCCGGACCGCCAACTTGCGGACCAGAGCCGCGGCCGGCAGCACCGGCACGAACGGCCCGTCCCCCCCTTCGGCAACCAGGAACCAGCTGCGTCGTCCGCCCCGCCCCTCGACATCGAGCCGCAGGCCACCGCGATCGGTGCCGAAGCGGCGCAGGCGTTCGGCGATTGCCGTCAGGCGCGCCGCGAAAGGCGTCAGCGAGCGTATCAGGCGCAGCCGCACCAGCCCGCTCAGCAGCCACAGCCCGAGATGCAGCACCGAAAGCTCGAGGCCTGCGCCGGCATACGTATCGCGCACCCCGAAGCGCCGGGCGAAGAGCCTCGGTTCGGGCAAGTCGCAGGCCGCCACCCAGCGGGCGCCGAGACCGGGCACGGCCATCCGCCGCAAGCTACCCCACACGTGCCGCCCGGGCGGGCCGGCGATCGGCTTGCCGGCGCGCGACAGCACCGCCGCGACCAGCGCCGGCCCGCGCGGCGCATCGTTGCCCGGCACGATGCCGAAGCGCACACGCTCGACGCTCATGAACTCGCGGGCCACCTCGACCACGGCGCCGGTCAGCGCGGGCGCGGTGCTGGCGCCGCTGCACACTAGCACGCCGGCCGCCTTCGCCGCCTCATCGAGTTTCTCGATGCCGCACGCGAAGGCCGCATCGTCGGCGAGGTCGAGATAGTGCACGCGATGCCGGATGCAGAGTTCGGCGACAGCGTAGTCCTGCCCCTGAAACGGTCCGGCGACATGGACCAGCGCATCGAAGCGCTGTTCGCCCAACACGCGATCGAGATCGCGCCGCCAGTCGAACGCCATCGTCGCGATGTCGAGGTCTTTCTCCAGCGGCCGGAGCCGCTCGCGCTCGCGGCCCGCGGCGGTCACCGCCAGGCGCGGATCGTCAGCCAGCAGGCGGCACAGCCGGCTGCCGAACACACCGCTGCCGCCAAGGACGAGAACCTTGAACGGCGTCACGGTGTCCCGATTGCTCTATCCCGGAGCCTTAGAACGGAATGTCGTCGTCGAGTTCGGCACCCTTGCTGCGCGTCGCGGGACGACCGCCGCCGCCACTCGACGCCGCCGGAGCGAAGTCCTCGTCCATGCCGCCGCCGCCCATCGACGCGCCGCCGCCGTCGCCGCGGCCGTCGAGCATGGTGAGCGCGCCGCCGAAGCGCGGGATCACGACCTCGGTCGTATAGCGCTCCTGGCCGCTCTGGTCGGTCCATTTGCGGGTCGCCAGCTGGCCCTCGACATAGACCTTCGAGCCCTTGCGCACGTACTTCTGCGCGACCTCAGCCAGCTTCTCGTTGAAGATCACGACGCGGTGCCATTCGGTGCGCTCCTTGCGCTCGCCGCTCTGGCGATCGCGCCAGGTGTCCGACGTGGCGACCGACATGTTCACCATGGATCGGCCGTCCTGCATGGACCTCACTTCGGGGTCGCGGCCGAGATTGCCGACCAGGATGACCTTGTTCACGCTGCCCGCCATAGGGGCCTCCTTCGCTTTCCCGGTGCCGACGGGACGCCGGCACCTACCTCACGAGGGGCAACCTACAGCCGGTCGCCTGTGGGCAGCCACCAAATTTGGGTTGTATGTTCCGGCAGCCATGACGCGCATTGCCCTGATCCATGCCACCCCCGCGGCCGTCGAGCCGATCCGCACCGCCTTCTCCCAGGACTGGCCCGAGCCCGACCTGGTGAACCTGCTCGACGACTCCCTCAGCCGCGACCGGGCGCTGGCGTCCGACCTGACCGATGCGATGTACGGCCGCTTCGATACGCTCGGCCGCTACGCTTTGTCGTTCGGGGCCGACGGCATCCTGTTCACCTGCTCCGCCTTCGGCCCGGCCATCGAGCGCGTGGCTCGATCGGTCGCCGTGCCCGTGCTGAAACCCAACGAGGCGATGTTCGCCGAGGCTTTGGCCATCGGCGACACGGTCGGCATGCTGGCGACCTTCGAGCCGTCGATCGCCAGCATGGCGTCCGAATTCGACGCGGACGCGGCGAAGGCCGGCGTCAGGGTCACGCTCGAAAGCCGGTTCGTCCCCGACGCCATGGCCGCCCTGCTGGCCGGTGACCGTGCCAAGCACGACGCGCTGGTCGCCGAAGCCGGCATGGCGCTCGCTCACTGCAAGGCGATCATGCTCGCCCAGTTCTCGATGGCGCCGGCGGCGGACCTGCTGCGCCGGAAGCTGCCAGGCACCCCCGTCCTCACCAGCCCCAGCGCCGCGGTGGCGGCGATGCGGCAACGAATCGCTCAAGGGACCACTTCATGATTCATCGGACCGCGCCACTCCAGTGGCGCTCGGACGCATGAGCGCAACTGGAGTTGCGCGGTCCTATGAGAAGGCGTCGATCGAGGCCTTCGCCGCCCTCGCATAGGTGCCGCGGCGGCTGATCGAGACGCCGGTGATGTCCTTGAGCGCCAGCGCCATCTCCGCCGCCTTGGCAACGACGGCGATGCCGTTCAACACGGGTGCGCCGTCGATCACGAACGGCCGCTCCTGGGCGAACAGCATCTGGGCCAAGCCGCCGGCCGGAATGATAACCTCGGCGCCCCGCTCGACCAGTGGCCTCACCTGCTTCACGAAGTCAGCGCGCACGCGCGCATAGGCGCGCTTGTCGCTGTAGGCTTTCATGAAACCGGCGACGTTCATCGCGATCGCCTCGATGCCGGCGCAGCGCTCGGCAAGACCGGCGGCGCGCACCTGACGGTCGTGCCACGGCAGGAACACCGGATCGACGGTCACCAGGCCGAAGCGATGACCGAGGCTCAGCGCCGCCAGCATATTCGATTCGCCGAGGCTCACGACCGGGATGTCGACGGCGCTGCGCAACTCGACCAGCGCCGGCTCCTGGAAGTGGCCGATCACGAAGGCATCGTAACCATGTTTCTCGGCTTCGACGGCGTTGCGGATCATCTGGCCGGCGCAGCGCAGCTCGCTCAGCGCGTCGAAGTCCTTGAGCGGCGGATCGAGCCCCTTGACCTCGAAGCGGATGCCGGGCGACGCGATCGCGTCGAGCATCGCCTGCAGGCGCTTGGTGTACGGCGCCTGCTGCACCGGATGGACGAAGCTCTGGTACCAGACCTTCTTCTCCCTACCGCCCTTCTCCCTGTCGCTCGTACGGCCTTTGGCCCTTGATCTCTCCATTGGCCCCTCCTCCGGCTCATGACGCCCCTCTGCGAATTCATTGGTCGGAGCAAGTCTTGCTCCATACGCTTCGCCCCATGAAAGAAGCGTTCCACGTACCGCAGGTTTCGCGCGGGCAAGCCTACGCCATGCTGGGTGGCGCCGCGCTGATGATGACCATCGCCATGGGCATCCGGCAGAATCTCGGCCTGTTCCAGGCGCCAGCGTCACACGACCTGGGCATGGAGATCTCCGACTTTGCGCTGGCCGTCTCGGTGCAGCAGGTCGCCTGGGGCGTGAGCCAGCCCTTCGCCGGCGCGATCGCCGACAAGCACGGCACGCGCTGGGTCGCGCTGGTCGGCAGCGTGCTCTACATCCTCGGCGTCCTGCTGACCGCGTCCGCAAACAGCCAGCTGCCGATCGTGATCGGCGCCGGCGTGCTGATCGGCGTGGCGCTCGCCTGCACCAGTTCCGGCATCACCGCCAACATCGCCGCCCGCGTGGTGGCGCCCCGCCGCCGCACGCTGGCCTTCGGCCTGGTCTCGGCCGCGGGCTCGATCGGCACCATGTTCATCGCACCGATCGCGGCTCATTTCCTCAAGACCGACGGCTGGCGTACCGGCCTGTGGGCGCTGGTGATCATCGCGCTCGCCATGCTGCCGGCGGCCTTCATCGGCACCAAGGCCGACCGCCTGCCCAACAGCCGCGTCGCCGACCGCAACCTGACCATCGTCGACGCGCTCGACGAGGCGTGGCGGCACAAGGGCTACATCGTGATGTCGCTGGCCTTCTTCGTGTGCGGCCTGCAGCTGGTCTTCCTCACCACCCACCTGCCGACCTATCTCGCCCAGTGCGGCATGGATCCGAGCTACAGCGCCACCGCGCTGATGCTGATTGGCGGCTTCAACATTTTGAGCTCGTGGCTGTTCGGCTGGCTGGGCGACCGCTATCCCAAGCGCTTCCTGCTGGGTGGACTTTATCTCCTGCGGTCGGCCACCATCGCCGCCTTCTTCCTGTATCCGCCGACGCCGGTCACGGTCGTGCTGTTCGGCGCCGCGATGGGCACGCTGTGGCTGGGGGTGATCCCGCTGGTCAACGGGCTGGTGGTGCAGATCTTCGGCCTGCGCTTCCTGTCGACGCTGACCGGCATCGCCTTCCTCAGCCACCAGGCCGGGTCCTTTCTCGGCGCCTGGGGCGGCGGCTATCTGTTCGACCTGATGGGCTCCTACGACCTCGCCTGGAAGATCGGCGTCCTTGTCGGTTTGGTGGCCGGTACAGCGCAGCTGCTGATGAACGATCGCCCGACCGAGCGGGTGCTGGCCACCGAGGCGGGGGCGGATTGAGTCGCCGCTGGCGGAACCGCTCTGCCGGGACCACGTTCATGACCCGCACGAGCAAGGTGGGTCGATGAGTGGCAAGAAGGCGGCGGCCTACGCCTCGGTTTCCGACCGGCCGCGCATACTGCGCGATCATCAGCGTTTCAAGATGGCGCGGTCGGCGCACGCCTACGTTCGCGGCGCCACCATCAAATTCTACGAGTGGCTCGAGCAGTCGAACGGCCACAGGATCCCGGACGGGCCGGCGGTTTGGATCTGCGGCGACTGCCACCTTGGCAACCTGGGACCGGTCGCCGACGCCAAGGGCCAGGTCACGATCGAAATTCGCGACCTCGATCAGACGGTGATCGGCAATCCTGCACATGACGTGATTCGGCTCGGTCTTTCGCTCGCAACCGCGGCCCGAGGCTCCGATCTGCCGGGAGTCACCACCGCCCACATCGTCGAGCATCTGATGGACGGATACGAAAGCGGGCTCGCGCCCGACGGCGAGCACGATTGGGTCGACGAACCGGAGCCGGTGACTGCCGTCATGAAAAAGGCATTGCAGCGGCGCTGGAAGCACCTCGTCGAAGAGCGGCTCGAGGACGCCAAGCCGACGATTCCGCTCGGTCGCCGGTTCTGGCCCCTCGGCGAGGAAGAGCGAGCCGAAATCGCCGCCCTTGGAGCGTCGGAAAATGTGCGTCGCCTGATCACCCATCTCAAGTCGCGGGACGACGACGCAGCGATTGAGACGCTCGACGCCGCCTACTGGGTGAAAGGTTGCAGTTCGCTCGGACGGCTCCGTTATGCCGTCCTGCTCCGGGTCAGGAGTCCGCGCAAGGGCGGCAAATCCGGTCCGGGCGACGAATTGTGCCTGCTCGACATCAAGGAGGCCGTCCATGCGGCAGCTCCCCGCTTTGTCGATGCGCCGGGCCACGAGATGCCGGCCGACAGCGCCGAACGCGTCGTCATGGGCGCACGTGCGCTCTCTCCGGCGCTCGGCAACCGCATGATTGCCAGCCATTTCCTCGGCAAGCCGGTGGTGGTTCGTGAATTGCTGCCGCAGGATCTGAAGCTGGAGGTCGACCGGCTGACCCGCGGCCAGGCCTGCAAAGCGGCCCGCTTTCTCGGTCGTGTGGTCGGCCTCGCCCACGGCCGGCAGCTGTCCGCCGCCGACCGGCGCGCGTGGAAACAGGTTCTTCAGCAGAATCGCTCCGGAGAGCTCGACGCGCCGCACTGGATGTGGACCAGCATCGTCGACCTCGTCGGCGCGCACGAACGAGCCTACCTCCATCATTGCCGCCAGTACGCCCTCGCCGCGTCGTCCTCCGGGGGCGGCCGGCGGGCTGCGGCGGATTGACAATTCCTGACAGGCCCAATTCCTGCGGACGCAGTGGAAATTTCTGCTGTGGATAGCCACATACGCTGGTCCCCTCCAGCGCGCTATTCTCCCCGGACATGGCCAAGTCATCCCGCTTACCCGCTGCCGAACCGCACCGCTTCATCTCGATTCGCGGGGCGCGCGAACACAATCTCAAGAACGTCGACCTCGACCTGCCGCGCGACCAGCTGGTGGTGATCACCGGCCTGTCGGGCTCGGGCAAGAGCTCGCTCGCCTTCGATACGATCTATGCCGAGGGCCAGCGGCGCTACGTCGAGAGCCTGTCGGCGTACGCCCGCCAGTTCCTCGAATTGATGCAGAAGCCGGACGTGGATTCGATCGAAGGCCTGTCGCCGGCCATCTCGATCGAGCAGAAGACGACCTCGCGCAATCCGCGCTCGACGGTCGGCACGGTCACCGAGATCTACGACTATCTGCGCCTGCTGTTCGCGCGCGTCGGCATCCCCTATTCGCCTGCGACCGGCCTGCCGATCGAGAGCCAGACCGTGTCGCAGATGGTCGACCGCGTGAAGGCGATGGCCGAGGGCACGCGCCTCTATCTGATGGCGCCGATCGTGCGCGGCCGGAAAGGCGAGTACCGCAAGGACCTGCTCGAACTGCAGAAGAAGGGTTTCCAGCGCGTCAAGATCGACGGCAAGCTCTACGAGATCAACGCTGCCCCCGCGCTCGACAAGAAGTACAAGCACGATATCGACGTGGTCGTCGACCGCATCGTCGTGAAGCCCGACCTCGGCAACCGGCTCGCCGACTCCATCGAGACCGCGCTCAATTTGGCCGAGGGCCTCGCGGTGGCGGAGAACGCCGACACCGGCGAGCGCACGGTCTTCTCCTCGCGCTTCGCCTGCCCGGTCTCGGGCTTCACCATCGAGGAGATCGAGCCGCGGCTCTTCTCCTTCAACGCGCCGCAGGGTGCCTGCCCGGCGTGCGACGGCCTGGGCGTGAAGATGTTCTTCGATCCCGAGATGGTGGTGCCGGACGACCGCCTGTCGCTCGCCGAGGGCGCGATCGCGCCGTGGGCGGACTCTTCGGGGCAGTATTACCTGCAGACGCTCGAGAGCATTGCCAAGCACTACAAGGTCAAGATGTCGACGCCGTGGAAGGACCTTCCCAAGAAGGTGCGCGACGTCATCCTCAACGGCAGCAACGGCGAATCGATCGCCATGCGCTACGACGACGGCATCCGCCAGTACCAGACCACCAAGCCGTTCGAGGGCGTGATCCCCAACCTCGACCGGCGCTGGAAGGAGACCGATTCGTCGTGGGTGCGCGAGGAGCTCGAGCGCTTCCAGCACGAGGCCAAGTGCGAGACCTGCAACGGCGCGCGGCTCAAGCCCGAGGCGCTGGCGGTCAAGATCGCGGGCCTGAATGTCAGCCAGGTCACCGAGTTCTCGATCGGCGAGGCGGTGAAGTGGTTCCTCGCGCTCGATCCCAAGCTCACTCCCAAGCAGCGCGAGATCGCCGCGCGCATCCTGAAGGAGATCAACGAACGGCTGGGCTTCCTCGACAATGTCGGCCTCAGCTACCTGACGCTCAATCGCACCTCCGGCACGTTGTCGGGTGGCGAGAGCCAGCGCATTCGCCTCGCATCGCAGATCGGCTCCGGACTCACCGGGGTGCTGTACGTGCTCGACGAGCCGTCGATCGGCCTGCACCAGCGCGACAACGATCGCCTGCTGAAGACGCTGACGCGGTTGCGCGATCTCGGCAACACCGTGCTGGTGGTCGAGCATGACGAGGACGCGATCCGCGCCGCCGACCATCTGGTCGACATGGGCCCGGGCGCCGGCGCGCATGGCGGCAAGGTGATCGCCGAGGGCACGCCCGAAGAGGTGATGCAGAACAGCGCCAGCCTGACCGGCCAGTACCTGTCGGGCTTCCGGCAGATCCCGATCCCCAAGGATCGCCGCGAGCCGCGCAACACCGGCAACCGCTGGCTGACAGTCAAGGGCGCCAAGGCCAACAACCTGCAGAACGTCACCGCGGCCATCCCGCTCGGCACCTTCACCTGCGTTACCGGAGTTTCCGGGAGCGGCAAGAGCACGCTGATCGTCGAGACGCTCTACAAGGCGCTGGCCAAGCGCCTGAACGGTGCGCGCGAGCATCCCGGCGAGCATGCCGGCCTCGACGGCGTCAACCATCTCGACAAGATCGTCGACATCGACCAGTCGCCGATCGGCCGCACGCCGCGCTCCAATCCGGCGACCTATACCGGCGCCTTCTCGCCGATCCGCGACTGGTTCGCCCAGCTGCCGGAGTCGACCGAGCGCGGGTACAAGCCCGGCCGCTTCTCGTTCAACGTCAAGGGCGGCCGCTGCGAGGCCTGCCAGGGCGACGGCGTCATCAAGATCGAGATGCACTTCCTGCCCGACGTCTACGTGCAGTGCGACGTCTGCAAGGGCAAGCGCTACAACCGCGAGACGCTCGAGATCCAGTTCCGCAGCAAGTCGATCGCCGACGTGCTCGAGATGACGGTCGACGAGGGCTGCGAGTTCTTCAAGGCCGTGCCGGTGATCCGCGACAAGCTCTTGACCCTTCAGCAGGTCGGCCTGGGCTACATCCATATCGGCCAGCAGGCGACGACCCTGTCGGGGGGCGAGGCGCAGCGCGTGAAGCTCGCCAAGGAACTGTCGCGCCGCGCGACGGGCCGCACCCTCTACATCCTCGACGAGCCGACCACCGGCCTGCACTTCGAGGACGTGCGCAAGCTCCTGGAGGTGCTGCATCGCCTGGTCGAGGGCGGCAACACGGTGCTGGTGATCGAGCACAATCTCGAGGTCATCAAGACCGCCGACTGGATCCTCGACCTCGGCCCCGACGGCGGCTCGGGCGGCGGCCGGCTGGTCGCTGAGGGCCCGCCGGAGGAGATCGTGAAGGTGCCGGAGAGCTTCACCGGCCAGTACCTCTCCCGCATGCTGCCGCGCAGCACGGCGGCGAAGAAGCGGGCCTGAACGGTGCACACGGCGCTCGCGGTGCGCCGTGATGCCGGGCGCAGCATCGAGACCATCACCGGCCCGCGCTCGGCCTGGCGCTTCCGGCCGCACTATCATGCGGGCGACGAGATCGTGCGCCTGACCGCCGGGCGGGCGCGGCTGCGGCTCGCCTCCGGCACGCGGTTCATCGAGGCCGGCGAGACGGTGGTCGTTCCCGCCGGCGCGGTTCATCGCTTCGAGCCGGTCGACATCGAGGGCTGGGCTTTCAACTCGGAATTCGCCGTGCCGAGCGACGCCGCCCGCGACCGCCTCGGCCCGGCGGTCGGCCACCGTCTGGTGGCCCGGGCGGTCGAGCTGCTCGCCCATCGCGCCTCTTTGCGCAGCGACGCCGGGGCGCTGGCAAGCGAATGCGGCGTGTCAGCCGGCCATCTCGTCCGCACCTTCCAGCGCGCGACCGGAACCGGACTGCACAATTTCCATGTCCTGATGGTGCTGCAGAAGGCCAAGGCCCTGCTGCGTGCCGGCGCACCGCTGGCCGACACGGCGTTCGACAGCGGCTTCTGCGACCAAGCCCACCTGACGCGCGAGTTCGTGCGCACCTACGGCTTCACGCCCAGGGCCTTCCGCGCGGCCTGGGCAAGCTGACAGGTCAGATCCATTCAAGACGCCGCCGCACTGTCCGGCGAAGATGGCGTCATGACCCACACATCCCGCTACACCGTCGTCCCTGTCCCCCGGCGCCGCGCCTACTGGATCGGCGGCCAGCACCAGGCCGTGATTGCCGGCGGTCCCGAGACCAACAACCGCTATGCCCTCTCCCATTCCACCATCGCCGTCGGCGGCGGCGCCCTGGAGCACCGGCACAGCCGCGAGGCCGAGTCGTTCTACGTCATCACCGGCAAGCTGCGCTTCGCCATCGAGGGCCAGACGGTGACTCTCGCCAAGGGCGACTTCCTGCATGCCGAACCCGGGCTGAAGTACAGCTTCGAGGCACTCGAGCCGACCGAGGTCCTGATCCTCTATGCCCCCGCAGGCCTTGAGCGGTTCATCGCTCAAGCCGGCCTCGCCGATCCCGACGCCTATCAGCGCTCGATCGACGAAGCCGGCGCCGTGCTTGCCGCCGCGCCCGCCTATGGCGTCAACTACAGCGCGCTCGACAAGTCGTAGCGCGTCACCTCGGTCGCGCGCGCCGAGTCTTCCCAACCGCATCGGGTACCAGGGGGCACGGGCTGCATGAAGTGAGCGATTACTCACTTTTGGCCGAGGCGTCAAGCCGCCGCCAGCGGATCTCGCCGAGGTCGTAGCCGAACTGGCGCTCGACCACGGCCGGCGTGGCATCCGAGGCATCCGCGCTGCGACCGGCGACGCGGGCCTGCGCCACCTCCTTCGGCACCTCGAGCCACAGCCCCTCGAACGGCACGCCCACCTCGCGGGCCAAGGCCTCCGCCATCTGCCGTTCCTCGGGTTTGGAGAACACCGCGTCGAGGATGGCGCTGTGGCCGGCCCGCAGCGCCTGCCGGGCGCGCTCGATCATCGCGGCGTAGACCTTGGCCGAGCCCTCCGGCGTGTAGCTGCCGCGCGGCATGCGCTCTTCGAGCGGGAGGCCGGCCAGCCGCTTGCGCTCCACGTCGCTGCGCACGACGACCGCGCCCGGCACGCGGCCGATCCCGGGCGCGCGCCTGATCGCCATGGTCGACTTGCCGCTGCCCGACAGGCCACCGATCGCCATCAGGCGCGGCGGCGAAGGCTGGAGGAACGACAGCGCCACGCGCTGATAGTCGCGCGCGCGCGACGTGTCCCCGTTGCCCACGGCCGCGGCCTGCGCGTCGACGAAGGCGCGGATGCACGCGCGGCGGGACAGGAACATCGGCAACAGCGCCAGCGCCTCGTGGTGCGGGGCGCCGGGCAGCTCGGCTATCCGCCAGATCCATTCGTTGAGCAGCCGGTTGGCCAGCGGCTGCAGCTTGCGCTCGCACAGATCCATCAGCGCGAAGGAGAGATCATAGAGCACGTCGATGTTGGCGATGCGCTCGGAGAACTCGATGGCATCGAACGGCACCGGCTTGCCCCCCTGCGCATCCGGGATCAGGACGATGTTGCGCAGGTGCATGTCGCCATGGCAGCGGCGGATCGCGCCCGCCTCGACGCGCCGCGCGACGAGATCGATGTAGGGCTCCAGCGCGGCCGGCATCTTCTCGGCCAGCGCCTCGCTGGCGGCAGGATCGAGACGCTCGCCCTGCTCCAGCATCTGGCGGATATCGGCCGCGACCGAGTGCCGGTAGTCGTCGGGCCGGCCGAAGCCGTCGCGGATCGGCGCGAGATCGCCATGATAGCGCGCGATGCGCCCGCCGAGCGAGGCCATCAGGTCGGGCGTGAGCTGGCCCCGCTCGGCCATCCGGTCGAGCAGGCCGTCCTCGTCGAACCGCCGCATCACGACGACCCAGTCGCGCTCGCCCGACTCTCCGCGCACCTCCTCGACGCCGAGATAGATCTCGGGAGCCAGCCGCCGGTTGATCTCGACCTCGGCCTCGCACATGGCGCGGCGGCGCTCGGCGGTCGAGAAGTCCATGTAGGGGAACTTCACCGCCCGCTTCAGCTTGTAGGCGCGGTCGCCGGACAGGAAGACCACCGCGCCATGCGTGTCGATGCGCTTGGCCGGCGCCAGTCTCTTCTCGAGGGCAGCGATGACGGCCGACTGGTCCTCGACGACGAAGGACGGCATCATGCCACCTCGGGCGCGTCGTCATAGGGATCGATGTGCACCGTCACGTCGGCCTGAGGGAAGGCCTCGCGGATCGCCGCCTCGACCGAATCGCTCATCACATGGGCCCGGCCGAGCGACATCGTCGGATGCAACACCAGGTGCAGCTGGATGAACTGGTTCAGGCCAGACGAGCGGGTGCGCAGGTCATGCACGCTGCGCACGCCCGGATGACGGCGCACGATGTCGAGGATCTTGCGGCGGTCCGCGTCCGGCAGCTCGCGATCCATCAGCACATCGATCGCGTGGCGACCGATGTGCCACGCGCCCGTGCCGAGATAGACCGCCACGCCGACCGCCACCGCGAGATCGATCATCGGCTCGGCGAACCGGCTCGACGCCCAGATGCCGATGCCGACCGCGATGTTGGTGACGAAGTCGGTGGTGTAATGCGCGCGATCGGCGGTGATCGCCAGCGACCCGGTGCGTCGCACGACATGGCCCTGGAACAGCATCAGGCCCAGGGTCAGCACGATCGCGATGGCGCTCACGACGGCGCCGACCATCTCTTGCTGGACCGGCCGGGGATGGAGGAAGCGATCGGCCACCGTCAGCAGCAGCCCGCCCGCCGACGCGGCAATGAATCCGGCCTGCGCCACGCCCGCCAAGGCCTCGGCCTTGCCGTGGCCGAAGCGATGATCCGCATCGGCCGGCGTCAGCGCCGCGCGAATCGCGACGAACGTGATCAGCGAGCTCACCAGATCGAGCGATGAATCGATCAGCGACGACAGCATGCTGACGGAATCGGTGATCAGCCACGCGCCGGTCTTGGCCGCGACGAGCACGGTCGCGACCGACATCGAGGCGATGCTCGCCCATCGCATCAGCCGCGGCGTCTCCGCGGGCGACGAGCTCAGGGGTACAGGGTTCGTGTCGACCATGGCGCCTCCGCGGACGGACGGCGGTATTCGAGGCGATCGTGCAGCCGAAACGGCTGGTCCTGCCAGAACTCGATGAGCAACGGCTGCAGGCGGAAACCGGACCAGTGCGGCGGCCGCGGCACTTTGCCCACCAGGTAGCGGGCACCGAACTCGGCGACCCGCTTCTCCAGGGCGAACCGGCTCTCGAGCGGCCGCGACTGCTCCGAGGCCCAAGCGCCGATCTGGCTGCCGCGCGCGCGGGTGTCGAAGTAGGCGTCGGCCTCCTCGGGCGTGGTCTGCGACACCGGGCCCTCGAGCCGCACCTGCCGGCGCAGCGATTTCCAGTGGAACAGCATGGCCGCCTTGGGATGGTCGATCAGCTGCCGGCCCTTGCGGCTCTGGTAGTTGGTGTAGAAGACGAAACCCTGCGCGTCGAAGCCCTTGAGCAGCACCATGCGCAGCGAGGGCATGCCGTCGGGCCCGACCGTCGCCAGCGAGAGCGCCGAGGGATCGTTGGGCTCCGTCTTCTCGGCCTCGCCATACCACTCGGCGAACAAGGCCAGCGGATCGGCGGTTTCCTTGATCATCACCACAATATGCAGGGCTAAAGGCCCTTCCACCACCGGCATCTTGTCCCGTTGCTCCAGCCCCGCTAAGAACGGTGCCATGACAAAAGCCGCACAACTCATGGCCGGTAAGAAGGGCCTGATCATGGGCGTTGCCAACGAGCGCTCGATCGCCTGGGGGATCGCCAAGGCCTGCCATGAACAAGGGGCGGAAATGGCCTTCACCTTCCAGGGCGAGGCGCTGGAAAAGCGGGTCCGGCCGCTCGCCAGCTCGATCGGCGCCAAGATCGTGGTGCCTTGCGACGTCACGGACGCCAAGAGCATCGACGCCACCTTTGCCGAGATCGCCAAGCAGTGGGGCAAGCTCGACTTCCTGGTGCATGCCATCGCCTTCTCGAACAAGGACGAGCTGCGCGGCCGCTTCATCGATACCACGCCCGACAACTTCGCGCTGACCATGAACATCAGCTGCTACTCGCTGGTCTCGACGGCGCAGCGCGCGGTGCCGTTGATGAAGGATGGCGGCAGTATCGTCACCCTCACCTACTACGGCGCCGAGCGCGTCATCCCGCACTACAACGTCATGGGCGTGGCCAAGGCCGCACTCGAGGCGAGCGTGCGTTACCTTGCCGCCGATCTCGGCGAGCAGAAGATCCGGGTCAACGCCATCTCGGCCGGTCCGGTCAAGACGCTGGCTTTCGCCGGCATCGCCGACGGCCGCTATATACTCAAGTGGAACGAGCTCAACTCGCCGCTCAAGCGCAACATCACCACCGAGGAAGTGGGCAACGCGGGCCTCTACCTGCTGTCCGACCTCGGCACCGGGGTCACCGGTGAGGTGATGCACGTCGACGGCGGCTATCACGTCGTCGGCATGGTCAAGACCTCGTCGGCCAAACAGATCGCCGAGCTGCTGAGCGGCTTCGAAGGCGAGTGATTGGAGGCCGGCATGGCCGGCAGCAGCTTCGGCACCCTCTTCCGGTTCACCAGCTGGGGCGAAAGCCACGGCCCGGCCATCGGCTGCGTGGTCGACGGCGCGCCGCCGCGCATTCCCCTGACCGAGGCCGACATCCAGGTCTGGATGGACAAGCGCCGCCCCGGCCAGTCGCGCTTCGTGACGCAACGGCAGGAGCCGGACGCGGTGAAAATCCTGTCCGGCGTGTTCGAGGGCGTCACGACCGGCACGCCGATCGCGCTGCACATCGACAATGTCGACCAGCGCAGCCGCGACTACGGCGAGATCAAGGACCAGTTCCGGCCCAGCCACGCCGACTACACCTATTTCAAGAAGTACGGCGTGCGCGACTATCGCGGCGGTGGCCGCCAGTCGGCGCGTGAGACGGCGGTGCGCGTCGCGGCCGGCGCGATCGCCCGCAAGATCCTGGGGGACACCGTCAAGGTGCGCGGCGCCGTGGTGCAGATCGGCACCCAGACGATCGAGCGTGGCAACTGGGACTGGGACGCAATCGGCGACAATCCCTTCTGGTGCCCCGACCGCCAGGCGGCGCAGGTCTGGGAGGGCTACCTCGACGACGTGCGCAAGCGCGGCAGCTCGTGCGGCGCGGTGATCGAGGTCGTGGCCTCCGGCGTGCCGGTCGGCATCGGCGATCCGGTCTACGACAAGCTCGATGCTGACCTCGCCAAGGGCCTGATGAGCATCAACGCCGTGAAGGGCGTCGAGATCGGGGACGGTTTTGCGACGGCCGCGATGAGCGGCGAGCAGAACGCCGACGAGATGCGCATGAAGGACGGCCAGCCGGTGTTCCTCGCCAACCATGCCGGCGGCATCCTGGGCGGCATCTCGACCGGCCAGGACATCGTCTGCCGCATGGCGGTGAAGCCCACCAGCTCGATCCTCCATCCGGTGCGCAGCGTCGACCGATTCGGCAACGAGGTCGAACTGCGCACCAAGGGCCGCCACGATCCGTGCGTCGGCCTGCGCGCCACCCCGGTGGCCGAGGCGATGGTGGCCTGCGTGCTGGCCGATCATCTGCTGCGCCATCGGGCCCAGTGCGGCCAACCGGTTCGCGGCTAAGGGCTGATGGAAGTCCGCTACGGACGGCTGTTCAACATCAGCATGGCGGTGGTCGCCACGGGCACGATCGGCACCGCGCTGCTGCTCATGGCCCAGCATCCCGAGCGCGCCCCGCACCTGTCGTTCCACGACCCGCGCTTCGATCTCTACCTGCTGCTCGGCCTCGCCCTCGTCTTCTATGCCTGGCTGGGACTCTCCCGGTACGTCAACCGAGCACCGCAGGTGGTGATCGACGGCGACGGGATCGCGCTGGGCTTCGGCCGCAATCGAAGATTCACCTGGGATGAGGTCGAATGGGTGCGCCTCCACCGGGTCGCGATCCGGCCGCAGCTGCAGATCGGCCTCGAGCCGCAGGCTTTCGTCGAGGCCAACCTCCGGCTGTCGATGTGGAATCTCGACGATGGGCTGAAACCGATCCGCGGCGTGCCGGCCGCCGTGCTGGTGCGCGACAATGGACTCGATGTCCGAGCGGCGGCCATGCTTGACGCTGTGAAGTCGTTTCGGCCCAATCTGATCCGACCCTAGACCGGAGGTCCGCAGCTCATCATGCGGCGTTTCATCGTCGGCCTGCTGGCCACCATCGGCTTCGTGACCGTGCTGTCGATCGCGGCCACCGTGCTGTTCGTCGTCAACGGGCCGCTCGCGCCCAAGTCCCTGCCCGACGCCATGGTGCTGTCGCTCGACCTGCGCCAGGTGCCCAAGGAAGGCAACTCAGGGAGCGGCGGCGTGCTTCGCCTGCTGAAGGACGATCGCGACCTGACCGACACCGTACAGCTGCTGTGGCAGGCCGCTGACGATCCGCGCGTCGTCGGACTCTATGTCGAGGTCGGCGACGACGATGCCGGCCTCGGCCGCGTCCAGGAGTTGCGCGATGCGATGCAGCGCTTCCGCGGCAAGGGCAAGTTCGCGATCGGCTTCGCCGAGGAGCTTGGCGGCAACGGCGACCACTTCGCGGACTACTATCTCGCCTCCGCCCTCGACCAGATCTGGATGCAGCCGAGCGGCGGCTTCCAGGTGATGGGACTCGCCGTCGAATCGCCGTTCCTGCGCGGCGGACTCGACAAGCTCGGCGTCACGGTCGAGGGCGGCAAGCGCTGGGAATACAAGAGCGCGCCCGACACCTTCACCGAGAGCGGCTTCACCGCGCCGGCACGGCAGAACCTGCAGCGGCTGATCGACAGCCTGTACGGCCAGTTCATCAACGACGTCGCCCGCGAGCGCAAGCTCGCGCCGGACAAGCTGCGGGCGCTGATCGACAGCGCGCCCTTCGAGGCCGAACGCGCGCTCAAGGAGAAGCTGGTCGACAGGCTCGGCTACCGCGCCGATGCCATGAACGAGGTCTGGAAGCGCGCCGGCTCGACCCGCGACCTGGTGACGATCCAGGAGTATGCCGGCGACGACAAGCGGCCGCACGCCACGAGCGGCGACGTGATCGCCCTGGTGCGCGCCACGGGCACCATCACCTCCAGCACCGGCGGCGGCGGATTGCTCGACGACGACAGCGGCGCCACCTCCGACGACGTGGTCGACGCGCTCGACAGCGCGGCGCGCGCCAAGGAAGTCAAGGCGATCGTCCTGCGCATCGATTCGCCGGGCGGCACCTATCCCGCCGCCGACGCGATGGCCGACGCGGTCGCCCGCGCCCGCTCCGCCGGCAAACCCGTCATCGTCTCGATGGGCGACGTCGCGGCCTCGGGCGGCTATCTCGCCGCGGTGCGCGCCGACGTGATCGTGGCGCAGCCGGCGACCATCACGGGCTCGATCGGCGTGTTCGGCATCTGGCCGGTCGCGACGAACCTGCTGAACACGCTGGGCGTCAATTTCGAGCGGCTGTCGACCGGCGGCAATGCCGGCATGTTCTCGACCTTCCAGCCGCCGACCGATGCGCAGAAGGCGGTGATCAACAAGTCGCTCGACCTGATCTATGCCGACTTCACACGGCAGGTCGCCGAGGCGCGCAAGCTCGACCCGGCCAAGGTCGATGCCGCCGCCCGCGGCCGGGTGTTCAGCGGCGTGGATGCCAAGCAGGCCGGGCTGGTCGACGAGCTGGGCGGGTTGCAGCTTGCGCTGCAGATCGCCAAGGCCAAGGCGGACATCGACGAAGCCCAGCCGATCCGCGTGCGCCATTTCCCGCCGGAGAACGACCGGTGGCAGAAGCTGGCCGATCGCGTACTGCGGCTGGCGGGCGTCGATTCGCGCGCGCCGATGGTGCGCGCGCCGCGCGAGCTGCGCGATGCGCTGGCGCGGTTCGGCATCACCAGCCGGCTGGGCAATGTCCGCCTGCCGCCGCTGCCGCCGCTCTGGCACTAGGGCTCTAGGTCCGCTCATCGGACCGCGCCACTCCAGTGGCGCTCATGCTTCCGAGCGCCACTGGAGTGGCGCGGTCCGATGAAGCTTACTGCCGCTCGGCGAGCAGCGCGTCGACCGCGCTCCACATGGTCCAGGTGTTGGCGATCGTGACGGCGTTGAAGTCGACGTGGCCGAGCTCGTCGACCAGGAACAGCGACACGCGCGCGTTCGACGCGGCGGCGGCCAGCGCCTGGCTCTCGCTGTAAGGCACCAGCGGATCGCCGCGGCCGTGCACCAGGATCAAGTGGCTGTGCAGCTTGGAGAGGTCGTAGAGCGCGAGGTTGAGGCCGTCGATCTCGCGCCGGACCCGCTCGGGCAGCGCTTCGATCAGCCGCGTCACCGCATCGGGATCGCGGTTCTCGACCAGCGCCAGCACGGCCTTGCCGTCCGGCCTCATCCGCGCGGCAACGGCGGTCACATCGGCGTCGGGATCGCGCCAGCGCGCCGTCGCGATGGTCTGCAGCGCCGCCGTGTCGTCCGGATCGTCGAGCCGGCCGGCATTGGCGAGCAGGAAGGCCCAGCGGCCGTAGCGATTCGGCGCCACCCTATGCTCGCGCGGATCGCCGATCGGCCGGAACGCGCCCGTCGTGACGAAGCGGATCGCCTCCTCCGCGTCGTGATAGCCGCCGATGCCGACGACGAACTGCGGTTGGGTCTCGAGCGCCGCGATCACCGCCGGCGCGACGGCATAGGACACCGCCGCCACGCCCAGCGGCTTGCCGGGCCGCCACTGCCGCAACTGGCGCATCGCCGAGGCGACGCGGTCGGCATCGTGCTTCGACAATGCAAGCCGCCGCACCTCGGGCAACTCCGGCACCAGCACGACGAAGCCGGCGCGCGCGAAGGTGCGCGCCAGAGCCTGCAGACGCGGCTCGTCGCGGCCCAGCACGGCCGCGCCCGGCACCAGCACGATGGCGGCGCGCACTGTGTTGGGTGGGCTGTAGACGTCGCCCTCGCCATCGGCCCAGTGCGCCGGATACTCGTTTGGCCGGTCCGTGACCTTCTGCCACCAGGTCGGCTTCCCGCCGGCGGCGATGTCCCAGATCATCAGCGCCGCCTCGCCCCAGCGCACGGGATGGCCGAGGATGAAAGCCAGCGACAGCGCCAGCAACACCAGCACGGCCAGGACGTGCAGGCGCTTCACGCGCCCAATCGCACGGTCAGCAGTGTATCGAGCCCGTCGCCGGCCCGCTTCAGCAGCGACAACTCCTCGACCCGGCCGTGGATCGGCAGGTGCTGGCGGCCGACGATGCGCGCCACCTGCTCGGCCTCGACGGCGTGGCTGAAAACACCGAGCGTGATGTGCGGCTCGAACCGGATGCTGCCCGGCTCGGGGTTCAGCGTGTCGTAGAGCTCGTGCAGTTCGGCCGCGCCATCGGAGGGTTCGGCGAAGAGATGGAGATCGTGCCGCACGATGCGGTCGATCAGGAACCAGAACGGCCGGCGGTCGATCGCCGCCAGCGCATCGCGCAACGCCGCCTCGCGGTCATCCGTGGCGCCGAACACGAGGGTGAAGTGCGGACCGATCAGGTCGGCCTCGCGGGGATGATATTGTGCGCGAAGCCGCCTCATGGCGGTGTCGTCGGCCTCGCTCAGCAATGGCCAGGCGACGACATAGAGCACTAGCCGTAGCTCTTGGCCATGCCGAAGGCCGGGTCCATCGCCGCGCCATAGGGCGGGAACGGATAGCGCAGGCCGTTCTTGCCGAGATGGCCCATGCCTTCGATGGCGCGCAGGAACTCGTCCGGCGGACAGGCCATCAGCAGCTCGTCGTCCGCCACGCCGCCATAGCGGCGCTCGGCGTAGCACGGCAGCGACAGCGAGGTCTGGCGCGTGGCGAGCGCCCGCCCCCATGAATCGGCGCAGGCGCTCTCGCCCGTCACTGTGAAGTCGTAGCGGCGGTAGCGATGGAACTGCAGGCCGTTGATGAAATAGATCATCTGCCCGGGCGTGCCGTAGAACAGGCAGATGTCCGGCGGATCGAGACGCGCCGAGCGCAATGGCGAGACGACGAGGCCGTTGTACTTGCCGTCGGGCACGCGCGGCATCTGCGCCTGATGCGCGGCCGACGCCTCCTTGTTGCCGAACCACACGCCGTTCATGTGATCGCCCGACAGGAAGCCCTCGCCCGGATGGTTGAGGCCGACCACGCCGCCGCAATTGCCGCCACGCGTGTTGTCGACGGTGATGCCGAGCGTGAAGCCGTACCAGCGCGACTGCGTCACCATCTGGCACATGGTGAACTTGAAGCCCTCGGTCGGCTTGCGCACGCCCTGGATCTTCTCCATGTCGGCCGGGTCCTCGAACAGGCGCATGCCGATCGGCTGGGTGCGGATGCGCAGCAGGTCGATCAGCTTGGCCGACGCGTCGGCCAGCATCTTGCCGGTGATCTGCTCCGGCGGCGTCCAGGGGGCGACCTTCACTCCCGGCGGCAGTGTCTGCACGTTCATGGTTTCCTCCGTTGCTGGCTCAGGTGAGGTTCAGCCCACCGTCGGCAATGACGATTTCCCCGGTAACGTAATCGTTGGCGATCAGCGCGGCCACCAGATCGGCGATGTCCTCGGGCTTCGCCGGCCGGCGCATCGGCGCCCTGGTGTTCCAGGTCTCCAGCATGTCCGGCCAGGTCGCCGTCATCGGCGTCTCGACCAGGCCGGGCGCCACGGCATTGACCCGGACGTCGGGTCCCAGGGTCAGCGCCAGGAGCCTGGTCACGTGATGCAGCGCCGCCTTCGACGCGGCGTAGGGGATCGACGAGCCCTTCGGCCGGACGCCGGCATGGGTGCCGATATTGACCACGCTGCCTTTGGCCTGGCGCAGCGCCGCCTCGGCCTCGGCGACCAGGACGAACGGCGAGATCAGGTTCACGTCGAGCATCTGCCGCCACAGCGCCGGCGTCGCGGCCTTGAGGTCGGCATGCGGGATACGGATCGACAGGCCGGCATTGTTGACCAGCACGTCGAGCCGGCCGTGTTCGTCGAGCACGGACGCCACCAAAGCGCGGGTGGCCGTTTCGTCGGCGAGATCGGCCTGGTGGTAGCTGCCGTTCAGCTCCTTTGCGATCTTCTGGCCGGCCTCCGCCGAGCGGGCCGAATGCAGCGCAACGGTATAGCCGTCCGTCGCCAGCCGCCGCGCCGTCGCCGCGCCGATGCCCGAGGTCGAGCCGGTGACGAGAGCGACTCTCATGACTCTTCCGGACCACGGGCCTCCAGGCCCGCATCATGATCATGAGCAGGCCTGAAGGCTCGCGATCCGCATGAGTCAAACATAGGATTTGAGCGCATCCAGCGTCTCGTCCGGCCGCTCGACCATCATGAAGTGGCCGCTGTTGGGGATGACCACGCCGACCGCCCCCTTGATCGCGGCAGCCAGCGTCTTGCCCTTGCTGAGAGGCGTCATGAGATCGCCGTCGCCCAGCACCAGCACGGTCGGACATTTCACGGCGGCGGCACGCGCCAACGCGTCCTTGTAGGCGTTGCAGGCCGCGAGATCGTTGTGGATCACGCCCGGCCTGTTGCCTGCCAGCACGGCCAGCGATTCGCGGCGCAGCCACAGGCCGGGCGAGGTCATGCCGCCCTTGTGCAGCGCGTTGCCGATCCCCCAGAAGGTCATCAGCTCCTGCACCTTGGGCGTGTCGGCCTTGGCCGATTCGAGCATCTCGGGATGGACCGGCATCTCCGACGCGACGCCGCACAGGCCGAGCGCGCGGACCTTGTCGCCGTGGCGCGCGGCGCAGTCGAGCGCCACCAGGGCACCCATCGAATGGCCGACCAGCGCCGCGCTCTTCACCCCGGCCGCGTCGATCAGCTTCGCCGTCCAGTCGGCCATCGTCGCAATATCCGCCAACGCGTTGCCTTCGGACCAACCGTGGGCGGGAAAGTCGACCGCCAGCACGCTCCGGCCATGATGAGCGAACCAGCGCGTCTGCAGGCGCCAGACGGTGCGGTCGAAGCCCGCGCCATGGAGGAAGATCACGGCCGGCTTCGCGGGATCGAAATGGGTGCCGCCGGTCGTGGCGAACACCGCATGGCCATCGACGGCGAGCTTCATCGTCAGGCCTTCTGCGAAGCGCGCAAGGCTGCGCCGAGGTCGTCGAGGAGGTCGTCGGGATCTTCCAGGCCGACCGACAAGCGGATCATGCCCTCGCCGATGCCCGCGGCCTTCAGCGCGTCGACATCGAGCTGGGCGTGCGTGGTCGAGGCCGGATGGATCACCAGCGATTTGGCGTCGCCGACATTGGCGAGATGCGAGAACAGCTTCAGCCGTTCGATGAAGCGCCGGCCCGCCTCGCGCCCGCCCTTGATGTCGAAGGAGAAGATCGAGCCGGTGCCCTTGGGCAGGAGCTTCTTCGCCAGCGCGTGGTCGGGATGGTCCGGAAGCTCGGGCGAGGCGATGCGCTCGACGGCGTCGTTCTTGTGCAGGAAGGCGATGACCTTGCGCGCGTTCTCGACGTGCTTGGCGACGCGCAACGGCAGGGTCTCCAGGCCCTGCAGCAGGTAGAAGGCGTTCTGAGGCGCCAGGCAGGAGCCGAAGTCGCGCACGCCCTCGGCGCGGGCGCGCATGATGAAGGCGTGCGGGCCGAACTCCTCGGCGAAGTCGATGCCGTGATAGCCGGCATAGGGCTCGGTGAGTGTCGGGAACTTGCCCGATTCCCAGTCGAAGCGGCCGCTTTCGACGATCACGCCGCCGATCGCCACGCCATGGCCGCCGATGAATTTGGTCGCGGAGTGGAAGACGATGTCGGCGCCCAACGTCAGCGGCTTGCACAGCACCGGCGAGGCGAAGGTGTTGTCGATCATGAGAGGAATCTTCGCTGCATGCGCGATCGCGGCGATCGCCGGGATGTCGAGCACCTCGCCGCCCGGGTTGCCGATCGTCTCGCCCAGCACCAGCCGCGTCGCCGGCGTGATCGCCCTGGCGAAGCCGTCATGGTCGCGCGGATTGACGAAGGTGGTGGTGATGCCGAAACGCGGCAGGGTGAGCGCCAGCATGTTGCGCGTGCCGCCATAGAGCGAGGTCGAGGCGACGATGTGCCCGCCCTGCCCCATCAAGGTCGCGATGGCGATGTGCAAGGCCGCCTGCCCGCTCGACACGCCGAGCGCGCCCGAGCCCTCCTCCAGCGCGGCGACTCGTTCCTCGAACACCGCGACGGTCGGATTGGAGATGCGGCTGTAGATGTGGCCGCCGACCTCGAGATTGAACAGGCTCGCCGCGTGGTCGACGTCGCGGAAGACGTACGACGTCGTCTGGTAGATCGGCACGGCGCGCGCGCCGGTGACGGGATCGGGATGCTGGCCCGCGTGCAGGGCCAGCGTGTCGGGCTTGAGGAACTTCGCGTCGACCATAGTGCTTCCTCGGGGGCGTCTCCCTACTGCGCGGTCCAGCCGCCGTCGGACACGAGCTGCGCGCCCTGCATATTGGACGCGGTGTCGGACGCGAGGAACAGCGCCAGGCCCGCGATCTGCTCGGTCGTCGTGAATTGCAGCTGCAGCTGCTTCTCGGCCAGCAGGTTGCGGCGCGCCTGCTCGGCCGGGATGCCCTGCTCCCTGGCTCGCGCCTCGATCTGCGCCTGCACCAGCGGTGTCAGCACCCAGCCCGGGCAGATCGCGTTGCAGGTCACGCCGGTATCCGCGCATTCCATGCCGACCACCTTGGTCAAGCCGACGATGCCGTGCTTGGCCGCGACATAGGCCACCTTCTGCGCCGAGGCCACCAGGCCGTGCGTGCTGGCGATGTTGATGATGCGGCCCCACTTCGCGGCCTTCATGATCGGCAGCGCGTGGTGGATGGCGTGGAACGTCGCGCTGAGATTGATGGCGATGATGGCGTCCCACTTCTCGGGCGGGAAGTCCTCGATCGGCGCGACGTGCTGGATGCCGGCGTTGTTCACCAGGATGTCGACGCTGCCGAATGAGGCCTTGGTCTTGGCGACGAGATCGGCGATCGCCGCCGGCTTGGTCATGTCGGCGCCGTTGTACTCGACCTTCACGCCGTTCTTCTTTGCCAGCTCGGCACGCTGCGCCTCGATCGCCGCCTTGTCGCCGAAACCGTTCAGCATGACGTTGCAGCCTTCCGCCGCGAATGCGTCGGCAATGGCCTTCCCGATGCCGCTCGTCGAACCGGTGACGATGGCGGCCTTACCCTTGAGCGACATGCACTACCTCTTGAAGAACGACGCGGCTGCCGACGCGTGACTCTGCTTGGCCTTGATCTTGGCCTCGACCCGCTCGATCTCCGCCTTCAGCGTCGCGACGTACTCCTTGAGGTCCTCGATGTTCATGTCGTCGAGGTTCAGGGGCTTCTTCTTGGCGTTGCGCGGGTCGAGATCGTCGAGGTCGAAGGCCATGGCGTGGCTCCACGGAAGGGGCTATCTGAGACCTACCATCGCTCTCCACACACCGAAAGGCCAAGCATGAGCGCGCTTCCCGCCACCATGATGTGCGTCGAGATCAAGAAGCCGGGCGGGCCCGAAGCGCTGGTGCCGGCGACGCGTCCGGTGCCACAGCCCAAAGCGGGCGAGATCCTGCTCGAGGTCGCCGCCGTCGGTGTGAACCGGCCGGATCTCGCGCAGCGTGCCGGCACCTATCCGCCGCCGCCGGGCGCGTCCGACCTGCCGGGCCTCGAGGCCGCGGGCACGGTCGCGGCGCTCGGCGCGGGCGTGACCGGCCTGAAGGTCGGCGATGCGGTGTGCGCCCTGACGCCGGGCGGCTCGTATGCCGAATACTGCACGGTGCCCGCGCCGCAATGCCTGCCCGTGCCGAAGGGCTTCGACATGCTGCACGCCGCGGCGCTGCCGGAGAACTATTTCACGGTCTGGCACAACCTCTTCGAGCGCGGCCAGCTCAAGGCGGGCGAGTCCGTCCTGATCCATGGCGGCGCGAGCGGCATCGGCACGACGGCGATCCAACTCGCCAAGGCGTTCGGCGCGAAGGTGTTCACGACCGTGCGCACCGCCGACAAGGCCGCGGCGGTGACCGGGCTTGGCGCGCAGGCGGTGCTCTACAAGGACAATGACTGGGCAGCCGAGGTGAAGAAGCTGTCGGGCGGCGTCGACGTCGTGCTCGACATGGTGGCCGGCGACTACCTGCCGAAGAACCTGCAGCTGCTGAAGCAGGACGGCCGCTGCGTGGTGATCGCGCTGCTGGGCGGCGCGAAGGCCGAGATCAGCGCCGGCCTGATGATGGTGAATCGCCTCACGCTGACCGGCTCGACGCTCAGGCCGCAGAGCATCGCCAACAAGGGACGCATGGCGCAGGGGCTGAAGGAGAAGGTCTGGCCCTTGCTCGAGGCCGGCACCATCCGGCCGATCATCTTCAAGACCTTCCCGCTCAGGGACGCGGCGTCAGCGCACGCCGAACTCGAGCGTGCCGATCACGTCGGCAAGGTGATGATGACGGTGTGAGTCTTGCCGGACCGCGGGCGTCTCGCCCGCATCATGAGCGGGCGAGACGCCCGCGGTCCGGCAAGATCAATGACGGTGCTGGTCGTGCTCGTCGTCGCCCTCGTCTTCGGGCGGAACGTCGAGATCGGGCTGGTCGGCCTCCGACGGATCGACCGCTTCCGCGGACGGTTCCTCGGCGATCGGCTCGCCGGCGGCCACCGCCGCCTTCTTGCGGGCAGCGTCCTCGCGGGCGGCACGGCGGCGCGCCTTGTCGACCGCGTCATTGAGGTCCTTGAGCGAGCACAGGCCGAGCGTCACCGGATCGCGCGGCCGCACATTCTGCATATTCCAGTGGGTACGATCCCGCACCGACTGCACCGTGCTCTTGGTCGAGCCGACCAGCTTGGCGATCTGGCTATCCTGCAGCTCGGGATGGACCTTGAGCAGCCAGGCGATCGCATCCGGCCGGTCCTGGCGCTTGGCCACCGGGGTGTAACGCGGCCCCTTGGAGCGGGTGATCGGCTCGGGCACGTCCCGCGGGCTGAGCTTCAGCCGCGCATTCGGATCGCCCTCCGCCCGCTTGATCTCTTCCTTGGTGAGCTGGCCGTTGGTCGTCGGGTCGAGCCCGGTCATGCCGCCCGCCACCTCGCCGTCCGCGATCGCCTGGATCTCGAGCGGATGCAGGCCCGTGAAGGCCGAGATCTGGTCGAAAGTAAGCGTCGTGTTCTCGACCAGCCAGACGGCGGTCGCCTTGGGCATGAGCACTTGCGGCATAAAAATCTCCTAAGCCCCGGATATAGAGGCGGGTTCGGGCCCCGCCAACCCGAAAAGCGCGCCCGATACAACCACACCAAACGGAAACGGCCGGGTTTCCCCGGCCGTCCCGCGAAACTGGCGTTTCGGAAGGTCTTACTGGAGGACGATCTCGACGCGGCGGTTCTGCGGCTCGCGCACACCGTCGGCCGTCTGGACCAGCGGCTGGGTCTCGCCCTTG
>Ga0070738_10001166_pt1 | contig 58104 bp, 42 predicted proteins | sample Coa_R2_2_FD_66446 | JGI IMG/M metagenome (GOLD analysis project Ga0070738, IMG submission 66446) | Surface soil microbial communities from Centralia Pennsylvania, which are recovering from an underground coalmine fire - Coalmine... | ecosystem: Environmental > Terrestrial > Soil > Unclassified ... | reverse complement strand
CCCGCAATAAAAGTCATCAGCGCCGTCAAATCTCCCTTGAGGCTTCCCGTGTCCGGCACCTCGGGCTTCGGCCCCAATTTGGAGCAAGCATCGAGCAACAACGCCCACCGGGTCGGCCAATGGCGGTAGATCGTAGTCTTCGCAACTCCCGAACGCAGTGATACCTCATCCACGGAGGCGCCGCTAAGTCCTTTCTCCGACAGTAGTTGGTAGGTCGCGGCCAGCACAGCCTCTTTTGACCGCCGGACACGCTCGTCCGGATGGTCAGAACCAGGCTGCGAGCTTCGCTTTCTTCTGGCCACCACGCTCTCCATGTCACGAGGCTACTATATCGTAGCGCATAAGGCCGCATCTGTCCAATTGTATGAATCTAACAGCCACCGACGCTCGTCAGCTAGCGCTCGGGAAGGCTCTCCGCGGTCAATCTCCCCAAGCATCTCTTTCACATTAACCAGCCTACCGTAGGCCGCCGGTCCAGGCGAAATGCACTTGACTCCTCGCGATTGATACGATACTGTATCGTATCGAAACAGTCCGCCTGCACATGATCAAGGAGATGGAATCGCGGCGCTCATGAACACAGAAGCGGAGTAACCGGAGCATGGAAAACGCAACCTTACCCCTTTCCGCACGTTCTCGAGTCAGCAGGCCTCGCCTCCAAAGAAGACGGTGGCTCTGGCTAACACTGTTCATCACCATCACAGGTATGGGATTCTGGGGGAGCTTTCATGCGCTATCCCTCGACCCGCCCCAAACCAATACTCCCGAGCGTAGCTCCCTCCCCGCAAGGGTCAGTGCGCTGGGTCGCCTGGCCCCCGAGGGCGAAGTGGTTGCAGTGGCGCCTCCGACTCCGACCGGCGCCATGGCCGGGGCGCGAGTCGAGCAGCTGTTGGTCGCAGTCGGAGATGAGGTAAAAGCCGGACAGTTAGTTGCAATTCTTGACACGCATCGGAGTAGGGCCGCTACTGTGCTTGAGGCGAAGGCTAAAGTTGAGGTCGCAAGGGCAAAACTTGCCCAAGTGAAGGCCGGGGCGAACCCGAAGATGTCAGGGCACAAGAAGCAGTCATCCGCCGCTTGGAAGCCGATCTCGTTGCGGCGCAAGAAGATTTTGAGCGAGGAAGCCACCTCGCAGGCTCAGGAGCCATCGCCCGTGAGGACTATATCGCCCGCCGGTCGAAATTCGAGCAGGCACGAGCCATGCAGCATCAGGGCAAGATGCAACTGGAAGCGCTCAAGGCGATCCGCCCGACCGACGTGAAGACGGCCGAGGCGGAAGTGTCCCAGGCAGAGGCCAGCTTGGCGGTGGCAGAGGAGGATTTGAGGAGTACAGAAGTCCGGTCTCCCCTTAGCGGTCAAGTTCTGCGCATACGCGCGCGGCCCGGCGAGCGCGTCGGGGACCAAGGCATTCTCGAAGTTGGGAACACGAGCGCGATGCAGGTCGTCGCGGAAGTCTACGAGGAAGACATTGGCAAAGTGAACATCAGCCAGACGGCCAAGGTCCGGGTTCCGACGCTAGGCGTGGAATTGACTGGTACTGTTGTTGGCAATGACCTCATTGTCAGTCGCAAAGTTGTGTTCAGCAATGATCCGGTAGCCGACATCGATGCGCGCGTCGTCGAGGTTCGTATCCGCTTGTCGCCGCAGGATGGCGCGAAGGTGGCCGGCCTTTCCAACGCACGGGTCGAAGTCGTCATCGACGTGAGCGGGGTACCACAATGAAGTCCTGGTTTCGGGATTTGCCTGTGGCCTGGCTCCAGTTAAGCCACGGTCGAGCTAAACTGCTGGCAGCGGTCGTCGGCATCGTCTTTGCCGACCTGTTAATGTGGATGCAGCTTGGGTTCCGGGCAGCAGCGATTGATAGTTCGCTCTACGTTCATGAACTGTTGCGAGGAGAGCTAGCCGTTATTAACCCGTTGACTGAGCAGATTGCTACTGCGAAGCCTTTCCCGCGCCGACAACTCATCCGAGTCTTAGGGCACCCCGAGGTGGAGGCCGCCATACCCCTCTATACCGGAACCGTCCTCTGGAGGGATCCCTGGACAGGGGCTAAGCGGTTGCTCTTCGTCTACGGCATCGTGCCCTACTCCCCAGCCATCGGGATCTCCGGAGTCACGGAGTCGGCTGATGCGCTACACGAGGCCGACACATGCCTTTTCGACACTCGGTCGCGGAACCAATTTGAAACTGTTTTGCAGAAACTCGCAGTGGGCGAACCCGTCGCAGCCGAGGTCAACAGCCGCCGAGTCAAGGTTGTCGGGACGACGACGATTGGGGCGAGCTTCGACGTGGACGGCAATTTGGTTACGAGCGATGCAAACTTCTTCCGCCTCTTCCCACAGCGAGCCCCGGCCTCCATCGATCTTGGCGTGGTGCGGCTTCGTCCGGGATCCGACCCGCGCCAGGTCAAAGGCGAGTTGCAGAAGATCTATGGTTCCGACTTGCTGGTCCTAACCACCGGAGAATTCAAGGAGCGTGACAAGGATTACTTTCTTCGCACCCGGCCTGTGGATTTCATCTTCGCGATGGGGACCGCTGTCGGCTTCTTCGTGGGATTTGCCATCGTGTACCAAGTGCTGTTCACCGATGTAAACAACCATCTGCCGCAGTATGCAACGCTCAAGGCCATCGGCTACACCGACGGCTACCTGAGAAGAGTGGTTCTCGAGGAAGGGGTCATCTTGTCGCTACTCGGCTATCTCCCAGGCGCGGCGCTCGCGGCAGTCCTTTACGTCCTGACGGCAAAAGCGACGAGCCTACCTATGCAGATGACTCTTGGCCGCGGGATATTGATCTTTGTGCTGACCGTGACGATGTGCGGTTTTTCTGGATTGGTGGCGATGCGCAAGCTCAAGCAGTCTGACCCGGCGGACGTATTCTAAACACATAGGAGAGCGCATGGACCTCATCTCTGCCGGCTCCCAGTCCGACCACAAAACCGACCGTGTTACCGGCCCAGCGATCGATGACTTCGATAAGGGCGTAATTACAGCGACCAAGGCCGCGATCTCCATGCGGGAGCTTAACTTCTCCTATGACGAGGCTGGTCGGCCGAAACAGGTTCTCTTCGACATCGATCTGGACATCTGGCCGGGTGAGGTTGCCCTACTCACTGGTCCCTCGGGGTGCGGCAAGACGACCCTCCTGAGTCTCATCGGCGGCCTTCGCACCGTTCAATCGGGGCAGCTTCATGTTCTCGGCCGCCAACTCCACGGCTGCGGTCCTGGCGAACTGACGGAGGCTCGTCGCCGCATCGGCTTTATCTTCCAGATGCATAATCTCCTCGATTTTCTGACGGCAAGGCAAAACGTCCAGATGGCTCTCCAGTTGCATGCCGAACCAAGCCGGCAGGAGATGAAACTACAGGCCCTGCGAATGCTGGATCTCGTTGGGCTTGGCCAGCAGGTGGATTCTTATCCTGCTCAGCTTTCGGGCGGACAGAAGCAGAGGGTTTCGATCGCTCGGGCGCTGGCGGGCCACCCGAAGCTTGTTCTTGCTGATGAGCCAACATCAGCCTTGGACAGTAAAACCGGCCGCGAGGTCATTGACCTTCTGGTTCACCTTGCTCGCAAAGAGCGCTGCCCGATTCTGATGGTGACACACGACACCCGAATCGCGGATATGGCCGACCGGATAATCTGCATGGAAGATGGTCGGATTATTTCGAGCTAACTCTCGGGGGCTGGATGGGCTGAAAACCAACGGGTACACTCGTAGAATTCCCCGATCCTATTTGGCAATGGATAACAGGGAATGTGATCGCATGTACGGCGTGAAGATAAACGAGAGCGAAGTCGCGTGGACGCCGCTGGAGATACCGGGCGTATCGATGAAGGTGCTGCACAAGGACGAGGCGACCGGGGCAATGACCGTGCTGACCCGCCTGGATGTCGGGGCGACGATCCCAGCCCACTTTCACACGAAGGCCGATGAGACAGTCTACGTCCTCGCTGGCGACTTCGTGGAGGACGGCGTGAGCCACGGGCCGGGGACATACTTCGTCGGCAAGGCAGGTATCCCGCACGGCCCCCATCAGACGCTCGGCGGCTGCACTGTGCTGACGCATTTCAGTGCGGAACTCGACTTTCAGCTCGTTTCGGATCAGTGACAGCAAGTTGTCACTGCCATGGTGGAATGCGTCTGCCTGTCTAGCGCCGCGGGGTTGCGCAGATACGCACCGACCCAAGAAGCAACGAGCAGCGCGGATTGGAGCAAATAGGACTCCCCGTGAGTCATATGCACGCAGATCGCCCCGCCCCAAAAAGAACTGGTCATCAGGATCCCCAGGGACAGGGTCCGTGGGATCAACAACAAGATCCCGGTGACGATTTCTCCAGCACCGACGAGCCGGATACTTTCCGTGAGGCCCATTCGTTCAATGTGTTCCGGTGGCGCGAGTCCGAGGAGCTTCGGCGAGCCGGCAACGATCATCATGCCGCCAATGAGCAGATGAAGCACGAACCCTACGACTTGTTTCCGTCTGTTCAGGCTGTTCATTCGACAGTTCCCTCCTCTGCGAACTGGGCCTGGGTGCCACCGTTGCCTGCCGTTCGATGGTGCCGCTCGGGATCACAACTCCAGTTAACGCTACGATACTGTATCGTTTTTAGCAAGTAGCGTCAAGAGGTCGGTGCTATCGGCACCGAGCGAGCATGGACGAGGATGGAGGCGGTAATAACACTACCCATGAGGTGGCAATATACCGGGCAGGCTTTGGCAAGAAAAAACCAGGATGACCCTGGTCTCGGCACCTATCGCCGGCCGGTTGCCGAGATGAACGGCAATTCCAGATAGCTGGCGTGCTCGGCGTCCTGGTAAAGTCGCACGTGGGCTGTTCGCGCGTCCTTGGATGTCTCGGTAGCGACATCGCCGCCGCTATTGTAGTTCTTTTCCCAGTCTCTCGAGTTGGGCGAGTAGAAGACCAAACGGACCCGGCTTCCCTTCTCTAACCGGCGTGAGAAGAACGGAAATGACGCGAACTCGTAACGATTGACCTCGCCCGGCTTGATTAGCTGAGCCCGACGTAACGACTCACGATAGCGGGCCCGCATCCGATCCTCCGCGAGCGCGATACTAGTGCCGTCCTTCTTGATTTCGTACACGCTGACTGCGAAATCCGTGTCGGGAACGTCGAGCGCTATCCAGGCCAGGAGCTTCAGACAGCCAGTGATCTCCGTCGCCGCGGCAAGTGGTTCGCTGTGATACACCAGACCGTTGCCGCCTATCTCCAGGGCCAGGCGCTGATCAGTCAGGAACTCCTTGACCTCTTCGAGTTGTGGCTCCGCCGCGCCTGGAGTCTCGAAAAGCTTCAACGGATCGTACACGTACTCCGCGGGCGCCGCCTTGTGCCGCTTCGTCCGGCTCAGGTCGCCGGAATGGAAAACATCGTTCACCCTGCCCGAGAAAGTGAGATAAAGTTTCTCGGGCTTACTGGGGATGGCCTCCAAGCTATCCGCAAATTGCCACTTGCCCGCCCCAGCAACGTAGTAGGCCACGCGCTTTTGGAGGAATTTCGGCTTGGGACCGTCCTTCATGGCCCAGTCGTACCACTGCTTGTGTAATTCATTCAAATCCAGGACGCTGGCTTTGCCGAAATGGACACCGCCCACTTCTTCCTTGGGAGTGCGTGTGCCGGCATGGTCCCACGGCCCAATGAGGAGATAGTGTCGTTCACGGCCCTTGCCGGAGCCGTAGCGCATATGTCGCCGATAGTACGTCATTGCGCCCGGTTGATCATCGTCATAATGTCCCGTGATAGTGAGAATCGGGACATCGATACGGGCATACTGCTCCGAACTCGGAGTCATCGCATCGAGGTAGTCGTCCGGGACGCGGTGCTTGAGCCATTTCTGGAAATGGGGCGACGGATTGCCCACGAGGGTGTCCAGTTTGGCGAAGGGGATGTGTTCGACGTAGCGCTGGCGAAACTTGGCCTTCCAATAGCTAGACTCGGCGAAGAGTTTGGCGTTGGGTGTGACTCCGCTAGTAAACGTGAGCCACTGTGTCAAATAACTTGTGAAAATCCCGTTGTAGGCCGGGAAATCCACGCCAGGATGCGCCGCTGCGGCCGGGACGATCGTGGCCAGGTGCGGCGGGAACTCCTTGAGCGTGGCCCACTGGTTGAACCCGGCGTAGGAACCGCCCCACAACGAGACCTTGCCATTGCTCCAGGGCTGCTTGGCCAGCCACTCAACCAAGTCATAGCCATCGCGGGCATCGTTGGCAAAAGGCTCGAATTCGCCCCCGGAATTGCCGCGCCCGCGCACGTCCACAAGTACGAAGATGTAGCCGTTGTTCGCGAAGTACATGGCCCGGTCGTGGTAGGTGTCGCTGATGTAGGGAGTCATCGTGCAAATGACGGGGATCGGATCGATGGCCCCCTTGGGCTTATAGATGGTGGCGTTGAGTTTGACGCCGTCACGCATGGGGACTTTGACGCCCCAGGTCAGGTCGATTTCTTTTGGACATTCCACAGGCTCCGCACTGCGCGCGGGTTGAATCGTGGTGAAGAGGCAAACGAACACGCCGAGACAGTAAACGGATGGTCTCATCGAAAATGTTCCTTGGAATCGATCCGCCGTGGTTGTTCCTTGGCACACGAACGATACATGCTGAGACGCCTTGGAAGTCTCCGTTAGATCCACGATTGGGTCTTGTTTCCGTCGCTTAGGCACGCCTGGTTCAAGCCACGGACAACACGCAGCTCAAAACGGCAAACACGATACTCAGCGACGCACATGTATGAAACATGCTTGGCTATATCTCTCAGGATACTACTTGGGCGTTCGGTGGGCCGCAGTAGTCGCTTGGAAGAGAAGGTTCTTCGCGAACGCGCATCCGTTCTCAGTGGCCGTGACGAACCCAGTACAACAGCACCGGTAAGAACAGGTCAATCACCGAGATGGAGTTTTTTCCGTCCCCATTAGGGCTTTGCTATCTTCCTGCGCAAAGGGACAAGGCTCGATACCTGCTTCTGGTACTCCGCGTAGACTCTGCCGAAAGCGCTTCTCAGGTCACGCTCTTCCAGCTGAATCCCGATAACTATGTAGCCGGTTGTCATCGCGGCAAAGATCAGGTGCCCCCACGTCATGACCGGAGTTGCCCAAAACGCGATCACGAAGCCGAGCATGATCGGGTGGCGCACGTAGCGATAGAGGGCCCAGGTGCGGAACGGCGGCGGCGCGTAACGCCTGCCCGCCGCATAGAGGTATACCTGCCGCAATCCGAAAAGATCGAAGTGATCGATGAGGAACGTGGAGATCAGCGCAATCAGCCAACCGACCACAAAGAGTATCCACACGGCGGTTACGGCTCCCGGTTGCTCTACGTGCCAGACAGTTTCCTGCATCGGGCGCCACTGCCAGAAGAGGAGAGCGAGCAGCAGGCTGCTGACCAGCACGTAGGTGCTTCGCTCGACCGGTGGAGGCACGAACCGGGTCCACCAGCGCTTGAAGCGTGGCCTCGCCATGACGCTGTGTGGAATCGCAAACAGACTTAGCAGGAGCAGGTCTATCGTAATCGCCTCAATAAGCGACGCTTGCGGTCCTGTGTCAATCGATTTCGGCACGACGAGGTTGCCGACGAACCCGATGGCGTAGAGAAAGGTTGCAAGGAAGACCAGATAGCACACCCCTCCGTACATCACGGCTAGCAGTCGAAGCGTGAGAATCGCGGACGGTCTTGCCGTGTCCAACGGAGAGGTCTCGATCATCGCGTCTCCTTGCCGTAGCGCATCGAGGGTTCGGGATCGACCCCGAGGCCATCCAGCACCCGGTTGATGAAATTGAAGTAGCCGATGCAGTGGACGGCATCGACAAGCTGTTCGTCGGAGAATCCATGCGTTCGAAGCGCTTCCAGATCATCCTTGCGCACGCCGGAGGGCGACTTCGTGAGTTTCACCGCGAAATCCAGCAGGGCAACTTCCCGCGGAGCAAGTCCCGCCGAGCGGTAGTCCTCTTGCACTGCTTGGCGTTGTTCGTCGCTGGCGACCACCGACCGGAGGTCTTTCTCGTGCGATTCCAATCAGTACCAGCAGCCATTGACCTTGGAAACGACCGTCGCGATCAACACTCGCTCGCGTCTGCTGATCCCAGTGGGATCGTCCATGATTCGGCAGTAAAGGTCGAATCCATGCGTCATTGTCGTCGGGCGCAAGGACTGCACCTTGGCAATGTTCGGAACAAATCCGGCCCGCGCACGGACCCGTTCGTAGATCTCTCGAAGTGTATCAGAAGCCGCCTCGTCGGCGACCGACCTCACCCACGACATACTTGCTCCTTTCTCGACACTTGACGGTATCTGCTGGCATTTGACTCGCCACGATCACCCTAGACGGATGATCCGAAAAGTGTTACGGAGTTTGGCCGATACTTCGGAACTCGGCCATAAGCTCTGCTTATGGAGCCTGTACGATGGGATGGGTTTCGAGGAAGAGGAGGAACAGCCGGGCCGGCAGCGGCAGGACGCGCCGCCGATCGCGGACGATGAACATCTCGCGGTCGGACTTAAGATTGCTGACCTCAAGAGCGTGAAGCTGACCCGCCCACAGTTCTTTCTGCACGGCAAAAGTGGACAAAATGGCGACTCCTGCACCCCGAAGGACAGCTTCCTTGATCGCTTCGTTGCTGCCGAGTTCCAGGCCGACCCGAAGGTCGGCCAAGGCATATCCCGCCTTGTCCAACGATTTCTCAAACCAGTGGCGCAGCCCGGAGCCGGCTTCCCGCAGGATAAAAGGATGTTGAAGCAATTGCTTGACGGACACCTTCTTTCGACTGCTGAGTGCATGGCCCGCTGGGACGACTAAGACCATGTGATCGCTAGCGAGGTAGCGAAACTCCAAATGCGTACTATCGATTCTCCTGCCGACCAGCCCGAGACTAACCTCGCCGCGTTCCACCTGAGTCATCACGTCCATGCTGTCGCTGACGGCGGCACGGACTCGGATGTGCGGGTGCGTTTGGCCGAATTTCGATAACAGGGCAGGAAGAAAGTGTTCGCCAGGGATGGAACTGGCAGCCAGGCAGAGTTCGCCGCCGGCCGGAGTTTCGAGTCCCGTGATTTCCCGACGCGCCTGCCGGTGCAGATCGAGGATCCGCTGGGCGTAGTCATAGAGCTTCCGCCCTGCATCCGTGAGCAGCACCCGCCCTCCCTGTCGTTTGAATAAGGGTTTGCTGAGCAGCTTTTCAAGGGTCTGCACGCGCTGGCTGACCGATGCTTGGGTCACGCGCAGCGCCCTCGCCGCCCCGGTGAAGCTGCTCAGCTCTGCGGCCTTGGAGAACGTCTCCAGATACGGCAGTTGCAGATCGTCTAGCTCTCGGGTATCCATCTCAGCATGCTGTCAAGATTCTGGGCATCTTGTCTTCTTGGCATTTCCCTCAGATCGGCCGGCATTCTCAATCAACTCCATGCTACTGAATTGAGTCCGCTTGAGGGGAGCATAGCAAAAGGAAACGACCGGCACACCGGGCGATTCTTCCTCCCTTGATGGGATAGCGTTGATCTACGGTATCGCCTATCTCGCTCATCTTTCGTACTGACAAAACTTCCTTCTCATGGTATTTTGCGGCGTCGAAAACATCTATTTCAGGAGGCCGCCTATGGATGTCATGGAAGGGCTACTGATCGCCACGGGATTCACTGGAGCGCTGACGCTTCTCTATCTGCTTCGTACCGCGCACCATGCCTGGTTCACGCCGCCGTCGGTTCAATCGTTTTTCTCTCCCAAGGGGGGCTGCACCGAGGCCATCGTCCGCGAAATCGGACACGCCCGCCACGAAATCCTCGTCCTGGCGTACTCGTTCACGTCCAAGCCCATCGCCCAAGCACTGGTCGATGCCAAGCTGCGCGGCGTCCACGTCGAAATCGTGCTCGATCACAGCAACGAGCATGAACTGTACACCGATTTGCACTTCTTTTTGGAGCAAGGGTTGACGCCGGTCATCGATCCGCATCACGCCATCGCACACAACAAGGTCATGGTCATCGACAACCGCACCGTGCTGACCGGCAGCTTCAATTTCACGCACCACGCGGAGAACGATAACGCCGAGAATCTCCTGGTCATCAAGGGCCATCCCGATTTGGTGCGCGCGTACAAGGACAACTTCCACACGCACAAGTCGCATGCCCGCGCCCCCGAGATCAAGGCGTCGGAAAACAAAGCCGCATCCCGGCATGCGGCGTGAGTGTAAGAAATGACTAACCACAGAGTCACGGAGAACACAGAGAGAAACATAGAATAAAGACAAGGAAAAGCGAGTTTGTACGCCTCGTTCCCACGCTCCTGCGTGGGAACGAGGCGTCCGGACGCTCCGCATCCTGTCTCGCTTGAGACCCAGACGCGACGCGGAGCGTCGCCAACGGGCGTTCCCACGCGGAGTGTGGGAACAAGAGCGAATTCTTCTTGTATTTTTATCCGTAAAATCCGTGGTTAGTGCTTCTGAGCCAAATTCTGCGTAAAGATCAACAGGCCCATGCCTTCGGGGCGTAGGGTTTCCTCCGGCGCCTCGGCCGGCAGTGACCAGGCCTGGACGCCTCGGCCGGGCAGCACGCGCACCACGTTGCAGGCCCAAGCCCGGCCCGCGCTGATGCTGTCGCTGCTCAGCGCCACCAAGGGAATCGCCGCCTCGACTGTCCAACATGTCGGTTCGCTGTGCATGGCCACGAACCAACGAGGATCCCAAGTCTTATCGCCCCAACAGTCCTCGCATACACAACCGCGTTGATCGACTTGCAGGTGGTAGCAAGTGCAGTAATCGCGGTCGAGATCGAGCAGGATGCTGACGCGGTCGTGGCCGCGAAGATCGGCGTCGCGCGTGCGCGGCTTAACGGGCGGCGCGTATTGATTGGCCGGATGCGTACATTTGAGAGAGATATAGAGGAATTCACGGTCGTAGGCAAAATGTACCTCGGTAGGACATTCCTTCGTGGTGTCTTTCGCGGTGTCTCCGGTGGCATTTTGCAGTTTGCTTGGCTTGACCTGCCAACAGGCTTCGGCGAGGTTGCCGTCGAGCAGCGGCCGGGAATCGGTGAAGGGGCAGGTCACTACCGGCTTGGGCGGCGCGCCGGTGCGGTTGGCCAGCCACAGTTCAGCTAGCGCGGCAGAGCGCCAGGGTCCATCCGGCTGGCGGCTGACAAACTGCGAGTACCACTTTTGCGGAGTCTGAGAATCACCGAGGTTTCGCCGTGCCGCTTGCAAGCAGAACTGCATGGACGGATCGCTGGTCATCAGCGGCCCGAACCCGGCCAGGCGCGGCTCCAGCACGAGGCTGCTTTGATACCATTGGCGAATTTGTTCCTGCGGAGCGAATAAGAACATCTGCTTTTCACGCTCGGTGTGCATCATGTCCTCGACCAGCGAGACGACGGTCCCCTCACTCCCACTAACCGGCGATTGCGACTTGCCCGGTTTCCAGGCCGGCATCTTGAGGCCCGGTAGGGCACCGTCCGGCTCACCGGGCTTGCCGAGCGTCGATCCCTTCTTGATGGGCATTCCGTGTTGCTCGGATTCGACGACGAGAAACTGGCCAAGTTCGTGGCGATGCCGGGCTTCGGAGCTGCTGTTGTGGCGAATCAGCCAGCGATAACCTTCCATCGCCAACGGATGGACCGGATAGCGGTCGATCAGCAGTAAGAACACCTCTCGCGCCAGACTCCATTGGCCCGTGTGGACGTAGCGATTGGCCACGGCGAAAGCGGTGGACGCGGCCATGTCATCGGGCATGTCCGCGAGCATGGGGCCGATTCCCGCCAGTAGGCGGTTGGGATCGTTTAAGGGACCGGCCGGCTTATCTGACATCGCGGTTAAGGCTAAAGTGTTGCGCAGTCGGATCGCTTTGGCCAACTCTTCCGGCATTTCCTCCGCGTCGGTGGCCGCCCGTCGAGCCAAGCCACCGGCGGGCAAATCGGTACCTTCCATCAAATCGCGATGGCTCGCCGCATCTTTGACATGGGCGGCCAGCAAGCGGAAATCGCGCCGCTCAGGCAGGATGACGGCGCCTCCGGCCAAGAGCGCCGCAGGCCCGGTGGCGAATTCGCGCGGAGAGGCCTGCAAACGCAGGGCGAGCGTTGTTAAGTCGAGCGATATCTGCCCTTGCTGGCGCTGCGGACTGGCATCGCAAACGCTGTAGAGTTTGGCGGACTGCCACGGCTCCAGGCCCAGGCCGTTGAGTTGTTCGGGGAACGTCTTGGCATCGCCGGCTTTTTCAAACGCCGCTTGCACCGCCTCGGCCAGCAGAGCATCGCAGCCGAAGCCGTTAGTTTTTTCCTCGCTGCTGTCCGTGATGAGAACCGCGGGTTTCCACATGCGGACGGTCAACACGAGTTGGCGCAACAGTTGATCGGCCGCCTGATCTTCCTGCATCGCGTTCCAGGCGCGGAGCAGTTCCAGACGCGGGACGCGGAGCAAGTGCGACGATATGGGGAAGGCCCACAGCATCTCGCCTGCGGCACCGCCGGCTTGCCGCACGGCAGCGGCGAAACGTGCTCCCTCCATTGATCGATCGAGCGCCGCCGTCGCCAAATCCGACGCTGTTACGCGCAGAGCGGCACACAAATAACCATCCTGGCCGCCGAGCTGAGCGACGATATCCAGCGGGATACCACCGGGGCGAGCGTGCAGAAACAGCACGGCCGCTCGCTGTCCGCCGCGGCGCTGCACTTGCCACGTTTTGCCGCCGTCGCTGGTCGCCACCACCGTACCCAACTCGCCGACCGCCCAGCCGTGCTGCTCGTCGGTGAAAAAGATGCCGTTGAGTGGCACCTGTTGCCCGGTTCGCACGACCTCCCACGTTTGGCCGCGATTGGCGCTGTGCAGCGCCACTGAGCCAGGCCGGCCGACGACCCAGTAATGCGAGCCGACGCCATGCACCGCATGGAAGTCCCAGGCCCGACGAACGTCCTCGGCCAAGTCCACATTGACGTACTTCCAGGTTGAGCCGCGCGTGCGCTCGCTGCGGAGAATCAATCCACCCTGACCGACCGCCAAACCATCATCGCCACGAAGCTGTAAATCGCGCAAACTTCGACCGCCCAGGGTATCCATGTTGACCTGATAAACTCGGTCCTTGCGTACCGTCGCCAGTCGGTTCCAGGCGCCGGCCAGGGCGCCCTCGCCATTGTCGGCGAACGCCGCCGCGAGCCACGACGATGACCGCGTCGTCCCCGGCACCGGCTGCCACGTGCGCCCGCTGTCAGTCGTCATGAATAAGCCGGAAGGATGCGCATCGCTGCCGTCGCCGGCAAGATAGCCGATCTTGTAGCCGCCTTTTTCATCCACGAAGCGAACGCGATTAAGTCCCGGCAGCATGTTGAGCATGAGCCGTTGCCATTTGATCCCGCCGTCCTTGGTGAAGAGCACGACGCCGGCGCTGCCGCTGCCGTTCGGAAGCTCCTCCCGGCCGACGACCCAGCCGGTGTAAGGATCGAGAAAATGCAGCGACCGTAGCGAGGCGCGGACGCCGCTGGGCTGCCGTTCCCAGTGTTTGCCGCCGTCGATGGTGTGCCAAATCACGCCCTCATCGCCAACCGCCCAACCTTCACGGTTATCCCAGAACTGCACCGCATGTAGCGCCGCATCCTCGAAATTGCGCAGATCCGCGCCGCGCGCGGATGGACGAAGCACCGCTCCCATGACGATCAACGATATCGACAACGTGCGAAGAGATGGCATGAATGGTCCTCGCTTCTTCTCTTGCCCGCCCAAAGCGCCCAACAGTGACGGCGCCGCGCTTGGCCGCGAAGTGATTAGCTGGAATTTTGCGGCGGGTCAATACGGAGCAGAAGAAGGCGGCGCGTCTGCGGAATTCAGCACGGGTATCCGAGCCGCGCACGCAGCGCAGCGGGGTAAGCGGTAATCGTGGCCGCTTACCCCGCTGCGCTGCGTGCGCGGCTCGGATACCCGTGCTTCACCAAGATGATTGACTCCAGTACCAAACGCCTAACGCTTGGCAGAGCACCAGCGGCGCGTTTCTTCGAGTGGTTCGCCGGTTTCGAGCAGACTCTTGAGACTGGCCAGGATCGCCGGCCATCCGCCCGAAACCGCTTGAATGAGCTTCGAGTTGGGTAGGTCGATCTCGTGAATGATCGTGAGTTTGACCGATTCGGTCTGCGGTTCGAGTTCGTAGGTCAAGCGTGAATAGCCTTCCTCGCGCAGCTCCGGTCGAAATTCATTGCGCCACTTCAAGACGAGTCTTTTCTGCGGCTCGATTTCGACGACCTCGCCGGAATCGGCCACGGTGCCGTCAGGAGTCGTGATCCGCCACGATGAGCCTTGCTTCCATTCGGATTCCTGCGATGTTTCGCACCAGTAGCGGCGGGTGAATTCGGGATCGAGCAACGCTCGCCAGAGTTTCTCCGGTGTAGTCCGAATATAGGTCACGTAGACGAAACGCGAATCAGCCATCCGTTTCTCCTTCCAATTTTTTTTTGAGTTCAGCGAGGGCGCTCAACCGTCCCCGCTCGAATTTGCCAATCCAGCGTTCGGCGATCTCGTGGATTGGCACCGGGTTGAGATAGTGCAGCTTCTCGCGGCCACGCCAAAGGACGACCACGAGGTTCGCCTCCTCTAACAAGACAAGGTGCTTCGTAACCGCCTGCCGGCTCATGTTCATATTTTCACAGAGCTGCCCCAGCGTTTGCCCATTGTTCGCGTGCAAACGATCAAGCAACATCCGGCGGCCGGGATCGGCGAGCGCCTTGAACACCTTGTCCATGTCAGAATCCACAACGACATTATGCAACCTTTTGGTTGCATGTCAAGCGCGGTTGCTCTTTTTCAAGGTGATGGGATGCGGAGCTGAGAACAGAGAGCTACGCTTTCCCGTGTGGGCTGCCTATAACAATCTCGGCTTCCGACCCCTTGCACGTGCCAGGAAATGTCCGCCATGCCATCAATCGATGTGATCGCCACCATTGTGTTTTGGGGGCTGATGCTGCCCATCGCCGGGTACATCTTTCAGACCGTGTGCGGCATGTGCGGGGCCGACCCGCCTTCGTTCCGCCGTTCTGTCCTCATCACCGGACTGGTCGGGGCGGCCGCCTTCTTCACCTTCGATGGCCTTGGCTATGGGATCGTTCTGGCCAGCCGCGACAGCATCAATCTGAATCTGCCCCCGGGTTACAGCTACGGGAATTGGCTACGCGAGCCGCTCCAACTGAAATGGCAGGTCCTGGGACTCATTCCCATCATCCGCTACCTGCCGATTCTTATCGCCGTCTGCCTGGCCGCGACAATCTACGTTTTCGTCCTCGCCGAGCCGTTCCGCAACTGTATTGCCATCCTGGCGATTCAGTGGACCATGAACGTGGTAGCGATGGTGATCCTGTCGTTCGCGCTGACGAACATCCTGCATTTCTTCGGTCCTTCCCTTGCGACGACCGAGCAAGCCGCGGAGCAAGGCCCATCGGCTTCCCATGCTCCGATGGATAAAAAGGCGGCAATGCGTCCAAGACCTCGCCGCGGCAAGCGAGACCAACAGAACGAAACGCCCGAGAAAAAAACGGAAGGGGAAGGCGAGTCCGCGAAGGCCAGCCCCGATCTCCAAAGCGCCTTGGCTGCTCACGAAGTCTCGGCCGAATCGTCTCTTAGCAAGATGCGCGCGGAACTGCGCGCATTTGAAGACCGCTTGGAACCTTATCTCGAACCGATCAAGACCGCCAGCGCGCCGTACACCCAACATCTTCCGCCGGCGGTACAAGACTTTCTCGACGAAGGCGGCTGGTGGCTGGTGCTGCTCGCCCTGGTCGTGGCGGCCGGATTCTGGCTGCGTGCCCTATGGAAGAGGTTGAGACGGGCTATATCTGGTAAATCGAGGCGTCGCAAACGACGCGCTCATGATAAGGAGTCGCCCCTGGTCATCGACCTGGATTTGGTCGGCGATGCCTTTACGGATCCAGGTCCGCAGCAGATCACGGTGCGCGGCCAACCCGGCCGGCTGCGGCTCGTCATCCTGGCACCCTCTCCCAGCTATGTCGGAGACATGTTGCCGGAGATGTCCGAGAGTCTGCTGGAGTGGCTCCACGAGGGACTCGGTGAAATCCTAGATTCCGACAAGCCGCGCCAGGTGGTTTGGCCACGTCATCCTAGTCTCGATCGCTTCGTGGAGCGATTTCGCCAGCTGGTCCAGATACCGGAGGTGAAAGGCCGCCGCTCCCCCTGGGTGTTGATTTCCGGTTCGGCGCGTCTGGGCCGGCAAACGGTTTTTGTCGGCCTGGCCGTATTTCTCGATAAAACCGGCTACCAACGCGAGATCAAAGTCGCCAGGGAGAAATGGGACGAAGTCCTGGGCGTGGAGAAAGTCACCGCGGAGGTTTGAATCGCCCGCTCATTCCGCTTGTTCCTCGCGCAAGCGCAGCAATCGTTCGACGAAGAAAGACAAAGCGCCGCCGGCCAAAAGACAAACCACGTTGACGAACTTGATGCCGGTCAGGACAGCGAAGAAGAGGACGATGAGGATGACGCCGGCCGCCCCAATACTGAGGAACACCCAATCGCGCTGTCCCGGCCGCAGCTCTTCCCACAAACGCCGCAATTGCTGAGTCACTTCTCCTCCCTCCGACCGTGGCGCTTCGGCTGTGGACTCGGCAGTTGCAGAGGCGTCGGCCGTCTCTTCAACAGCCGGGGTCGGGGCCAGTGCTTGCGGATGTGGAACCAGATGTTCTTCCGGATGGCTAGGCTCGGATTCTTCCTCGCTGGCGAGAAAGACGCGCAGGGCCTTGGCTGCACGGGCGGCGCTGGCAGGCCGCTGTGCCGCGTTAGGGTCGATCATCGATTCGACATCCTGGGCAAGAAGCTCCGGCACATCGGGAGCTAATTGACGGATGGGCGTCGCTCGGTGCCCGCCCGCCGAGGCCGATTCCGTGGGGAAAGGAAGTTGTCCAGTCAGACTGCGATAAAAGGACGCCCCGAGACGGAAAATATCCTCTCGCGGATCGGAAATCGTCGCTGAGTCGGAGTGGCTCAGCGGTGCCGCGGCAGTTGTCACGGCATCGAAGGCGGCTGGGTCGAACAGCGAACGCGGCACGCCGACATTCAGGATCTTGACAGTGCGTGCCTTGCCGGCCGTTTTGCTGGCGACGGTCAGAAGAAGGCTTTCCGCTCCCAGATGTCCGGCCGGGACTTGGCTCTCGTGCAACGCGTGCAGCCCCAAAAGCGCCAAGGCAAAAAGGCGGGCGGCGGAGGTTGGCGGCAGCCGGCCGCGCCGGGCAAGGATATCGGCCAGCGTCTCTCCCTCATCGAATTCCCGTACCAAATAGTGCCATCCCTTGGCCTCGCCGAAATCGAGCGTCAAATTGACGTTGGCCTGGCGCACGCTCCGCGCCTTCTCCGCGGCGATCTGAAAGGCCTTCACTGCCTCCGGATCATTTGCCCGGTCCGCCGCCAACACTTCGAGGACGACTGGCCGGCGAAGCGGATCGAGCGCGAGATAAGCGCCGGCGAAAGGTCCGCTCGCGAGATGATCCGTCAGCTGGTACTGGTTCAATTGAAGTAAGTCCGCTTTCCAGTCGCGAAGCATGCGAAAGGCGAAGGGAGTCAAAAACCCGTTTACGGACAACCAATGCCCGAATTTCTCCACATCGTTCGCATCCGCGCGATTCGGCTTGAACCAGCGGGCGCGCAACCGCGATACCTCGGCGGAGGGAAGAAGCTTGCGTTCCGCGATCGTATCACAGATCTGTTCGACGCTTAGTGGCATAATGACGGTCCGTGAAGAAAGCTAGTGTGCAGAACAGTTTACAAAATATGTTCTGCGCCGTCCGCCTTGAATAAACTGCACCAAGTCTTTAGACACCCGTTCGCACAGTTCCCCGAGGGGTGCGGTAATCTTTTCTAAGTGTACATATGTCCTTTCTAAGAAATCTCGTTCTGGCCACCAAAGACGAGTAGCGCGTTTCCGCGGGGGAACGTCGCTCTCAGAAACCGCTACGGCAACCAAGACCAATGGCAGCGAAATTTTCTTGTCGAACTCGCGGCGGGCGGCAACTATTAGTTGGTGCCCCAAGTTTCCGCCCCCGGAGTCGCAGTCATGAGCCATTCCACACTCGCCGCCGGCATACGCAGCCTTCGCCGTAAGCTGGCTTCGCAGCAATCCAGCGAGGGCAGCGATGAACACTTACTGCACGCCTTTCTCACCCAACGTGATGAAAACGCCTTCGCGTCGCTCGTTGGCCGTCACGGCCCGATGGTGCTGAATGTGTGTCGCCGGGTATTGGGACACGAGCAAGATGCTGAAGATGCGTTTCAGGCCACGCTTCTCGTCTTGGCCCGCGATGCGGGTATGCTGAGGAACAAAACCGCTTTGGCCAGTTTCTTGCACGGGACTGCTTACCGCGTTGCCCTCAGCGCGAAGCGGGCAGCCGCGCGGCGCCGCAAGCATGAGGGCCAAGCGCCGGAGCGGGGGACGATTGATCCCGCGGAGGAGCTGTCCTGGCGCGAAGTGCGGATGCTTCTCGATGAGGAGATCGCTCGCCTGCCGGAGAAATACCGCAACGTGTTTGTCCTTTGTTGCCTGGAAGAGCTAAGCCGCGCCGAAGCGGCCCGGCGTTTGGGACTGAAAGAGCGCACCGTGTTGAGCCGGCTGGCTGTGGCACGTAGGCGACTGACGAAGCGTTTGGCTCGTCGAGGCGTGGAACTGACCGCGGCATTGGCCGCGATCGGACTGGCTACACAATCAGCGTCGGCGTTGCCCCCAGTGCTACTCTCGTCCACGATTCGAGCGGCGATGGCAAGGGCGGCCGGGAAAGAGACGGTGAGCTTCGTCTCGATTTCCGTCGCCGAATTGATGGAAGCAACACGCGTTCTATCCCCCAGCAAGGCAAAGGCAGCGCTGGCGTTATTCTTCGCCGCGACCCTGTTGGGAGGTGTGGGGGTGTGCTTTCTGACCAGCCCGCAGCGCCAGCAAGGGACGCCCTTCGTGGCGTTGCGGGCGGGCGATCAAATCAAAGACGCTCCACGTTCTCCGGAGCACAAGACCGTGGAACTCCGCGGCCGAGTCGTTGGACCCGACAACCAGCCCGTAGCCGGGGCCAAGCTCTACCTGCCGCATTTACCCAAGGAGCGACGACGGGAGCAGAGCGAGATCGGTGTCGTCCAGCGCGGCGTCACAGACAAGAAAGGCCGCTTTCGTCTGGAGTTGTCAGCTGGAGAGATGCAACACGACCGAGACATGCCGCTCATCGCTACCGCCGACGGCTTCGGCCTGGCCTGGATCGACTTGGCGCGGAAAGACACGCCGGACGAATTGACGTTGCAGCTGGTCAAGGACGTTCCCATCCGTGGCCGGCTCTTGACCACCGAAGGCAAGCCGGTGGCCGGCGTCAGCGTGACGGTAGCCGGGATCCTGGCGCACGAACGCCTGGATGATTTTCTCCGTCTCTTTCAGCACGAGAGGAAACACATCGATGAAGGGACAGGCACGCGCATGCCGCGATTGCCGCTGAAGGACGTGCTGCTCACCAAACCCACAGATAAAGATGGCCGCTTCGAGATCACCGGCATTGGCGTCGAACGGATCGTCGGACTCGAAGTGAAGAGTGACGTTCTCGCCGATAGTCGGATTCTCGTGGTCATGCGCGAGAACTTCGACGCCAAAGCCTATTTGAAAGGCATGGTTCGTAGCAGGGACGAACGGCCTCCGGCGCTATTCGGCCCCTCGTTCGAGCATGTCCTCGGGCGTGTCGAGGCAAAGCCGGCGATCGAAGGAACGGTGCGCGAAGCTGGCAGCGGCAAAGCGGTCGCCGGCGCGCTTGTCCAGTCGGTCGGCGTCTCGACGCGAACCGATGCCCAGGGCCATTATCGGCTCGTGGGCATGCAAAAGACTCCGGACTATTTCCTGTGGGTCAGCGCGCCGGAGAACTCCTCGTTGATCGGACGTTCCCAGCATGTGACGGAGCTGGCTGCATCGGGAGGCAAACCGGCGCGAGTCGATATCGAGTTAGTGCGCGGCTTTATCGTTACCGGCCGAGTTTATGATAAAGCAACCGGCAAGGGCGTCCGCGATTGTTCGATTCGTTTCGCCCCATTGCCGGAGAACAAAACGCCACAAATCGAGGGCCTCTCTCCCACTACCTCAACGGGCGATGATGGCCGGTTTCGCCTCGTGACTATCCCCGGTCCCGGCGTCTTGTTGGCTACGGTTCCCGGCAACTTGTTGAAAATCGAGGGAGTGCCCATTGGCCTCTACAAGCCGGCCGAATTCGACGCTGCCGATCGCCGCCGCGTTCAGTTGACCGACCGCATGAAGCCGTTTCGGTCGTTTCTAACAGCGCGCGGGACGGAGACGTTGGAATTCAGTAACGCTTGCAAGGTTGTGGATGTCAAGGACGATGGCAAGGCGGTGACATGCGATCTCGCACTCGATCCGGGCAAGACAATGACAGTTCATTTGCAAGATGCGGAGGGCAGGCCGCTGGCCGGGACGATGGCGGCGGGCATCGGCACGTTTACGAAGCGTCTCGTGCCTCTGAAATCGGCCACATGCAAAATCTACGCGCTCGATCCCGAAAATCCCCGGCCGGTCGTGTTCCTCCATGCCAAGCGCAAGCTGGCCGCTCTGGCGACGCTGCGCGGCGACGAAAAAGAGCCGGTGACGGTAAAGTTGGCACCGACAGCCGTCCTCACGGGGCGCGTGCTGGACTCGGAGGGCCAGCCCGTCGCCGGGGCTGAAATCTATCTGTTTTACGCGACGCCGTTGGGAGAAGCGGAGACGAGTCTTTCGGCAATGCCGGGGTTCGCGCTTCAAGATCGCCCGCCGCGGACGGATAAAGAGGGGCGTTTCCGGCTGGAGACAATCGTGCCCGGTCTTAGTGTAACGCACCTTCGCTTCCTCAAGGGGCGACACATCTTCGAATCCCAGCCGCGGTTGAACGTCGAGCCGCTGCAATCTGGGCAGACACGGGATCTGGGCGACATTCGCACCAAGTCGCGGCGTCCGTGAGCAATCGCTCCAGTTGTGCATCCTCCTACAGTTGCAATCGGTGCCGGCACAACTCGGCGAGCGGAAATCAGCGCCCAGATAGAACGAACTATCGCTTGACGGCGGATGGACAAACGGTCAGGATTTAGAGCTGGAGTCGGTTCTAAATCCTCGGTATCTCAGCGTGTATCCATCGGATATGCGCGACCTGTCGACGGCGCGGTTACAGGAGAACAAGCATGACAGCGGAAGAAATCGTTCAACAGCTCAAGCTGTTGGGCACCGACGCCTATAAGAAAGTGCTGCTGAAGCATGGTATCCAGGAACCCGTTTTCGGCGTGAAGATCGAAGAATTGAAAAAGATCCAAAAACGCATCAAGAAGGACTATCGCTTGGCGCTCGATCTTTACGACACCGGTATTTACGATGCGATGTACCTGGCGGGGCTTATCGCCGACGATCCCAAAATGACCAAGAAGGATCTCCGCCATTGGGTCGAGAAGGCCAATTGCTCCACTCTCTGCGAATACACGGTGGCCTGGGTCGCGGCGGAGAGCGCGCATGGTCGCGAGCTGGCGCTGGAATGGATCGAGTCCAAGAAAGAAAGTGTGGCGGCTTGCGGCTGGGCGACCCTGAGCGGCTTGGTGGCCCACAAAGACGACAACGAACTGGATATGACGGAATTGAGGCAGCTTTTGCAGCGCGTGCAGAAGTCGATTCACCAGCAGCCGAACCGCGTGCGTTATGTCATGAACGGCTTTGTGATCGCCGTGGGAAGCTACGTGAAGTCGCTAACAGACGCGGCATTGGAGACCGCAGCGCAAATCGGTCCGGTTTCTGTGAACATGGGCGAAACAGCCTGCAAAGTCCCCTACGCTCCGGAGTACATACAGAAGGTGCAGAAACGCGGAGCCATCGGCAAAAAACGTAAGACGATCAAATGTTAGATGGCCGGTTCTTGGGTAGCGCACCTGCCTCCATAGCAAACAGTTCAGCCCATAGGGAATCACTTGTTCTGAGTGATGTTCGCATCAAGCCAGGTCCGTTGCAGCTCAATAGTTGTGTAGGTGTCTCGAGCCGAGCGGCACCTCGGTCCGGCTTGGCTCGCCGGACCTACTCTACGAATCAGCTGCAACGAACCACGAGCGGAGATTCGCAGGCGGTGATGGAGTAATCCCCTTCCTCGTTCCTGTAAGGAGCTCGGCAACGAGGAAGCTGTCAGGGCAAGTTCCTCGACGAAATCGGGCCGAGCGGGAACTATAAGAAGACAACCCCACGTACCGATCCGGGAGTCGCAGTTATGAGTAGTTCCGCACTGGCCGACGGTCTTCGCCATCTTCGCGGCAAACTGGCCGCGCAGCAGCGCCATGAAGAATGCGATGAGCAATTGTTACACGCTTTTCTGTCCCGCCGCGATGAATGCGCCTTCGCGGTTCTGGTTCGCCGCCACGGGCCGATGGTACTGCATGTCTGCCGCCGGGTGCTGGGCCATCAACAAGACGCCGAGGACGCCTTCCAGGCGACTTTCCTGACTCTGGCGCGCAGCGCCGCCTCGCTGCGGAAAAAGACCGCCTTGGCCAGTTGGCTCCACGGTACCGCCTACCGCACCGCCATGAAGGCCAAACAAACCGCGGCGCGGCGGCGCAGGTACGAGCGCCAGACGCCGCCTCGGTTCTCGGTCAATCCCGCGGATGAATTATCGTGGCATGAAGTGCAGATGCTGCTGGATGAAGAGATCGCCCGTCTTCCGGAGATTTATCGGTGCGTCTTTGTCCTCTGCTGCCTGGAAAGCGTGAGCGTGGCCGAGACGGCGCGGCAGTTGGGTTTGAAGAAAGCCACCGTAGCCAGCCGGCTGGGCGAGGCGCGGAAGCGGCTCCAGCGACGATTGGCGCAGCGCGGTGTGGAATTGACGGCGGTGCTGGCGGCAGTCGCGCTGGCGGCGCAATCAGCGTCGGCGTTGCCTCCGGTGTTGAGTTCGGCCACGATCCAAGCGGCGATAGCAGGCGAGGGGACGGCGGGCCTGGTCTCAGCTCACATCGCAGATTTGGTGCAGAACGCGGCTTCAGCGGCGATCTTGAGCAAGACCAAGATTGTCCTGACAATGACATTGGCCGTCGGCCTGCTGGGCGGCGCGAGTTTGTGGTTGAGCAATTACTTCGCCAGCCCGCAGCGCCATCAAGGACAATCCTTGCCGGCGCTGCGGGTCGGTGAGCAAAAGAAGGATGCTCCACGTCCAGCGAAGCACGAAGCGGCGCGTGCCATAGAAGTCCAGGGCCGTGTCCTCGATCCCAACGGCAAGCCGATCCGCGGGGCCAAACTTCTGTTCCTCTACAACTCCGGCAAGAAAGATACCAAGAAGGTTTGGGGCGAGAGCTCCGCCGAGGGCCGCTTCACATTTGTGGTGCCCCGCGATCAGCTAGATAACCGCTATTCGGAAACGCCTTGGCAGGAGACGCACGTCATGGCCGTGGCCGAGGGGTACGGCTTCGCCGTGGCGCGGCTGGGCAAACCCGGAGCGAATGACCTTACGCTGCGGCTCGTCAAGGACGATGTGCCCCTTCGCGGCCGCATTCTCGACCTGCAAGGCAAACCGGTCGCCGGCGTTCGCGTCCATATCGATGGCGAGCTATACACGCCGGAGAACGGCGATCTCACGGCTTGGCTCAACGCTCTGAAAGACAAAAAACGCGATCCGAATTCGGTCTGGTCGACCCACTTAACGGAATTGAGCAGCCCCGCCTTCGATATGCTCTTTCCGACGGTAACAACGGGAGACGATGGCCGATTTTTGATCAAGGGCATTGGTCGAGAGAGGGTGAGCAGTCTCCGCATCGAAGGGCCGACGATTGCCACTCAGCGAATTCATGTGATGACCCGACCGAGCGAAACGATCCGCGTTGGGGATTCCTATCTTGGCGTCGCCTCGGACGTCGTAGCGGCGCCGACGCGGCCCATCGTAGGCATGGTCCGCGATAAGGACACTGGCAAACCGTTGCCCGGCCTAACCGTGGAAAGCAAGACGATTCCGAATTGCAATCGACTGGGATATGTCCGCACAACCACGGATAAGGACGGTCGCTATCGGCTTGTCGGCTTACCCAAAACCGCGGGCATCGAGATCGCGGTCAAATCGAACGACTTGCCCTATATCCCGGCGGTGAAAACGGTCCCTAATCCCCTGGGCCTTGAGTCGGTTACGATTGACTTCACCGTGAAACGCGGCGTCTGGGTTACGGGCCGTATTACCGAGAAGTACACGAACAAGCCTGTATGGGCACACGTGGAATACTTTTGCTTCGTCGACAATCCCAACGTCAACGAGCTTCCCGTCACAGTTGATCCCTACCACTCGCGCTGGCCCCAGGATGCCGGTTCTTATCGTATCCCCGCCTTGCCGGGCCGCGGCGTAATCGCCGTGCGTGGGAACGGGGACCATTACATTATGGCCGTCGGCGCCGAGAAATTTAAGGAAGAGGGTGGGAAAAATCCGCCTGATTTCCTCTCCACCGTACCCTTTCACTGCGCCCCCGTAAACTTTCATACCGTAACCGAAATCTCGCCCAAAGCCGGCGACGAATCGATCGTCTGCAATATCGAATTGGACCCTGGCCGCTCGCTGAAAGGGACGGTGCTTGATCCGGACGGCAAACCGCTGGACGGCGTGCGGGTGGCTGGTGTGAAAGACATGGGCTATTGGGTGAACATCGGCGCAGAGTTCACGGTGGAGAGCTTGCAGCCGAATAAGCAGCGCCTGCTCCAGTTCGCGCATGATGGGAAAAAATTGGCCGGCCACATCGTCCTTCGAGGCGATGAGAAAGTGCCTCTAACGGTGCGCTTGCAACCGTGGGGAACGCTGACCGGCCGGCTCGTCACGCATGTGGGCGATCCTATAGACGGCGCGCGAGTGGCATGCGGGGCGCTCGGCGCTCAAACCGGCAAGGATGGCCGTTTCCGGATTGAAGGTCTGTCTCCCGGCTTGAAGTACAATCTGTTCATCACGAAGGGATTCTACGTCCGGCAAATCGCCGGCCAGGAGCCAAAGGATCTGATTGTCAAGTCCCGCGAGACGAAGGATTTGGGCGACTTGAAAATCAAACCGGTGGAATAGTCGGTTGCAAGGCAGAGGGAAATCTCGGTGAGGAAATCGTGGCATGCGGCAACGATAAAGCCATTGCACGCGTTCTGCGGTAATGACACGAGGTTCGCGGGAACGATCCGTAAAAAACTGAGCCGCATCCACCACGCTGCGACACTAAGGTGGGTAGAATCGCCTTTGCCTGCCTTGAGGATGCGCTCATGGACCCGCACGCGCCGCATTCGCCGTTTGCTCCCGTTCACCGCCTGCTCGCCGAAGAACGCCGCCGCCATGCCGCGGATGGAGAACTGCTTCGGGCGTTCACGCAGCAAGGCGATCATGACGCTTTCGCCGAATTGCTGCGCCGGCATGGGCCGATGGTCCTGCATCTGGCGCTGCATCTCTTGCACCATCGGCAAGACGCCGAGGATGTTTTTCAAGCCGCCTTCTTGATCCTCATTCGCAAGGCGCATTCGCTGCGCAGCGAATCCTCCGTTGCCGCTTGGCTCCATCGCGTGGCCTGGCGCTTGGCCATGCGCTGTCGGGCGGCAAAGAAACGCACGGCCGATGTCAACCGTCCGGTTGACGCCGGCCCCTCGCCGGATGTGCTTGATGAGATCAGTTTGCGTGAATCGCACGTTCTCTTGCACCAGGAGTTGGCCGCTCTGCCGGAGAGATTGCGTCTCCCCTTGCTCCTGTGCTATCTGGAAGGCCAAACGCGCGACGAGGCGGCGCGACGGCTCGGCTGGTCGCTGGGCACGCTCAAGCGTCGATTGGAACAGGGCCGCAAGCTGCTGCATGTGCGGCTGAGCCGGCGCGGCCTGACGCTCTCGGCGGTACTGCCAACGATGCTGCTCGGTTCGGCAGAGGGATCGGCGTCGTTGGCAGAATCCACGACTCGCCTGGCCACATCCACCCTCACCGGCACGGTAAACTTGCCCGCCTCGGTAGCGGTTCTCATGGCGGAGATGTCTTCATCCATAAAGGTGAAAGCCCTTTGGGGATTGGTGTTGATGCTGGGCGCGTGCGTCGGAGTTGGGGCTTGGGTTTATCGTGGGCAAAGCAGCGAGCCAGCAGCGCCAATGGAAGCGCATTCGGCGAGCCATCTCTCCGCCGCGGACAAGGGCGACAAAGTGCCCGCTCCAACACGTGATCGCTTCGGCGATCCGTTGCCTCCGGGCGCCGTGGCCCGGATGGGGACCGTTCGTTTTCGCCACGGCGATTCGATCTTGTCTCTCGCTATCTCTCCAGATGATCGCATCATGGCCACGGCCAGCCGAGACCACACCGTGCGCTTGTGGGATGTGGCGACGGGGCGAGAGATTCGGCGTCTTCCCGGTCACAAAGGTCTGGGCAATTATGACTCTCCCTTGGTTGCGTTCTCGCCGAATGGCCAAATTGTGGCTACCGCAGTCAGCTCCTTCGAGCCGGTTCGCCTATGGGATGCGGCCACGGGGAAGGAACTGCGAAAAATGCAAAATCCTCAGTGGTGGTGGGGCCACTTGGCCTTCTCCGCGGACGGCAAAACCGTGGCAGCGGGAGCTGATCGCCATCGCATCGCGGTTTGGGATGCTGATTCGGGCCGGCTTCTTCACCAGCTGGACGGTCATGAGAATCTCACTTTTGCCGTTCCCATCGCCTTCTCGCCGGATGGGCGTCTGCTGGCCTCGGGTGGATTCGGAGAAACGTTTCGCCTCTGGGACCTAAAAACGGGAAAAGAGGCGCGGCGTTTCACCGTACAACCCCCCTTGCCGAAAGAGAAAACCGAATCGCACGACCACGTCGGCCTCGTACAGGCCGTGGTCTTTTCTTCCGATGGACGGATACTCGCCTCGGCTTCCAACGATTCGCCCGTCCGCCTGTGGGATGTGGCCACGGGCAAGGAGATTCGTGCGTTGCAGGGCGACCGCTACGGGGCCTATTCGCTCGCCCTTTCGCCCGATGGCAAAATGCTGGCTGCCGGGGAGCTGGAGACTGTCCGCGTATGGGAAACGGCCACCGGCAAGGAGATCCGCCGAATCCAGGCTCACCGAAACTCTATCTCCGGCGTCGTCTTTCTCCACGATGGCAAGACACTGGCGACGAGCGGCAATAGCGCGATTCGATTTTGGGACATCCGCAGCGGTGCGGAGATCACCCCAGATCGAGGACATTCAACGCGCATCGTTTCCAGCGTCCTCTCAGCGGATCAGCGTACCCTCATCACCGGCGGCGTCGATGGCGGCTTCCGCTGGTGGGACTTGGCGACGGGCAAAGAGCAACACCGGTTGGCTTGCCTCACCGACTCGCCACTCTGGGGTTTGGGGACGATGGCTCTTTCCCCAAACGGCGCATTAGTGGCATACGAAACACAGAAAAGCGCCGGCGGCAAGGACATACATGAAGTGCATGTTGGCATCGAATTATGGGATTTGACCGCGCGAAAGAAACGGGCGCTGTTGTGGCGCCCCAATGTCTCCGGGGCACATTTTTCCCCCGATGGGAAGACGCTTTATACGAGAATATGGGATGTCAAGCAACGGACTTATTTCCTCATTGCCTGGGACACGGCTACAGGCAGGGAATTGCGAACTCAGACCACCAACACAGCCGGCCACCAGCAAGGCCTCGTTCTGTCTGTCGACGGCAAGCTGCTAGCCGGCAAGGCTCAGGGCCAAACGCCTACGGGAGTAGAGAAATCCATTTATGTGCGCGACGTGGTCACGGGCAAAGAACGATGCCGAGTACCGGCCAGCCTCGAGTTCGATCCGTTCCTTGCATTCTCTCCCGATAACAAGCTCTTGGCAGCGGCGGACGGCCCACGCTTCAGGCCGGATAGCCGGGTTCTGCACCAGCACATTCATCTCTGGGATATCACCACAGGCAAGGAAATAAGCCAATTCGGAAGAACCACGCGCGGCTATTGGGCGGTGGCTTTCTCCAGCGATGGCAAGATCTTGGCGACGGCGGGCGAAGACAACCAGATTCGTCTTTGGGAAACCGCCACGGGCGGCGAACGCCTCCATCTGTTGGGGCACGCTGGACAAATCAACAAGCTGCTCTTTGCGGACAATGGCCGGAAACTCGTCTCCACGAGTTCCGATACCACGGCGTTGGTTTGGGACATAACAGGCCTTCCGAGACCAGCACGCGGCTCGAATCGAGAGCAATCCTCCCCGCGTCTACAAGAACTATGGAGCGAGTTGGCCAACCCGGACGCCGCCGCATCCTATCATGCCATGTGCCATTTGATCGCTTCACCGGCGGATGCGCTTACCTTGCTGCGTCCGCGTCTGAGGCCAGTCGAGGGCGGGGACGAGCGCAGCATCGAACGCTGGATCGCCGATCTCGACGCCGATGCGTTCGCTGTGCGCGAGAAAGCCACGAAGGAATTGCGGAAACGCGGCGAATTGGCCGGGACGGCGCTGCGCAAGGCGCTGGTGTCGCGGCCAACCTTGGAGACACGCCGTCGCTTGCAGGTATTGCTCGACGACATCGCGCAGCAGCAATGGCATCCAACGCCGGAGCTTCTGCGACAATTGCGAGCGGTTGAGGTGCTGGAGCGCATGGACACGCCGGAGGCACGAAGGATGTTGGAGACGCTGGCCGGCGGAGCGGCAGGAGCGCGGCTCACGCGCGAAGCGAGGATGGCCGTGCGGCGTCTGTCATCACTCCGCGGTACGAAGCCGTGAATGCCGAATGGCGTCGTGGGGGAGCAGGGGGCTAAACTTCCGTGTTTCCATTCTTTCGATAGAGCGCATTTCAGGATGGGGTAGCATTCGGTTAGCCGCGACCCGAAGGGGACCGCGATGTTCGCGCTCCCCTTCGGGTCGCGGCCGACCAAAAACTGTATCTCTTTGCCTACTTCATGCAGTAATAAATAGGAGAAGCTCGCCAAGGGTTTTCGATGAGGTAGCTCATGTCCCGACTCTTGCTCTGCGTATTGGCGTTTTTCGACTTCGCCCTCGCCGTCCAGGCCCAGCCGACCGACGACGCTTTGCCGGCCGGCGCTTTCGCCCGGTTGGGCAAAGTGCGTTATCGCAACGTGGGCCGGATCCTATCGCTTGCCTTCTCTCCGGACGGCAAGATTTTGCTCGCCGGCGCCTGGGATGGCTCGATCCGGCTGTGGGACGTGGCCACGGGCAAGGAGCTGCGGCAGTACGCCGGCCATAAAGGATGGGTGCGCTCGATCGCCTTCTCGCCCGATGGAAAAACATTCGCTTCAGGAGGCAAGGACAAAATCATCCGTATCTGGGAGACGGCTACAGGGAAAGAACTCCACCGCTTGGAAGGCCATCAAAAAGAGATTCAGTACCTCGCTTTTTCACCGAACGGCACGCTTTTGGCCTCGCGAAGCATGGGCGGCCGGACCATCCGTTTCTGGGATGCGGCCAGCGGACGGCAGTCACGGCAGATCGACGTGCAGCCTTATGCCCCACTCGGGATCGCCAATTTCGCTTTCTGTTCAGATAGCCAACTCTTCGTCTATCCCATCGATGTCAACTCGATTGTGTTGATCGACCTCGCCGCCGACAAGGAAGTGTGGCGCATCACGAGGGCACGTAGCTTTTTCCGAAACGTCGCCATTTCCCCAGACGGCACGACGCTGGCGGGAGTCGGTCGAGCGCAGGGTGCATCTCAGTCTGTCTACTTCTGGGATATGACCAACGGCAAGGAGCTGCGGCCGCTCGCTAAAGCGGAGGATATCGTTTGGGCTCTCAGTTTTTCGCCGGATAGCCGCTTGTTGGCCACGGCCGAGGGAGACCATTCCCTCTGCATCTGGGAACTGGCCACGCGCGCGGAGCGCTGCCGGTTCCATTCTCCCGACAACAAGCCCTCCATGCTGGCTTTCTCTCCGGATGGCCGCACGCTTGCTCAGGGCAGCGAAGACGTCTCGGTGCTCCTGTGGGATGTAACCGGACTTCAGGGAAAAAATCGAACGCGCTCTACATCGCTTACTGCGAAGGAGTTGCAAACGCTGTGGGAAGAGTTGGGGTCCAAGGATGCCGGCGCCGCTTGCCAGGCGATTCGGAAACTGGCCGCCGGCTCCAAGGACAGCTCTTCCTTTATCCAGGCACATCTGCGGCCGGTGTCTCCGGTCGATGCCACCAGGATTCATCGACTCGTGGCCGATCTCGATAGCGATCGTTTCGAGACTCGCGAGCAAGCCACAGGTGAGCTGGAGAAATTGGCTGAATTGGCCGAACCGGAACTGCGTCGAGCGCTGCGGGACAATCCGCCGCTGGAACGACGCCAGCGCATCGAGCGACTGTTGCAGGAGGTGGCCGGGCAGAGAGAGAATCCTTCCCCGGCAAGGCTGCGAATCATAAGGGCGCTGGAAGCGTTGGAGCTTATGGATACCCCGACGGCACGGCATGCGCTCGAAGAATACGCCAAAGGCGCGCCGGTAGCCGATCTCACGAAAGATGCGAAGGCCGCGCTCGAGCGCTTGGCCAAACGGCCCTGATTTGCTATTCTCTTCCCCTCCCCTGCCGCGATACTTGCTTTCGCGATGCACCATCGCACGAACAGCGAATCGATTGAGACGATTCTTCAACGCGGCAATTCCCCTCGCGCGGAAGGTTGACAAACTGCCAATGGCGGGACAGGATGACATCCGGCATCGCCCGGCTCTGGATGTCACTAACTCAAAGAGTCCCCACCGATGAACACTTGCCGTCGATTCCGCGACTTGTTGAGCAAACCCGGCGTCATCCGCAGCCTTGGCGCTCACGATGTCTTCACCGCCCGCTTGATCGAGGCGGCAGGATTGGAAACGGTCTTTCTGGGCGGATTCGGCACCTCGGCCAGCATGCTCGGGCTGCCCGACGTGGGTTTTCTCACTCTGAGTGAAATGGCCGATGCAGTGCGGCGCATGGCGCTGCGTGTGAATATCCCCGTGGTGGCCGACGGCGACACGGGCCACGGCGATTTGCACAATGTCGTCCGCACCGTGCGCGAGTTCGAGCGCGCCGGAGCCGCGGGCATCTTGCTGGAGGATCAAGTCACACCCAAACGCTGCGGACATTTCCAGGGCAAGCAACTTATCCCTACTGCGGAGATGATCCTCAAGCTGCGGGCGGCGCTCGATACCCGGCGCGATGCGGATTTCGTCATTATCGCGCGCACCGACGCTCGCGCCGTTGAGGGTATCAATGGCGCCATCGATCGCGCCAATCGCTACGCGGAAGTCGGCGCCGACGTGTGTTTCATCGAAGCCCCCGAGAACCAGCAAGAGCTGGAGCGCATCCCGCGCGAAGTAAATCATCCGTTGTTGGTGAACATGCTAACCGGCGGCGTCACCCCCATTCTGACCGTGGCGGAGTTGGAACGACTGGGCTACAAGATCGTCGTCTGTCCGATCGAGACACTGCTGGCCGCCGGCAAGGCCGTGCAGCGCGTGATCGAAGCACTACTGACGCACGGTCGGGCCGATCTGCCGGACAAAGAGATGTTGACCTTCGCCGAGGTTAAGAAAATCCTGGGCCTGGATGATGTGCTCGGTTTGCGCGATCGGCTTGGGATGGGCTAACCCTCCATCGCGATTGATTCATTTCAGCTACATACCATTAGTCCTTTCGGCGGCGCTCTCGATTGGCCATCTCTTCCACGAGTTTGCGGAAGTCGTCACGGTCCCACAAAGGTTTCAGATCTGTGGTGCGGCGCACCGCGGCGGCGTCCTTGAGTCCCAATTTCACGGCTTGGCGAAGGATCGCCATGGCCTGATCGGCGTAGGCGCGGCGTCGCTTTTGCTCTTGGGGTGACAGCTCGCTGTCCTTTTTGCCGGGAGCAACGACTGCGGCACAGCGGGCGATTTCGCAAGCCACATCGTGAACCTCATCGGGATCGTTGGGCCACAGCTTCAGACGCTCCAGGGCGGTGGCTGCCGAGTCCTCCACGCGGCCGGCTTGGAGCTGGACATGGGCCAGGTGATAATAGTAATTGCTCAACACCTTCCTCCGCGCCCGATCGTCAGGTTTTTGCTCAAACACGACGCGCTGATGCTCGATGGCCTGTTGGAACGCCGGCACAGCTTCCTCGGACCGATGAAGGTTCATCAGAAGAGCACCGAGCACGAAGCATGTTACGGATAACGTTTTTGGATCGCCAAAATCCTTTTTGTCTTGAGTGGTCAGTTGATTCAGAAGGTCCAGCCCACGACGGCAGGAAACGAGCGCTTCATCGCGTTGGCCGGCAGCGGCCTGGAAAACGCCGAGCTGAGCGTATTGCTCGGCCAGGGACAGCGGCAAACGCGGGTGCGAGTCCTTGTCGAGCAGTTGTTCGCCAAGGGCGCAGGAGCGCTGAAGTGTTCGAATCGCCTGCGGCCGTTTGCCCACCAGGGCCATGAGCGACGGATTACCGGAAGTGAAGGGCGCGAGTGTCTGAGCAATGCCGGAGGCGGACACGTAAGACAAGGCCTGAGCCGTGGCCTGTTCCCGAGCGAGCGCGCGCTTTTCGGCTTGCTCCGCCTGCTGTTTATGCTCTTCGGCCTCGCGCCATTTCCAAGTGATGCCCGCGAAGCCTGACGCGATCGCCAAAATCAGAAGCACAGCCAACAGCGTCACGGCGGGCCGGCGGCGACACCAAACAGCCAAGCGCTCGACAGGTCCGGCCCGCCTCGCGCGAATTGGCTCGCCAGAGCTAAAACGCCGCAAATCCTCGGCCAGGGCTTCGGCGCTCTCGAAGCGTTTGCGCGGCTCCTTCTGCAAGCATTTCAGGCAAATGGTTTCCAGATCGCGTGGCACTTTTGGTTGAAGCTGTCGTGGCGGGACGGGATCTTGAGTCTTCACCTGTTGGAGTGTGTCCAAGGGGGTTAGTCCCAGAAAGGGCGGACGCCCGGTCAGCATCTCGTAGAGTATGGCGCCCAATGAGTAGACGTCGGCAGCCGGACCGATTGCGGGCGAGACGCCCGCGCTCCGGAGTGACATCTCGCCCGCAATTGTCTTCCGAAGCGCGGGCGTCTCGCCCGCACTGGCTTGCTCCGGGGCCATGTAAGCAGGCGTACCGAGGATGACGCCGCTACGTGTTTGGAGCGAGCTATCGAGCCGTTTGGCCAGGCCGAAGTCTCCGACCTTAGGCATACCATCGGCGGTTAAAAGGATGTTGCCGGGCTTCAAATCGCGATGCACGATGCCCTGCTGATGGGCGGCGTGTACGGCACGCGCCAACGTCTCGACCAGCCGCGCGGTCTGCTGCGGCGGCTGCGGCTGGCCCTTCAGCTGATCGGCCAGGCTGCCGCCGGCGACCAACTCCAGCGAGAAGTACGGCTGCCCCTCATGCTCACCCACCTCGAAGACCTGCACGATGTGCGGGTGTTGCAAGCGAGCGATCGCCTGCGCTTCCGCACGGAAGCGCGCTTCCGCCTCGGCCCCGACCGGGCCCCCATCGCGGATCATCTTGAGAGCGACGATGCGATCAAGGCTCGCCTGGCGCGCCTTGTAGACGACACCCATCCCGCCCCTGCCGAGGACGCCGAGAATTTCATAACCGGCGACGACCGGCAACCTCGGGCCAGGCGGCAACGGCTCTGTCGTCGTAAGCGTGCCGCACTGTGGACACAGGGTATCGCTCGCCCCGAGGGGATGGCCATTGGGACACGTTTTCAAGGTCGAGGGCAGGTGCGGATTTTCCGCACCGGAAGCGCAGGAGACCAGATCGGAGGGCATGATTCGCACCTTGCCGTAAGCATGGTTGTCGTGAAGTTCGGCGCTACGGTACAATAATAACAGGAAGAGTCAACGGCGCCTCAAGTCCTGGTTGAACCGACCGAACCTCACTTGATCTTCCTTCCACGAGGACATGCAGCAATGTCCGCATCGCCGAGAGGCGTCGAGCCGGCCGCGAACTTGAGCATTGTTAAAAAAGGCCTGGTGCTGGCAGCCATCCCTCTCTTCACGCAGTTGGTGTTTCTCGCCGTCTTGTTCAAGATGCGACAGGACCAACTCAACGCGCAGAGATTGGCCATTCACAGCAAGGATGTCATTGCGCAGACGGAAGGGGCCTTTCGCATTGTCATGGAAGCGCGGTCTTCGGTTCGCAGTCTAACGCTGACCGGCGACCCACTCTTCTATTCCGCGTGGGAGAAGGCTCGACACATGGCGCCGATCCAATTAAACGCTTTGCGGGATCTTCTCCACGATGATCCGCCGCAAATGGCGAGAATTGATGAGATCATCCAACGGACTGAGAACGCCTTAACACGTCTCGATGCCATCGCTCAGTTGGCCCGACGTCCGGAGACTCGAGGCAAAGCCGTGGCCGCCCTCGGTGAGCCTTGGGCACTGCATTTCCTGGACGACCTGCGAGAGAAGGTCAACTCTTTTCTGGCGGAGGAAGAACACCTTGACGACGAGCGAGAAGTAAGACTGGAGCGCGCCCGGCAAGATCAAGCATGGACGCTGATCGGCGGCGCCGTACTGGCTTTGTTGAGTACGGCCCTGCTGGCATTTGCGTTCAGCCGGAGCATTGCGTCGCGGTTAGCCGTTCTCATGGGCAATGTTCGCCGCTTGGCCGCAGGCGAGCAATTGGCCACGCCGTTGGGGGGCCGCGATGAACTAGGCCGGCTCGATCGCGTCTTTCACGAGATGGCAAACACCCTGATTCAGAAAGAACGCGAAAACGAGCTGTTCGTCTACAGTGTCTCGCACGATCTACGCTCGCCCTTGGTAAACTTGCAAGGCTTCAGCCAGGAGTTGTCGCTGAGCTGTCGGGAGCTTCACCGCATCGTCACGGAAAACGACATGCCTGCCGGCGTGCGGGAGCGCATAATTGCTCTGCTCGATCACGATGCCAACGAATCGATCCAGTTTATCCAGACAGCGGTGCGCCGTCTGGCGACAATCATTGACGCCCTCTTGCGGTTATCGCGCGTCGGCCGAGTGGTCTATGACTGGCAGAAGGTTGATATTCGTACGATTGTCGAGCGCGTGGCCAAAGCGCTGGGCAATACGATCGCCCAAAAAGGAGCGCGCGTCGTGATCGGCGACTTGCCGCCGGCTTGGGGCGATCCGACGGCGATCGAGCAGATGTTTGCCAACCTTCTTGGGAACGCTCTAAATTATCTCGATCCGGCCCGGCCAGGGGTTGTCGAGGTGGGCAGCGTTAGTAGCGCCGCAGAGAGGGGAGCCGTGAATGTAACCGAGGACCGACATACCTATTACGTAAAGGACAATGGGCTTGGGATAAGTCCGGAACATTTATCGAAGGTCTTTCTCGCCTTCCAGCGACTGCACCCCTCGGCGGCCGCGGGCGAGGGCATTGGCCTGCCGTTGGTTCGCCGCATGGTGGAAAGACATGGCGGACGAATCTGGGTCGAGTCTGTGGTGGGTCAGGGCAGCACCTTTTTCTTGAGTTTGCCCGCGCACCCAGGCAACGGAGCGACGGGCGTTCCGGGACAGAGCATGGAAACGAGAGACGGGGAGGACGCATGGCTTTCCCAACAGGGAGAAATGAACACATGGCAACGGAGCCGCTCAGCATAGTCTTGGCCGATGACGATGATGGACATGCAACGTTGATCCAACGCAATCTGCAACGGAGCGGCGTCGTCAACGGATTCTTCCGTGTCAAGGACGGTCAAGAAGCGTTGGACCTCATTCGCGGAGAGGGATCGTATGTCGATCAACCGCCGCGCGGCAACTTCCTGTTGCTCCTGGACATCAATATGCCGCGCGTCGATGGCATCGAGGTACTGCGCCGCCTCAAGGGTGACACACGCACCAATGCTATCCCGGTCATCATGCTGACGACCACCGATGATCCGCGCGAGGTCGAACGCTGTTATCAGCTAGGATGCAGTGTTTATGTCACCAAACCAGTGGAGTATACCGCCTTCATGGAGGCGATCAACCGATTGGGGTTGTTCTTGCAAGTTGTCCGCGTGCCCTCGACTGGGCCTGTTGCGTAGTTCAGGGGAAAGAAATGGATCCCAGCCGGCGTGCCACACTCCTGATTGTTGAGGATGATCTCGGCCTCGCTCGCTTGCAGCAGCGACGGCTGGAGCGTGCGGGCTATGCCGTGCTCACCTCGGCCAGCGCCGAGGAGGCCGCCCAGCGCGCCAAGCACGGCGATATCGATCTGTTCATCCTCGATCAACGGCTGCCCGGCGGCGTCAGCGGCCTGGAACTGTATCGCCGTTTGAAGGCAAACGGTCTGGACGTTCCGGCCATTCTTGTTACGGGGCTACGCGAGGATGAGTTGCTGCTTGAAGCTCTCCGCGCCGGTGTTCGCGACTTCGTGCTCAAGACACCGGAATATCTCGATTATCTCCTTCCCGCCGTCGAGCGCGTTCTAAAACAAGTCCGCACCGAACGCCAGCTTGTCGAATCGCGCGCTTTGGCCCGCGAAGCCCTGCTCCGTCAACATGAGTTGGAAGTCGAGATCGCCCAGCGTAAACGAGCCGAGGAATTGTTGAAGGAGGCCGATCGGCGCAAGGATGAGTTTCTGGCAATGCTTGCCCACGAGTTGCGGAATCCCCTGGCTCCCATACGCAACGCCGTCCACATCCTCGAATTGGTAATTCCGGCCGAGGAAAAATGGTCCCGGCCGCTTGAGGTGATCGATCGCCAATCGCGGCAGCTGGCCCGACTGGTTGACGATCTGCTCGACGTGTCGCGCATCACGCGCGGGTTAATCAATCTGCGCAAGCAAACGCTGGAGTTGGCGACAATCGTCGCCCAAGCCGTCGAAACGAGCCGGCCGCTTTTGGAGACGCGCCGGCAACGCTTCGAGGTCCGCATCCCGGCCGAACCGATCTTCGTCGAGGGCGACCCCACTCGGCTTACGCAGGTGATTCTTAATCTTCTCAACAATGCCGCAAAATACACCGAGGAAGGTGGATTCATCAGCCTGACCGTTGGGCGCGAGGAAGGTGGGACCGGCGAGAAGAATGGTGGGACCGGCGTCTCGCCGGTCGTTTTGCTGCGTGTCCGCGACAGCGGCATGGGCATTCCTCCCGAGATGCTGCCGAAAATCTTCGAGCCGTTTACGCAGGTGGAACATACGCTCGATCGCGCTCAGGGCGGTTTGGGCATCGGCCTGACACTGGTGCGCCGCTTGGTAGAGCTTCACGGGGGCACGGTGCAGGCCTTCAGTGAAGGGCGCGGACGGGGCAGCGAATTTGTGATTCGTTTGCCGACCGTGTCGAAACCGTTGCCGTCCACCGGAGGTGGAAGAAGCAATGGCGCTGCCAAAACGCCGAGTTCCAGACGACGAATTCTCATCGTCGATGACAATCGCGACAGCGCCGACAGTCTTGCCATGCTGCTGAACATGCTTGGTCATGAGGTGCGGACAGCCTACGACGGCGAGGACGGCTTGCACGTCGCTGAGCAATTCTCGCCGGACATCATACTGCTTGACATCGGCCTGCCGCGTCTGAGCGGCCTTGAGACGGCGCGGCGGCTGCGCGACGATCTCGGCTTGCGCGGCACACTCCTGATCGCCATGACCGGTTACGGCCAGGATGAAGATAAGCGCCGCTCTCAGGAAGCCGGCTTCAACGCTCACCTGGTCAAGCCGGTGGACTTCGGAGAATTGCAACGCATGGTCGAGCGCTTCAATCGTGAGCCGGTCCCCTCGCGGCGATCCTGATATGTTCAATCAATTGGCAACAAGCATCCTCCGCCGGCTCAGTAGTCCGCCCTGCTTTCAAATCCAAGGCAAGGCCCGCGGCGAGAGCGCCTGGCGCATCATCGGCGTCCATGCCACGCACCGCCGCGATAGCGACAGCCGCTGGCCACCCTACCTATTCCGTGGCACCTGCATCACCTGGACGGCGGAGATCATTGCCGTCGGCTGGGATTTTGCCGAGGACGTACTGCGCGAGCAGATGAACGAGCCGGCTTCGTGCGAGTGTCCTGTGGAAGTCGCCGCCGGGACCATTCGCGATTCTCTTCGCCGCGCCTCCGCGGGAGCATCTCCCTTCGCCAGCGCCAGCGAGGTGCTGGCCCATGAATGCGGCCACACCTGGCAGATGCTGCGCCTGGGCTTTCTCTATTGGCCGATCGGCGGCGCTCTCACGCTTTTCCGCGAAGGGCCGCACTGGTGGAACTGCTTCGAGAACCAGGCTAGCGAGATCGGACAGTTCGGCGGCATCATTAATGGCTCGGTTCATCCGCAACTTATGTCGCGAATTCACAAGGATTTGCGTGAAAAAAACTGAGCCTTTCCCGATGTGAATTGCATCTACGAGGATTTTCATTTTTCGCATTTCATGCACGGTTTGCATGGGATTCTGTGCAGACATTGCTTCCTCTGGCCCCGTCCAATGTTAGTAGGTTGCGATTCCTACCAGTTGTCCATCGACTTCGGCTACCAGGGCAAATGTCTTGCGAGAGTCGGAGAACCACGCATCGCGCAGCAAGTCGGGTCTTGCCGCGAAAGCGTCGGGACACCCGTCGAAGTCGGCCAAGAGGCGAAGCAGTTCCATGATCGTAGGGACATCCGCTGCAACGGCATCGCGAATGATTGGATGCTTCATCTCCTCGCAAAGTACACATAGATCCCTGGACACTGGGTTATCGGGGCTTGCGCGCCAGGAATCTTAGCTTCACGGATATTGCAGATCCTTGACGCGGTTTCACTGGATTACCTCAGGGTAAGCCGGTGGATGAGCTACCGCCTCGGGCCTCACCCGCGCGGGCGCCGCTGCCCAGGCTCAGCGTACTGCCAAGGCTGCCCGCGCAATACGGGATGACTAGATCGTCCTGTTTTTTTTCAAAGATGTACTGATCCATGCTACGTTCCTTCACCATGCACCAGGCGTCAACCATTCCGGGATGCCGCCCTGGCCAGCGCGGATTGCCAAACGGAATAGTCCGATTTCCATTCAAATGTTGGCATCCCCTCTACGCCAATCCACCTTGCACCAAGCCAATGCCGCATCGGGAAATCTCTTTCAAACGATCTTTTCCGAATAAATCCCACCTGGGATCCTCATTCCACTCTCGCTCCACGCCGCCGATATCCGAAATGGCCCGATGGACAAGCGAGATGTTAGCAGGGTGGTGCCGGCGTCAGGCCAGCACTTCGCGAATGGGCTTGGCGGCGGCGTCGGTGATGCGGATCGGGCGACCGGTGTTCGTTAAGTTCTCCTTGGCAGGGTTAACGCCAATTGCTCGGCACACCGTGGTCAACAAGTCGGGCACGGACACGGGTCGGTCCATAACCGCTTCCCCGCCCGCGCTCGTTCGTCCAACGACTTGGCCACCGTGAATGCCGCCCCCCGCTAGCGCCGCGCTCCACGCAACCGGGTAATGATCACGACCCACTCTGGAGTTGATCCTCGGTGTGCGGCCGAACTCGCCCATCCACACCACCAGCGTCGTGTCCAGCAGACCCCGGTCTTTCAGGTCGTCGAGCAGAGCCGACCAGGCCGCGTCAAGCGTCGCGCTCAAGCGCTGGACGCCGTTGAAGTTATCCGTGTGCGTATCCCATCCCTGTAGTGCCACCTCAATGAAGGGTACCCCGCGCTCGACCAGACGACGGGCCAACAGGCAGCCGTGGCCGAATAGGCTACGGCCATAGCGCTCGCGCAGCCTGTCGGGCTCGCGGTCCAGGTCAAAGGCCGTCGCCGCCGCCGGGCGCATCAGCCGCGCCGCGCGTTCGCAAGCCATGGCCTGACCTTGCGGCACGCTTCCGGGGTGTTGCTCCACAAACTCGCGCTGCATCTGCTGCGTAAGGCGGAGTCGGTCTGCGAACTGCTCCCGGCCGACGCCCGCTGGCGGCTCCAGGTTCGCCACGCGCAAGCCTCCCTCCGACGCGCCCGGACCGGCGCCCTTAACCACCAGCGGGGCGTAGCGCGGCCCGAGGAACCCGGGGCTCGAGTACCCGAAGATGCTAGAGGGGGCAATGCTCACGAAGCCTGGCAGGTCTGCGCTTTCCACCGCGGCCTCCTTGGACAGCAGGGCGCCGAGCGTCGGGTACTCAATCGGGCCGCGCTGGGCATAGCCAGCATGGGCGTAGTAGCTGGCCAATTCGTGCTCGCCTTCCTTACTGCTCATGGAGCGCACCAAGGCGATCTGTCCCATGTGCCGCGCGATTTGCGGCAGGTGTTCGCTAATGCGGATCCCCGGTACCGACGTGGCGATCTCCCGGAAGGGGCCGCCATGTTTGTGGCCCGGCTTAAGGTCGAATGTGTCCAAGTGCGAAGGACCACCGCCCATCCATAGCAGGATGCACGAACGCTGCCGTTGCGGGTTCCGGCCAGCCGCGGCGGCCAACGCCCCGAACCAGCCACAGACAGATGGGCCAAGCAGGCCGGCGGCGCTCATTCGCAGCCAGCTACGACGCGAAAGATGATTGGCGAACGGTATCATGGATCAGACCTCCCGATGAGATTAATGATTTACGACAAATTCGGTGCTATTGAGCAAAGCCCAGAGCACGTCGGCCAGCGCGGTCGAGGTAGCACGGCCCTCGACATACTTGACCAGCCGGACCGTCTCGTCTGGTCGTGGCCGCCGCGACAGCACGACGAGGTACAAGTCCTCGATCTGCCGGGCCGCCGGCCGGGCGGATCTGCTGATCGCCGCGGCCAGAGTTGGGCTGTTGGCTGGCTTGGTCACTTCGGAGATGAACCGGCTGTTCATCATCGCCAATGCCTGCTGCATGGAGGCGCTGGATTCGATCGGACTCGCTTGGGTGTCCTCGAAAAGCGCCACGAATTCACCTTGCAAGGTAGTGCCACCCAGAGACGTGCCAGTCGGCGCGCCGTCTTGGGGCAAATTGCCGGTCGCCACCAGCACGCTGTCGCGCAACTGCTCGCCACTCAGCGCTCGCACGGTAGCCCGGGCAAAGAGGCGAACATCTTCGCTCCGACCGGGCACCGCAGGGCGGCTGCTGCGCTGGTAAGTGCGACTGCCGACGACCGCTCGTAGCAGGTACTTGGTATCGAATTTGTGAGCGGCGAACTGCCAGGCCAACTCGTCGAGCAACTCGGGGTGGCTGGCAGGGTTGTCCGCCATCCCCAGTCCGTCCACGGGATTAACCAGGCCCACACCCAACAGATCTTGCCATACGCGGTTGACCGCAGCGCGGGCGAACCACGGGTTGTCGGCTCGAGCAATCCACTCGGCCAACGCTACCCGCGGAACCGTGCGGCCCTTCCAGTTAGGCTCGCTGCCATCGAGGAAGCTGGCCTCGACGAAGGCGCCGCTGTCGCCAATCCGCAGGCGGGGCCGGCCCTCGCGCGGCGTGCTGAAGAAAGCGGCGTACTGCCAGAATTGCTTGCGTTTCCAGCGGGCGAAGGGGTGGTCGTGGCACTGAGCGCATTCCAGCTTGAGGCCGAGCAACAGGCGCGCCGTGGCCGCCGTCAGTTTTTCCGGCTTGTCCTCGTTGGCCCGGCGGAAACCGATGGCACCCTCATCGGTGAGTAGGCCGCGGGCGATGTCGTCGTAAGGGGCGCCCGCCTGCAACTTTCTGCGCAACCATACCTCCAATGTCCCGACCACGGACGGAGGCTGTGGCTGGGTGTTGGCCAGAACCCGGCGGCGCCAGAGGTTGGTAAAGTGATCGATGTACAGCGGGGCGTTATCGCGGCCATCGAGCAGCTCGTCGATCCACAGGCGGCGCTTGTTGGGGCGTCGGTCATCGAGAAAATCGATCAGCTGGGTGAGGGAAGGAATGCGGCCGTTTAGGTCCAGCGAAAGTCGGCGGAAAAACTCGGCATCGTCGGCCAGGGGGGCCGGTTGGATACCCGCTTGGGCTAGGCGGGCCTCAATGCGTTGGTCGATACACTCGGCGAGAGTCTGCGCGTCGCAGATGTCCCGCGGGGCGTTCGCGGCGAAGAGCAACAGGGCGGGTACGAGGAGAAGCATTTTCGAGATCCCCGAACGTGAACAACATGTTTGGATAAACAAATCACTATCACTTGGCCAGTCGTTGCGCCGCGGCCCTGGCTTCGCGCGTCAGGCGCGCGCCGGCCGCTCCACCAGACAGGTCATCGAGAACGCGCCGGGCGTCGGCACCGCCGGCCAACTCTAACAATTCAACGGCACGCAGGTCGCGCACCAAGCTGTCCGGCGGGTGGGTGACGATGCGCCGTAGCTGTAGCTCCAAGCGTAGGCGCCACGCGGCGGAGGGAGCCTCCGCCAGCGCCTTTCGCAGCTGTGGTTCCACCAACTCACCCAGGACCTCAATGTCATCTCGCGCTTTTCCGCGTAGATCAGGATTGTCGCTCCCCAGGTTGACGATTAGCGTAGCCAGGCTCTTTGGGTGTGGCGGCGCCACCGCCGGACGCACCTGTTTCTTGACCAGCGCCGCCGCCTGTGCCGGCGACTCGCTCAACCGGCACAGCGCCGAGAAGGCTTTGGCGGCGTCCTTGTCCCCGAGGTCGGTCCACAGGGCGTCCAACGTCTTGGTGTCCAGTTTAGCCCCGGATGGCGCATTCTTGAGGATGCGGGTCGTATCCCAGATAAGGGCGGTCGTATCCCTGCTGCCGGACAGCAGGCGCTTGCCATCAGGGGCAAATCTCAGGCTGACGATGCCGCCCTGATGCCCGGACAACTGGCCGACCTCCTTGCCAGTGCGGACATCCCAAATGCGGATGACGGGGGCGCCCTTGGCCGAGACGAGGTATCGGCCGTCGGGGCTGAAGGCCAGCGCGAAGGGTTCAGACTGATAATAAAGGGGGACCGACACGCCAGCAATTCCCCAACTCGAGCGGACCTCGCCGCGCTTGACGTCAGCCTTACCAAAATGGGCGCGAAGATGACCGGTCGCCGTCTCGTAAATACTGATGCTGCCGTCGCCGTTAAGTGTCGCCAAAGAGTGACCGCTGGCGCTAAGGGCAAGCCGCTCAACGGCCTGCCCGACGCCGGCGGGAAGAGTTACTGTCCAGACCACAGCGACGCTGCGGCAGTCCCAGCGGATCAATTGCCGCCGGGCCCCCGCCCCGAAGACGGAGCGGCCGTCCGGCGAGAAGACCAACTCCGGCGTCATCATGCCCCACGCTTCGCCATTTTCGATCTCTACGTATGCCGGGTCTTCAGTGGCTTGCGACTGCGCCAAAGTCACCAAGTCCTTTCCCGTCGCCGTGTCCCATAACCGGACAGCCGGCATCGGTGCCTCGCGCAGGGCCAGCACGCGCCCGTCTGGGGAAAGGGCCAGCGACCAGACGGAAGTGCCTTCTCCGATCTGACGCAGTTCTTTGCCCTCGCGCCGCCGCAACACCTTGCCGGCCGCGTCGTATACCGTGACGGTGTTACCGGCTGCGGCGGCGAGGCGCTGGCCATCAGCGGAACAGGCGGCACACTGGGTGTCCTCTGCAATCGTCATGTGCCCGACCGACCGGCCCGTGGCCAGACTCCATCGACTGAGCGGAGCGCCGTGGCTGAAAGTCAAGATGCTGTCGTCGCCGGACCAACCGAGCAGGGAAACCGCAGTCGGCTGTGCGTCAGGGGACCGGGCAGCCGGCTTGCCGCTGCCGGCATCGAACTGGATGATGCTCGAGTCGCCAAAACTGGCCGCCAGCGTCCTGGCATCGGGCGCAAAAGCCAGGGCCCCATAATATTGCATCCCCGTAGGCAGCCCTGAGCCTTTCCGCCGGCCGCTTGACGCAACCGCAATTTTTTTTCCCGTTTCTGCGTCCCAAACTTCAGCGATCTCCATGTCGCTGACCGCGACGAGCTGCGCATTTGCTGACACGGCGATGGCGTTGACAATCTGTCTAGTCCCAAGGGCTAGGCGCAGCCGCTCCTTGTGCGCGCCGACATCCCACAGGACGAGCGATCCGTTCGGCGCGTACCAGGCGAGAACCTTGCTGTCGGCCGAGAAAGTCAACACGCCAGAAAACTGATTGGCGGTTGGCAGCTCGCCCAACTCCCTGTCCGCAGCCAATTCCTTGATCTTCACGGCGATGTCTCCTCTGTTGGCCTCTACGTTCGTGATCCAAGCCAGGTACTTTCCATTCGGTGAGACGGCCACTTTTCCGATCATCCCATACATACTCAGTTTCGCCAGCCGCCTGGTGTTCTTGCCAGTCGCTACATCCCAAACCAGGGTCGAACCGTCCCTACCATTGACGCCAAGCAACTCCTTGCCGCCAGCGATGAAGAAGAGGTAATCGATTTTCTCAAAGCCCTTGATGGGCTCCGGGTACAGAAACTTCCCTGTGCTTGTGTCCCATAGAAATAGAGAGCCTTCTCGCACGGCCGCGACCGTCTTGTGGTCCGGCGACAGTGCCACGGGGTAGACAGTTCGTGCCCTAGTACCCACGGGGGCCGTCCAAGGGGGCGACTCGCCGGTCGGGGTCGCCTTACCCCAGTCGAAGCGGCGCAGCTCTTTTCCCTCCGGCAGCTGCCACAGGCGAAGAGTCTGGTCTATGCCCGCAGTCAGCAGCCCCTTGCCGTCCCGTGTATAAGCGGCGAAAAAGACGTAGTCACCATGCCGCAGCCGAACCGTGCCGAGGCGACCGACAGCGCCGGTCGGCAATGGGTCGCCCAGTGCATCCACGGCCGCAGGTGATACGCACCCCGTCTCGGTGGCCATTGCACGATCGAATGGCGAAGTGGCCGCCGTGTGCGACATTGATGCCAACCCGAATCCCAATCCGACGACCGCAATCGCGGTCAGCAATAATAATTTTGACTTGTTTATTAGCGCGTTCATGCCTACTCCCTTGGTGAGTGTGACGACGGCCGCCGGGGCACGCCCCGACACCGTTTCCAGGATCGTTTCGACCGACAGCGGCGCGGACAATCCCGCCTGCGAGGTCGCCGCCAGCACAAGCAGGCCGGCCCCCAAGCTCAGACCGCGGTTGGTCAGCGCGTCGTGCAGCTTCTTGCGCCCTCGTTCCAGCCGTGTCTTGATGGTGCCCAGAGGAACGCCCAGGCGGTAAGCCGCTTGGTCGCGCGTAAGCCCTTGCAGGTAGCACAACAACAGCGGCTCTCGGTAAAGGGCCGGTAGCTTGTCCAATTCCTCGTCCAGCGCCGCCAGCAACTGCTTCGCCGTGATGTCCGCCGGCGCGACGGCCTCGGGTTTGCCGGCACGAGCCTCACGCCTCGCACGTCGCCTGGCGGCGCACGAAGCGTTAGCCGCTACCTTGCGCGCCGTAGCATATAGCCAGTTGGCGACTGAGTCTTGCCAGCGGCCGCCTTTGGCCTTGCGGGCCAGTAGCAGGAAGGTAGCCTGACAGGCGTCCTCGGCGTCCTGCACGGTGGGCAGTGCGCGCCGGCAGGTGCCCAGCACCATGGGGGCGTGGCGCCGGAACAGGGTGGTGAAAGCCGCCTGGTCGTCCTCGCGGGCGAAGCGGCGGAGCAATTCGCCATCGCTGACTGGGGCTTCGGCGGCCAGCGTTAGCGACCGGATGACCTTCCTCAGCGCTTTGGATGTTTTGCTTTCCATAACTCGTCCCCGTCCCTCACCGCGACTCTGCTGTTATCATGTGCGCCGACCGGCTGGCGGCATCAACCGGCCGGAAATGAAAACCCGCTCCACCTGTCGCGGCCGCTGTCCATCGGTAGCGCCGGCCGTGCGGGGACTGGGACGGATTCGAGAACCAGGCCCGCGAAATCGGACAGTTCGGCGGCATCATCAATGGTTCGGTTCGGCCAGAACTTATGTCGCGATTTTAAAAAGACTTGCGTAAAAATGACTGAGCCGTCCGTGGTGAGACGATGATGCTCGGCTCATCGTCAGACTCGAAATGTTACGCCTGAATCCTCGAAAACCACCGGGCACCCAGAGCCAGGAAGCAGCAGGCGACGATGCAGAGTATCGCGAGATCCGTCACCAGGCCGAAATACGATAGGCCGATGAGTGCTCCTCGCAAGCCGTCAATTCCGTATGCCAGCGGATCCAGGTGCGTGGCCACCGCGAGCACCGCCGGCAAGTCGGCCAGCGGGAAGAGTGCTCCAGAGAGAAAGAAGATCGGCATTACCAGAAAGTTCATGACCATCTGGAACCCCTGCATGTCGCGCAGGGCCGATCCGATCGCGGTTCCCAACGCGGCGAAAACAATGGCGATCAAGACCATGTAAAGCAGCGCGAGCGGTATATCGGCAAGAGCATGCGGGCGGAAGCCCGCGATTAGGCAGACGGTCAGGACCAGCGTGCCTTGCAATAGGGCGATCGTCGCCCCTCCGAGCGTCCGGCCGATCATGATGTAGAGGCGTGGCACAGGCGCGACGAGCGTTTCTTTAAGGAATCCGAATTGCCGATCCCACAGCAAGCCGACGCCGGAGAAGATCGACGTGAAAAGGACAGCCATGCCGATCACGCCCGGCGCGATAAATTGGAGATAACTCCCTTGCCCGGACTTCTGAAAGACGGGACCTAGACCGAAACCCAGCGCCAGCAGGTACATCAGCGGCTGACCGAGCGAGGCGATGATCTGCGCTCGCGATCTCAGGTAGCGTTTCACTTCGCGTAACCACAGAATGTAGATGACGGCCACTGTTTACCTCCTCCACATCTTCACCATCTGGCGCATCCGTTCGTTGGCGTCTGCGCGTTCATCGCGAATCGACGACCCGGTCAAGGCGAGGAAAGCCGCTTCGAGTGAATCCGTGCCGGTCTGCTGCTTAAGCTCCTGCGGCGATCCTTGAGCGACGATGCGGCCATGATCGATAATCGCGAGACGGTGCGCGACGCGCTCCGCTTCGTCCATGTAGTGAGTGGTCAGGAACACCGTAACGCCTTCCGTCTCGTTCAAGTGCCGGACGTGAGTCCAGAGCTGATTACGGCTCTGCGGATCAAGTCCCAGCGTCGGCTCGTCCAGGAAGAGAATCTTCGGCGTGTGGAGCAAACCGCGCGCGATCTCCAGGCGGCGCTTCATGCCGCCGGAGAACGTCTTTACCTGCGAATGTCGCCGGTCCCACAGCTCGAACAGCGTGAGCAGCGTCTGGGTACGCTCGACGCGTATCCGGCGAGGGACGTGGTAGAGGATGCCGTGCAATTCCATGTTTTCGCTGGCGGTCAGCTCGCTGTCGAGGCTGGGATCCTGAAAAACAATACCGAAACGGCGGCGCGCCTCAAGCTGCTTGGTGACCGGGTCGAGTCCATCCAGGGTGATGGCGCCGCTCGTCGGGCGGAGCAGCGTCGTCAGCATCTGGATAGTAGTCGTCTTGCCGGCGCCATTGGGACCGAGGAAGGCAAAAATCTCGCCGGCACCGACGTCGAACGTGATGCCATCGACAGCTCTGACCTCGCCGAAGATCTTGACGAGGTTCTTGACCTGGATCATTCCATATCTCCCATACACAGGCCCGCCGTGCTTCTCAGGAGGATGCCGTCTTGGTCATAATCTCGTAGAGGTGGCCGTTCGAGTCTACGAAATAGAGGCCTCGGCCTCCGAAAAGATGGTCGGTCCTCATGTTGGTAGGCTCACGCGGGTCATTGCCATAACGGATGCCTCGCGCCTGAAGGCGGCTGAAGATGGCGTCGAAATCGTCTTCGCCGATGTGAAAGCCCAGATGGTAACCCGTGAAACCCTCCGCCTTGTAGAAATCAAGAGTAAGTCGGTCGTTAACTGACACCGGCGCGAAATGCCTGTCGGGGCCGGGGTACCGCAGTCCCATAATCTCCGCGAACCACTGCGCGGATGCCTCGTGGTCGAAAGCCGGTACGGCGAGGTGATCGAGGAGAATGCCCATGATCTAATTCCTATGAGGAGGTTCAGGGAATCGCCCAAACTGGCTACACGCCTCGCCCTTCCGAGGATGGGACCAGGCGCACGAGGAGGTCGCGCAACAGCTTTTGTTCCGCGGGAGAGAGTGGCTGGAGGCACCGCGCTTCGGCCTCGCGGTGAAAAACCATCGCCCGCTCAAGAGTTGCCGCTCCCTTCTCGGTCAAATGGATAATGTAGGCCCGGCGGTCCTTCGGATCGTGTTGCCTCTGGACCAAACCCAGACCCTCCAGATGGTCAATTAGCGACACCATCGTTGTGCGATTGATAGCGGCACAACCGCCCAATGAAAGCTGGGACCGCGGGCCATAGCGAGACAAGTTGAAGAGGACGAAATAGTGCTGCGGCGAGAAACCGAGCGGCTCCAGGGCACGTTCCAGCTCGTCGTGCAACCGCTGACCCAGGCGGTGCAGCAAGGCGCCGAACGGCCTCCCCGCATCCGTTGCTTCCCGCGAAGGGGCGGGTGCTGCACTTCGCGACCGCGCGGCGGAGCCTTCTTGGGCGAAGCGCCTGTGCGAACTGGCGTATTTCCTGGTCTTCTTCATCCTGCCAAATCTTCCTTTGACTGATAGTCATCAATATAGATAATCAATTATCCTGATTATCCGGCGATTGTCAATAGCTTTCGCTCTCGGACATGAAGGATTGGTGGGATAGTCATCGGCCGGGTTAGTCCCAAACTCTTGACGGGAGTTCGTAACGGCTTTCGTCCAGACGTTCGAGCATTCGACGATAGAGTGCCTAAAGGCTAGAACACACGCGTACAGCCACCGCGAGAAGCTGGCCGTTGCGTTATCACGATCTGTCTTCCGCAGACACACCATACGGAGAGGGGAGCTTATGCAAGCAAGCGGCTGGGGCTTCGTCGGTTTTGTTCTGATCGCCTCCTTGGGTACCCGTTCCTGGGCCGCGCCGACTGTATCTCGGGAAACCCGCCGACCCAACATTGTTTTTGTGCTGACGGATGACCAGGGTTATGGCGACCTATCGTGCCACGGAAATCCGATCCTCAAGACGCCGAACCTCGACCGTTTACACGATGAGGGCGTGCGCTTCGCCGACTTCCACGTCAGCCCGACCTGCTCGCCGACGCGCTCGGTCCTGATGACCGGCCGGCACGAGTTCAAGAACGGCGTCACCCACACCGTCCTTGAGCGCGAGCGGCTGACGCTCAAGGCGACGACAATCGCGCAGGTGCTGAAGTCGGCCGGCTACACGACAGGCATTTTCGGCAAGTGGCACCTCGGCGACGAGCCAGACCACTGGCCCGACAAGCGCGGCTTCGATGAGATGTTCATCCACGGATGCGGCGGCATCGGCCAGAGCTACCCCGGCAGTAGCGGCGGCGACGCCCCTGGCAACACGTACTTCAACCCGGTTATCCTGCACAACGGCAAATTCGAGAAGACCAGGGGCTACTGCACCGATGTCTTCTTTGGCCAAGCCCTTCACTGGATGGAATCGGTAAAGGGAAAGAAACCGTTCTTCTGCTACCTTCCCACCAACGCCCCGCACGCCCCGTTGCAAGTGCGTCCCGAAGACGAGAAACGCTACCTCGGCCGGGTCAAAGATCCGAACGTGGCAAAGTTCTTCGGCATGATTGCCAACATCGATGACAACATCGGCCGCCTACTGGGTAAACTCAAGGAGTGGGGCATCGAGCGCGACACGCTGGTCATCTTCATGAACGACAACGGCGGCACGGCGGGAGTGAGCATCTACAACGCCGGCATGCACGGTGCGAAGGCCACACCCTGGCTTGGCGGCACGCGGGCGGCGTCGTTCTGGCGCTGGCCGGGCACGCTAAATCCCGGCGACGTGGATCGTTTGACCGCCCATCTCGACTTCTTCCCCACCGTGGCCGAGATCGCCGGGGCAAAATTCACCGACGAAGTAAAGGCGCAGGTGGAGGGCCGCTCCCTGTTGCCTCTGTTGCGCGACCCCAAGGCAGAGTGGCCCAACCGGATTCTCTTCACCCACGTTGGCCGCTGGCTGAAAGGGGCGAAGCCGGCGGAGTACAAGTACGCCCATTGCAGCGTGCGCAGCCCGCGCTGGCATCTGGTCTGCGATTCCAAAGATGGGAAGAAACAGTGGCAGTTGTTCGACGTGAAGGCTGACCCCGGCGAGAAGGACGATGTGGCCGACAAGCATCCTGAGGTGGTTAAGGAACTGGACGCCGCTTACGACAAGTGGTGGAACGATGTGCAACCAGGGCTCGTGAACGAAGACGCCATCGGGCCGAAGGTCAACCCGTTCAAGGAGTTGTACGAGAAGCAGTTCGGCGGCCAACCGAAGTAGCTGCCGCGAGGACTATCGAGTACATGGTGACAGAAGACAGGTTTGCGTAAACGCGGATAGGTATTCCGCCAGCTGTTCTTTAAACGTGTAGTCTAGTGATTTGCATATTTTGCAAGGTTTGGGCTTATTGCATCCCCGGCATGTGCGTGGGTTGAAGTGGAAGATACAATTGAGCTATTCGTGTGTGCTTCCTAGCTAAGTAACTTTGTTCTCATACTTTCAGGTCATCATGTCTACCCCATCGTCTCTCCCGTCGTCCTCCGGGGAGCTAGAACCAGGCCATGAAGGCATAGCGATTCCCCTTTCTCCACCCCCCCAGCCCCAACCGGCCGGCACCCCGAACGCTCAAGGAAAACAACGAGAGTGGGACCGCTTGCTGGTCCTTCTGGTCCTTGTCTTCGCCTTTCTGTCCGCATCCTTTCTGGCCCGGAATAGCGATTTGTGGTTTCACCTGGCATCTGGCCGCTTGCTGGCTAAGGGGCAGTTCTCCTTCGGCAAGGATCCGTTCGCCTATACGACTCAGCAGACTTACTGGGCCAATCATTCCTGGCTGTTCGAACTCACACTCTACGGATTGCGCGAAAGGATCGGTGATTCGGGAATCGTTGTGCTCAAGGCTTTGCTCGTCACCGCCTTGGCCGGTGTGTTGTTGAGTGTGCGCCGCCGTGAGCAATCCCTGCTCGTTCCGGCTTTTTGCACCACGCTCGCCCTTCTGGCGATGAATCCACGGCTATTGCTGCAACCCGCCTGCATCTCGTACTTTTTTCTTGGTCTAACCCTTTGGCTGCTATGGCGACGAGATGCGGCCGGCCAGAAGGCCCACGCCCGCCGTTTGTCGGAACTTTTGCTGCTGCTCCTCTTTATCCTGTGGGTCAACATCGATGGATGGTTTCTGCTGGGTCCGGTCCTTTTGACGTTGTTCTGGCTTGGCGAACGGCTTCGATCAATTCGGAGCGAGAGCGACGGTCAGCGCCGCACGCCGGGGTGGCTGGTGCTGGCGGGATGGGCCGTGTGTCTACTCAGCCCCTACACCTATCGCGGCTTCACCCTACCGAACGAGCTTTCGCCGGTGACTTGGGCGAGCGGGTTGCGCGAAGACGCACGTTTCCGTGGGGTGTTTGGCTCGGCCTGGCAAGCGGAGTATTGGCGCGCCGCGGCCGTTTGGAACGCGGCGGTCCTGGCCTATTATCTCCTTACGGTTTTGGGATTACTCTCCTTTCTACTGCACCGCCGGATGCTGCTCAGTTGGCGACTGATGGTCTGGCTGCCCTTCGCGGCACTGGCTGCTTGGCAAACGCGCATCATTCCCTTCTTCGCGGTCGTCGCCGCTCCCATCATGACTCTCAACCTGCAAGAGTATTTTGCCGGACGCGCCTCCGATCTAGTTGCATCAGAGAGGAGGCTGCTTCACTCATCGGAGTTAGCGGCTCGTCTTTGTCCCTTTCTTTTAGCATGTGCTCTACTCGCCCTAATCATTCTGAGTTGGCCGGGCTGGCTTGCGGGACGTGCGGGACTTGTGCGTCATGTTGCCTGGGGCGTTCAGACGGATCCATCTTTGAAGCGAGCGGCCGAGATACTGCATCAGTGGCGCCGCCAAGGCCTCCTATCCGAACAGGATCACGTATTCGCGCTGCATCCCGAGATTGCTCACTACGCCGCTTGGTTCTGTCCGGAAGAAAAGCAATTTTTCGACCATCGTTATCCTTTGTTCGCCGAGGCAGCGCTCGAGTATGAGACGGTTTGCCGCGCTTTGCTGGAGCCGAAAAAACAAACAGAGGGCCAAGAATGGCGGCGACTGCTGCGCGAGCGCAGTGTCAGCATCGTAGTTCTTTACGATCGCGAGCCGGAGCGCATGCTCGCTTTACTGAACCGCCTAGGCAGCGATCACGCGAACTGGACTCTGCTCGATGTATCGGGATCGGTCCTGATCTTCGGCTGGAACGAAGGACGGCCGGCTGGCAGCTTTGCTCCTCTAGCCTTTGATGCCGAGCGGTTGGCCTTTGGACCGCAAGATGAGAAGGCGCATCGCGAGCTACCCACTGCTCCCGAGCAAGGCCCCGCGAGACTACCCGAGCGCCGCACGCTGGATCAGACGTTGTTGCGACTGCCTGAAGAACCATCCTGGGAATCCTCGGCGGCGACAACATTTTTGAACTATTTCAACCAACGACACCTGCGAAACTCCCTGGGCAGCCTCGCGGCCAGTTTGGAGGGATTGCCCGCTCCGCACGTGGCAGCGGCACTTGTCCCCCCGATCCTCCTGACAGCGCGTTCCTCGGAGCTGCTGCTTTTAACGGTGCGCGCGGCGCGGCGCGCTGTGGCCGTGAATCCGGAAGACAGCAATGCCTGGCTTCGTTTGGGGCAGGCTTACATACTGCTCTACCGAGTCACGTGCGAGCACTCCGCTGAAGGGATGCTCCCTCTGCTCGCACGCTTGCGCCAGATTCAGAGCATCACCGCGTTGCAACAGGCCCTGCGCCTTGACCCGGACCTCGAAGAAGCACATCGCGGTCTGGCCGGGTTGTACAGCGAACGCAAGTACCTGGACGTGGCGCTCGACCATCGCCGGCAGGAACGGCAAATAGGCGAACGGGCCGGCCCTCATGTCGGTGAGACCGTGGAAGAACGCGCTCATCGCCTGGAGCTGGTGACCCGAGATATCGCCAAACGGGAAGAGGTACTTCAGGAGCGACGGAACAAATACGCCTCCGGATCTCGCGCTCTGATGGGCGAAAGGGTGCAAAAGGCCCGGTTGGCCCTGAATCTGGGGTTGGCCCGCGAGGCGATGGACGAGATTCTATCGATCCCCGGCGAGCAGCTTGGTGTGATCGGCATCAAGATGGAGCTGGAATTACTGCTCGAGCTGGGTCGGACCGAGGAAGCGCGGGCTAGACTGAGTGAGAAAGACTTGATCGCCTTCAAGCGTAATCTCGGCTTTGAAGATATTCCCTCGCCTGCCAATGCCGCCGGAACCGCAGTCTATCCCGTCCCCTATCGTTTGCCCGTCTACGATTGGCTGCGTCTCTTACAGACGGCAGCAGTCGGCGATTATGCGCGAGCACAGGAGTCCTTGCGCGCGATTTACGGCGGGCTGACGGCCGCTCACGATATTACCATGCAGCGCCTGAATGCGCTGAAAAACCGGGACGAAGTAATGATCGGAGGTTTGTTCTCAGGGTCATTGATCTACATTCCGGCGGCGATGGCTTGCCTGATTGATCAGGATGTCCACGAACGAACCGATCTCCAGACCGGCGAAGGCGTGGTGCGAGCGCAACAAGCCGACTTGCTGGTGTTGGTGGGAATGCTGGCACTGGAACAAGGAACTACGGACAAGGCGCGATCCGCCTTCACGACCGCCCAGAAGCTGTGTGAACAGCCATCCGGCGCATCCGTCCCCTTCGCCGGCGCACCGATTGTTGGCTGCTACCTCGGCAAGATGCGCAGCCAGGAATGACAAAGCGCGGTGCGTTCCAGGCGAAGAGAAGCGTTTGTACAAGGACGAGTAAAAGGAGATTCTGGCAGACAACCGCAATCAAGCGCATTCACCCGGGCGCAGGGATGGAGCCTCCCGCTACGGTTGCTCGATCACCTCGTGGACACGGTTTATCTCAGACAGGGGGATCTGCTGAATCACGCCGCTGGGCCAGGCGACCTCGGCCCGATCTACTCCGGTTCGGTTGCCGAGACCGAAATGTATGGTCTTCGAGGACTGTGCGAGATAGCCGCCGGCGGGCGACAACTGGCGTGTCAGGATCTCATTGCCCGCATAGAGCCGCACCACGGCCCCAATAGCGTCCCGGCTGGTTTTGAATCCTTTCTTCTTGTTCGCCCAGCTAGTGCCGTGCAGGCGGAAGGCGACGTAGTTCTTGCGGGGCAGGTTGTTGCGGAAGTAATAGCAATTGTCGTTGAAGTTGTTGACGACGATGTCGAGCCGGCCATCGCCATCGAAGTCCGCCGCCACAGCGCATCGGGAACTACGTGGCGCTTGCTTGCCGCCGATCTGCTCTTCGAGGAACTCGCCGCGCTCCGGTGGCTCGATGCCCAACTCTTCGGCGCGCTCGTGGAACGTGCCGTCGCCGTTGTTCATCCGTAGCTGGTTGGGCCAATAGTAGAACGGATAGCCCATCCCCGACGGAATGAAGGCGTCCTGGTAGCCGTTGTTGTCGAAGTCGCCCGCTGCGATGCCCCAGGGCCAAAACGTCTCCAGGCTGGCCTTCTCGGAAACTTCCTCGAATTTGCCGTTTCCCAGGTTCTTGAACAGCGTATTGCCGTAGACGACCGCTTGGGGTTTGAAACCGAGGTATTCCTCCGTCTGCTTGGCCTTGGCGTCTGGGATCCGATCCTCCCACGGTCCATAGACCGACGGATACTTTCGCCCCTGGTTGAGTAGCGCCGACGCCAACGACTCGTGATTGTAATCGAGATTCATCCACATATCCGAGTGCATGTCAGCGAGGAAGAGATCCAGTTTGCCATCGTTGTTGAAATCAAAGGTCTGAACGCCGCAGGTTCCGAAAGACGTTGCTCCGAGCGTTTTCCAAGCAACGTCGGTGAAGGTTCCATCGCCATTGTTCCGGTAGAGATGGGCCGGGCCGAACATGCAGCCAACCAGCAGATCGGCGCGGCCATCGCCGTTGTAATCCAGGGCCACGGCGTCGCTGCACCAGCCGCCTCCCTTCACTCCGGCCTTCTCGGACACATTGGTGAAAGTGCCGTCGCCGTTATTGTGGTAAAGGAGGTTCGACTCCAAAGGGCTGTCGGCGAGATCTCCATCTGGGCCGCCGCCCCGGTTTTTGCCGGGGAAGTACTTCCGCTCCTTGTCGTAGGCATTCGTCCACTGGGCCGTATTGGCGACGAATAAATCCAGGTAACCGTCGTTATCGTAATCGAAGAACACGACGCTCTGAGAATGCCCGATATATTCCAGTCCCGCATCCTTCGTGGCGTCCTTGAAAGTGCCATCTCCTTGGTTGCGGAAGAAGATATTGCCGCCGCGCGTGCTGGTCACAAAAAGATCCTGGAGTCCGTTGTTGCGCGTGTCGGCGAAGGCGGCAGCGGCGCAAATGCGATCCCCTAGCGCGACGCCGGCTTTGTGCGAGACGTCGGTGAAAGTGCCGTCGCCGTTGTTGTGGTACAGGGCGTTCTCACCAAGCTGGTTACAAAGGTAAATATCATCGTGACCGTCGTTGTCGTAATCGCCGACGGCGAGGCCGCTGCCGTGATCGTATAGGTTGATTTTGAAAGTCTCGCCCTGCTCACCTGGCAGGAAGTTCATGCGGAAGGAGAGACCCGATTGGAGAGCGCGGTCGCGGAAAACCTCTCTCCGGTCGTCAGACGGCTGGCTATTCCCGCTCCGGCTGCGCAACGCTGGCAGAAGGAGGACGACGAGGAGCACTCCGACCCCGACGATCACGAGCACTGTCACGCCGCGTCTGGATATTCCGGCCATCTTACTTCATCCTCGAGAGAAGTCTTTCCCAGAGAGTTCATTTGAGCGGAGAACCCTGGGCCACGCAAGTCAATACGAACGAATCGCCTACCACGATTGCACAAACCAACGACCATTCCGTGTGATGGACTTGCCTCCGAGATCGCGTCCCGTGAGGACAACGGTGGCGATTTTTTCAACGCAACCTTGGGTCTAGATGGATAATACGATATTACCCAAGTTTGCGAAAAAGGACAATTCAGCGGCATCGTCAATGATTCGATACGTGAGAAGCTGATGTAGTGATCATCCGATCTGCAATTCGCGCGGCTCGAAAGGAGAAAGAATGAGAGAGGGAAGGGTGCTTGGGCTGTTTGCCAAGTGGCCGGAGCCGGGCTGGGTGAAAACACGCCTGGCGCGAGGCGATACTGCTTGGGGCGCGCGTGTGGCGCGTGCCTTCCTCCTCGATACGCTCCAACGTTTGGCCGCTGTGGACGCGCACCGCGTGCTGGCCTTTGCTCCTCCCGATCGAGAGGCGAATTTCGCCGCCCTCGCGGCCGATCGCTTCACCCTTGCACCGCAAGCAGACGGCGACTTGGGCCATCGATTGGCTGCTTTCTTCGGAGAACAAGTGCATGCGGGCGCACGCGCTATCGTGGCCGTGGGCACTGATAGCCCGACGCTGCCAATCGAATACATCGAGCGTGCGTTCACTGATTTGAAGAACGCGGATGTCGTACTAGGACCGGCCACGGACGGAGGCTATTATCTCGTCGGCTGTGGCCCCGACTGTCCGCCGCTGTTCGACAACATCGCCTGGGGCAGCGAGCGCGTTCTATCCGACACCATCGCCGCCCTGGCCGATCCGCTTTGGCGCTTGACTCTGCTGCCACCTTGGTATGATGTGGACACGACGGAGGATTGGAGCATGCTGTGCGGCCACATTGCTGCCCTGCGCCGCGCCGGCATCGATCCCGCCATCCCGAATACGGAGGCGCTTGTCGGAGAGGCAGTCTGAGCAGCGATAAGTAAAGCAAAGACACGCTACTCTTTTAGATAGGTCCATTCATGTCCTTCCAGTGTTGCAGCTGTGGAGCGCAAACCGAAGTCGAGCAGAGTTTTCGCAAAGTCCGCCGTTCTTTCCAAAGCCATTACATCTACTACTGCCCCCCCTGTTGGACCAAACGGCATCAACGCATCGCCCTGTTCCAGCTTCCGCTGTGGGGGGTTCTCTGCCTTGTCAGCATTGTCGTGGTCATGCTCGCATCGGAAGACAGCGTTGAGACCAACATGGGCTGGATTGTACTCAATTTTTCACTTATTTATCCCGTTTTTCTCCTTCAAATCCTGCCCCACGAACTGGGGCATGCGCTCGCAGCGCGTCTCTTGGGCTGGCGTGTATTCAAGATCGCGCTTGGCGAGGGCCGAAACCTCTTCCGTATCCGCTGCGGGACGGTCTTCTTTGAAATAAACACCATCCCTACGATGGGATACACTGAGGTAGCTTCGGCGAGTGCGAAGTGTTATCGCCTTAAGCGTTTCTTGTTCGTTCTCGCTGGGCCGTCGACAAACACCCTGTTTCTCATAGCCATACTTCTCCTCGTGCCCCCGTCGCAGCTCCTTGCCCCTCTCCCCAGCACGAAGCTCTTTCTCTGGCTCATAGTGATCGCGTCTTGCATTTTGCTTTTGATGGTTACCCTCTGTCCTTTTCGTATGACCGCTTCATTTGGATCTGTCTCCACGCGAATTGATTCCGATGGTTTGGCCTTGTTGACCTCCTTCTTCCTCTCAACGGATGAAATCCGGCGGAAGCAAGTAATCTATTTTCTTCTGGAAGGTGCGCATAGCTATCTGCGAAACGACTTCCAAGCAGCGAAACGGTGGTACGAGAAAGGTCTCGAATGCTTCCCCGAGGATATATCGAATCGCTTCGGGTTAGCTTTTATGCTGCTCTTTCTAAAGGAGTTTCACGCTGCTCGAGCGCAATGGCTGCATTTACTGGAGAATGAGCTGCCGGCAGCGATGCGCACGATCGTCGTAAATAACCTCGCCTGGACCGATATGGTGATCGGCGGTAAGGAGCGATTGGCAGAAGCCGATCAGCTTTCCCAGGAAGTGGTGCGGGAAGAACCGAAGAACTCAGCTTTTCTGGGCACGCGCGGCAGCATACTAATCGAACTGGGAGACGTCGACAAGGGGCTGCCGCTGGTCCGGCAAGCGTTCGATGCCCAGGGCGACCATCGCTTCAAGACGCTCCATGCGTGTTATCTGGCGTTGGGTGAATGCCGTCGCGGCGACCTCCCCGAGGCACAGCGGTGGCGGGATCTGGCCTGGAAACTCGATCCAGGTTGCTTTCTCCTGGACAGAGTGGACCAAACCCTTGGGGAAGTCTTCTTGCGCGCTTAACGACGGAGCGTTTTACATACCTCAATCCTTCGCCACTTCCGCCATCAATTCCTCTGTCATGTTGAGGTCAGAATCAAATTGTTACTTGACAGACTTTCTACAGTACCCACGGTGCAACCTTCATGGAAAGCGGCCGGCTGCGTCCGTGGCGATGCAGTCGGCCGCGTGCATTTCGGGAGGGCGGGCCAGCTATGGAAGCGTCGGACCAGTAGTGAACGTCAGCCGTCGCGCTCGCGAACAGCGCTTTTGATTTGCAGAATCTCTTTCGGCGATTGCCGGTGCTTTATGTTGTTTCTTCGCCTTCGGAGGGTGGCCACAGCTTGTACTTCGCCAGGTGCTCTTCCAGAGCAATCTGGATCTCCGTGGTCATGGGCCGCCGCAT
>Ga0070738_10001162_pt1 | contig 58311 bp, 63 predicted proteins | sample Coa_R2_2_FD_66446 | JGI IMG/M metagenome (GOLD analysis project Ga0070738, IMG submission 66446) | Surface soil microbial communities from Centralia Pennsylvania, which are recovering from an underground coalmine fire - Coalmine... | ecosystem: Environmental > Terrestrial > Soil > Unclassified ... | reverse complement strand
TAGGCATTCGCCAGTCGTGCTTGTATTCGGGATCGTGCGCGAAATTCAAAAGATCTTCCAGCGTGTCGCGGAAGCTTGAACCGGGCGTCGTAAAGACGTGCGCCAAGTCCGCAAGCGAAGCGACGCGCCCCTGCAACGCAGACTCGTAGCAGACGTGAAGAATCATGCCGGTCGTGATTGAAGCGGCAGCGTCCTGCCAATAGCGCTCCTGCGGGCTGTCTTCACCCGTCCGAACGATCATGTTCGCGATGTTCTGCGCATCGGACACATCCCGCGGTGTGAAGAGCCGCACTTCCGACAACGGATTAAATCTTGAGCTCGCATTCTCCTCGACCGGCGAAAACTTGAAGCAGAGGTGGCCCTGCTGGGCACGGAATCCGGCCGTCTTTGCCCAGTTCTCACCCTTTATGTCGTAAATCACGGCGGACTCCGACCACGCCAACAGCGTCGGAATCACCAAGCCGACGCCCTTGCCGGATCGCGTCGGGGCGAACGCCAGGATGTGCTCGGGACCGTTGTGGCGCAGGTAATGCAGCCGATTGGAGTTTTCGGGACACCATGCGCCAACGTATACGCCTCGCTGCGTGTCCGTCAAACCGGTCGCCCGAATGTCGCGCTCCGTAGCCCAGCGCGCGGAGCCGTGAAGATCGTCGGCGTTCTCCATCAGCTTTCGCGAGCGCCTGCTCGCGACGGCAAAGAAAATTCCAACGCAGACAAAGCTTCCAGCGAATACGATCATTTCGCCTTCAAACAGCGGCTTCCGAACGCGGGGGTCCTGGGAAGTGGAATTGTGCCATCCCCAGATGACCCAGGCGAACGGTTGGTAGACTCCGCCTTTGTTGGTGCGGAGTAGCGGACGTCCAAGTGCCGGCTGATATTCGAATCGCCCGGCGACGTATTGCGTCGCGGCGAAATTCACCACCAGAAGCATCAGCAAGCCAAAGCAGGTGGCGCGCCAGTTGTAGCCGCCGAGGTAACCCGGCTTCTTCGGTGTTCGATACAGTTCCGGCTGTCGGCTCATTGGGAAACCTTCTCGTTCAGCGCATGGTGCACGGCCCGTGGATTACCGCCCGAGATCCTGCGCTTTGCCACGCGCGCGCGTCTCGCGGACGTGTCCTCTCTCATTCGAGTAATTAATGGCGACGTTCTCGCCCAATCCAGGCTGGCGATCCAGCATTTGCTTTTGGTGGAGAATGGCGGTGTTTGCAGACTGCCGCTGCAAGATGTACTGCTCGGTTTCTCCGATGATCGGCCCGCGGTATATGCCGCTTTCGGTCAGCGCTTCGATTGTCCGCGCTGACGAGCCGAGAGCGTTCGAGGCTATGGTGCGGGCCGCATTCAGTTCGTCCTCACCAGGCGTCGATTTCGGAACGCTCTTGCCGTTCTGGACGGCGGAGGTGCTGTGCACTTCGACGGTGATGCGCCGCTCAGTGCCGTTTTGCTTCTGTTCCACCTTCAGCGTGCCGCTGCCAAGCTCCCAGCGAGCAATGTCGTTGCTCGATTCGCGAACTGCACCATCTGCGGCCCGCGAATCTGCCCTTCGCTCCGCTTCAAGACTGCTACTCGCTTCGACTTCGTCTTCGCGGTCGCGCTCCAGTCGTTGGGTTTCCTCCTCCAAAGTCGCCGCGCCGGTGCCCGGCGAATCGGGCGTGGGACCCGCCGCAAGAGATTCGTCCGCAATGGAACGATCGCGTTCCAATGCCAACACGTAGTCCGTCGCTGCGGATGCGTCGTGGGCTGCGCGGAAGATCTCGTTCTTGTCCTGGCGGAGTGCGTTGATCCAGGAGCCGACATAAGCGGCGTGTTGTTCGGGGTCGTGCGGAATGCCGCGTTCGGCGGCTAGGAAAACGCTCGCCAGTTCGGCGCGAAGCTCCTCTCTAGCGTAGTTGGTGTCACCGAATCGGTACGACGCGTTCAGCGTCGGACGATCGAGACGCGATGGATGGCCCGTCCAGTGAGCGAGCTCGTGAAGTGCCGTGCCGTAGTAACCGGCGGCATCTTTGAACGCTTCTTTCGGTGGGAGGTGGATGCTGTCACTCGCTCGGTTGTAAAACGCCTTGTCGCCTTGATCGTGATTGATCCGGGCGCCGGAATTCTCAAGGATCTTCTCCCCGGTGTTCACGACCTGAAATGGCGTGGGGCGATTGAGCTGATACTCGGGGATGCCCTCGATTTGTTTCGCGTTGAAAACGGTATAGACGCGATGGATCAGCCGAGTGTCGCGTCCGTTGCGCTGATTGCCGTCTCCAGCGTCGTCGCCAGGCGGTGCTTTTTCGGCGGACTTCACTTCCCAAAATTCGATCTGGGTACCCTTTTCGCCGCGTCGCACCTGCCAGCCCTGATCCGCGGCTTGCTTGTAGGTCATCCAGCGTGGATCGTTGTACCCGCGCTGGATGGCAGTGGCCATGAGGTGTAGCGCGTTGCCGCCGCGATAATGCCGGTCGGTCGTCGGGTTTTTGGGCATGCCCAGACCCGCCTCAGTGGGATTCCAGGGCTTCTGCCAGGGCGCGACACCAGTTTCGAGCATGCTGACGATTCGGTCTGTGACCTCCTGCCGGAAATCGCGCGGCTTTGTCGCCTGGAGTTCGGCCGGCCGAGGATCGATGGTGGTGGTCGCCATACCGCTACTCCTCCTCACCGACGTTCGGAGTGAAGCCGGACTCCGGTTGTTCACTCTCGAACCCGGACCCGGCTAGCGGCTCACCGCCGACATTTTCGAGCTGGGACTCTACTTCCTCGTCCAAAAGCCTCAAATCTTGCATCTTGCCTCCCAGGAGCGCTGTGAGTGTCGAAATGCCAAGAGCGCTCCCTCTAAGTACTAAGGGACTGCCGTAAGCAGTTCGGGACGAAACTGCAGAGGAAAATTTTCGGGGGCCGGTCTTCAGCGTATTACTTTGAGGCTCAACCTCCCTACGCGGCAGTCACGTACCGGGCAATAAGCGATGGTTCGTGTTTAGCGTCTATCATTGCTTCGGAATGGAGTGCGGCATCGATGTAGAAGACCTGAATTTGAGCCCGCTCAAGAATGCCGCAATCGACTCCGTTGAAGATCTTTTGTCTTGGTCGCGGTTCACCCGCCGACGCTCGCGCCCTTGGCCAGATGCAGCAGCGCCAAGGCGCACAGCACGACCCGACCTGCTGCACACCGCCGCTGAGGAGCTTAACAAGCCCTCTTTGGTCCTTTGGAGTGATGTCGATACTCAGAGGTGGACGGCCCATGCCCCAAGTTTGCATCAAGACAATTCTGTTCAAAAATGGTTTGAAAGATTCTTTTCAAGCAGTCGCAGACCTGTAGAGTGGCTTGTCGCCGACACAACATCAGTACCCCAAGTGCGGCCCCGAGTCCGGTGCGGGGCCCTCGCCAGCCGGAGGACGGGCCTCACCCGTCCGCGCCGAAGGCGCAGATCTGCGTCGAGCGTGGAGGGATGCCGCAAACACTTACGAATTCACACCGACGGCGGACCGATCATGCGAGTCAAGAGCTCCTCCATGGCTTTTCGGCCTGCCTGCGCGGCAGCCGCGGGGTCGGGCGAGCGCGCGATGACGAAGGCGATCTCGAGGAGGCTTGCCAGCGTTATGTGTGCGAACATCTCGGCCGATTCAGCCGGGATGCGCCCCGCCGCCGCGATCGCCGTCATCGCCTGCTTGACCCGGCCGAAGCCGTAGCGGCTTTCGATTTCCCGCCATTTCTGCCACCCGACCACCGAATGCGCATCGATCAGAATGATCTGCCGCACCTCGGCATCGCAGGCCATATCGAGGAAAGCGTTACATCCGGCGGCGAGCGCTTCGGCCGGATCGGTGATGTCGCCCCTTGCGCGTGCGGTGGCATTCGTCACGTCGATCTCCACCGCCTCAAGGACCGCCGCGAAGAGCGCCTCTTTGTTTTCGAAGTGATGGTACAGAGCGCCGCGGCTGACGCCGGATTGCTCCAGAATCAGGTCCGTCGACGTGCCTGCATAGCCTCCGGCCGCAAAGAGGCTCCGGGCAGTGGCGATGATGCGTTCGCGGGTCGAGACACCTTTTTTCACTTTTGCGAGGATTCTCCCTTGACAAAACAGACCGACTGTCGGTATAGTTGAAAACAGACTGAGGGTCTGTTTTATGATACTACGCATGAGAACTCTCGCTATTGCCGCAGCCTTGACCATGGTCGCGAGCGCCGGCGCACCCGATGATCAGAAGACGGTAGCTGCGCTCGATACCGAATACCAGCAAGCCGTCAAGAACAACGATGCAGCCGCAATCAGCCGCCTGCTCCCCGAGAATTTCGTGCTGGTTCTCGGCAGCGGCAAAACCGTTTCGAAGACCGATATTGTCAATGAAGCCCGCACTGCCCGGCGGCAATACGAGCGCCAGGAAAGCACTGAGCGAACCGTCCGGGTTTGGGGCGACACCGCTGTAGTGACGGCTAAGCTCTGGGCCAAAGGCTCGGAAGGCGGCAACCCGTTCGAAGTCTTCATCTGGTTCAGCGATACGTACGTGCGGACGAAGGGCGGCTGGCGCTACTCACTCGGACAGGCCTCGTTGCCGCTGCCGCGCGCCGGTGGTTAGCGCTTTGACCGCATGAAAAACTATCTTCTGGAACACAGGTCTCCGAAAACTGAGCCGCTTGGCGATCGGCTCCGTTGGCGTTTAGTACATCAAAGATACTCTTCACGCGGTCAAAGCACTAGTACTACAGTGTTACAAAAATCTGCGACTGAATTTTTGCCGGTAGGCTCCGAAGGCCTGCCGTTATTGGCTTTCGTAGCAGTTGGCTCGGGCTCAGCCGGGCGCGACTCTTGCCGCTCAGGAGATGCGCTGAAGCCTGCGCAGGCATACGGTTTCGTGATTTTGTAACACTGTAGTACTAGTTGCCATGCATCGCAGATCTCTTTATGCGGCGCACCGTATTTGGACCTTATGCCTCCGCCCGCGGCCGACCGCGTGGGACCGGCCCCCACGGACAATCAGCAACTTGGCCGCTCCCGACCGCGGCCGACCGCCCGAAATCAGATTCAGGTTTTAGTAGGAATAAGTCTGCGGGCGCCAAGGCGCCAAAGGGGTTCCATGGATAGAACACTCGTATATTTTGTGCAATATCCGTAGGCTTTGTCCGTGTTAGCAATCGATACAGGGATCTCAATAGCACGAACATTCAACGAACATCCGCCCCCACACCGATCTCGACCCGGCTCTAAAAATATCTATTGTGTACACAGAGTACGCAATATGGAAACCGAAAAGATCGGCATTCGAGAGTTCCGTGAGAACCTGGCCGGCTACCTCGAAGGCGGAAAACCGCTCGCAACTCGCCACGGAGAGACGCTCGGCTTCTTTATTCCCGCGCAAAAGCGAAACCGCAAAGCGGAAGTCGAGGCCATGCGGGCGGCCGCGAAGGAACTCGACGCTATGATTGCGGCTCGGGGTACGTCCGAAGATGAGCTCATGCGGGAGTACAAGGAGATCCGGCGCGCCAGCCGCGAGAAGAAGCGGTACACGAAGTAATTGGCATGCGACGGAAATGCCCTGCTTGATGCCAACATTTTGATTCGATCCGTGCTCGGTCAACCAGTTCGGCATATCTTTGAAGTCCACGCCGAGAACATTTCGTTCTTTCTTCCCGAAACCGCGTACGCAGAAGCGGAGGAACATTTAGCCGCGCTGGTCGTCAAGCGTAGAGGCGATCCGGCAAAGGGGCTGGCTGCTTTGAAGGCAATGGCGGCACTCGCCACCATTCTGGGCGATGATCTGTACGTGACTTCAAAGCCGAAGCGCGGAAGCGCCTCGGCACACGCGATCCGGAGGACTGGTCGATTCTGGCAGCGGCCCTTGCTCTCGACTGTCCGATCTGGACGGAATACACCGATTTCTTCGGATGTGGCGCCACCTGGACTTCTGGCAGCATCGACATTCTTCTCTCGCAGTAGCTCCCACGTCATTTGGTTTCCAGATCGTTTGGCCGCGGCGGTTCAACGCAACCATTGTGTATTTCGGTTGCTGGATTGGGGACATTCGACGAGTCACCGTATTCACGAGTTCCCAGATCAATCGTTGCTCCCCTTGCCGCCCATCTTGACCGGGCAACGCTAACGCTTGACGGCGTGACCGCCGGCCGCGCCCTGCGTTCGTCTCCGCTCTGCTTTGTCGGTTCCCCAGCCAGATTCCGCTCTTCGAGTTCGTTCGCTTCGCTCACCGGAATCCGCCCGGTCTCCCCAACAAAGCGCTCCGACTCACCGCTTCGCTCTTGGGAGCGGCCCCGCTTGCTTCTGGTTGCCCCGGTCAAGAGACGGGGCAGAAGGAGACAACGAAATGTTCAACAACGTGAATTTGATCGGCTACCTCGGCTCCGATGCCGAATCCCGTACCACCCGAAATAACTCGACGCTGACGGTACTTTCACTCGCTACCAAGCGGACCTGGAAGAACCGTGAGACCGGAGACCGCGAGTCGCGAACCACCTGGCATCGCTGCGTGGTGTTTGGCAAGACCGCCGAATACGCGGCTACACTCACCAAGGGCGCCCACCTTCAGATCGTCGGCGAGATCCAGACGTGGGACTTCGTCGGCAGAGACGGCGCGAAGAAATATGTAACTGAGATTCGTGTGCACCGAATCGCACTCCTCGACCGCGTGGCGAAAGTCGAGCCTACCGAGGCCGCCGCATAGGCGGCCCTCCCCACTAATTCGCAAGTCCCCAAGCCTTGGATCGACCTCGGCGGCAGGAAGGAACAACGCGCTTCGATCTTGAATTGGGGTATGATCGGGACTCCGATGCCCGATGGAAGCTGCTCGCCGATTCCGGTAGAATCGCGTCGTGCCCGACCACGATTTCGTGTACGAGTTACGTACGAGTGTCGGTTTTTCTGGTCCAATCCGGCATTTTAGACCATTGAGAAGTCTGCAACTTCCACATTCTGCGTGAGTTGTTCTTATCGTGGTTCGAATCCATGCCGGGGAGCCATCCTTTCGTTTCAACAGCTTAGAGCTGCCAAGGCGCTATTTTGTACAGATTTTGTACACAGGCGTAATGGCGGACCTTCATAACTTGTTGAGCCTGCACACCGGAAGCGACGGGCATGGATTCGATAATGTCAAATCCATGCTCACTAGAGCTACTTCTCGCTCCGTTTGCTGAGGACAGGAAGATAAATCGTTGTCGACGTACGTCTCATTGAGTGGCCTTCTGCATTATAGGCCACGAGTATTCATCAAAACCGAAAGTGCCGCCGACTATTGTCGTCGGCTCGGGTAATAGAGGAAGAAAGCGGAATAACTGGCACCACTCATCCAGGACGCGAGTGAGCGCGCCGCTCGCGAGATCCTGCACAATCTTGTCTTCGCCCACGAAAGCGAGGCCGATGCCATCGAGCGCGACACGGATCACAATCTCCACGGCTGAATCGTCGACGCACAACTATGGAGGTCAATCACGGAAATCAAGAGATGTGGCCTGCGGCCCTCCGGAAAAGGTCCGACGGTCATCGCGCTCCTCCCGCGGCCGCATAGACCTTACCTACGTCGAACATGTTGTGCACCGCCACGAACTTCCTGCTCTCCTTGTCGATCGTGAAGATCGAGGTCGCCGGCAGGGCGAGTTTGGTTGAGTCCGCAGCGTTTTCTATGGTGAATGTTGGTAGAGCGGTCGAGACGACGGTGATGGTTGCCGCGGATTGCCCCAGCGGCATTTCCCGGGGGACCACCCCGCCCATCAGCGCACGCACCCAGACCTCGATTTTCTCGTGTTTGACCGTCACCGCCTGAAAGAACTGCGCGCAGAAATCGCGAATGGCTGCGCGTCCGACGATTGGCGGGTCGGCATTGAAGGCGAGACTCGTCGACGGCGCAGACGAGTACAGGCCAGCGAGCCTGTCGGGGTCGCGCGAATTGACGCCGTCGTAGTAAGCCTGCGCGATGCGGATGATCTCAGCTTCGGACAGAGTCGGATCGGAGGAGTTCTGATTCATGTTCTTGCTACGCCCTCGCCTTCATAAGAAAACCTCTTGAATTCATGCACGGATTTGAGCCGGTCTGACACAAGTCACCGGCCCTGGATTAGGACAGATCGCGAACAACCTTGTCGATGCCGGATTGCCACTCCTCTTCTGAAACCTCCCTGAATGGAACGGAACCAACCGAGGCACTTGAGATGACGACCCCAGGTTTCAGATCGCGCAAAAGCATAAGGCTCTTCTTGAGATCCGATTTGGAGCCGCCCGCATTGACGCGAATGTCCCAGGCCCCCTTATTCAGAAAGAGAGTGTCTCCGGTGAAAAGATACGTTTTACCATCAGCTGCATCAACCAGAAAGCATACGCTACCAGGAGTGTGACCCGGCGTGGGTATGACCTCGACGTTGCCCGCCATCGTTTCCCTCTTGTCGAACATGCAGTCAACGGGTGCCGCTTTGCTGACGGCAGGCTCTTCGAGACGGTGGCAGCAGAGCTTAGAACTAAATAGTTTTTTAATCTCCGCAAGCGCGGGACCTGCTTCGTCGCTGTGGCTCAGATACTGGTGCGTGATACCGCCCAGCTTCTGAATGTGCTGGTACTCCTCGTGCACACCGGAGCTGTAGAGAAGGATGTTGCCCGTGTCTCGCACAAGAAGGTAAGCATGGCTGGTCACTCCAAAAAAAGGATGCTCCGCACGCGTCTGCCAGAGATCGGGGTAAATCTGCTTCATTTGATGCCTCCTGCTTTTCCAAGCCCGCGTTCAGCCGCCGGAAGTCAGGATCGTCGCGCCGCGCCGCGGCGTCGCCTGTGCAGCGGACATCGCTTCGATCGCTTGCGTGAGTGCGAACTCGCGGTAATCGGTGAAGTTCCCCGGCGCTCGGCGCGTCATCTCGAACAAATCTGCCACGTCGGATGCACGTTGCTCGGGCGATGTGCCGGCGAACCAGGCCAGGGCGGTGTTCACGCCCTTCATTGTCAGCTGGCGCGCCGCCAACGCGATCGTTGAAATCATCGAGGGCCGCGCATCCAGTCCGCCATACGTGAGCAACGTGCCTCCATCAGCCAACAGACCCAGGAACTTGGCGGTCATGTCGCCACCAATCGGATCGATCGCGACGGACGGCGCGTCCCCGCACGCGGCCGTCACGACAGACGGCCATCCCTCATGCTCCGTGCTTACAACTGGAAGGCCGGCCATGCTTTGCCTCAGGATGGCCGCCCCGGCGTCGCTGCGCACTACGGCAACCACCTTGGACCCGCGCATTTGCGCCAGCGCAATCACGTTTCGGCCGACGCTGGAGCCGGCCGCCGTAACGAGGAGCGGCGAGGCAATACCGGCGCGGCTATCGGCAACCGATGCCGCGCGCATAAGCACGATCGCCGTGATGCCGTTGATGATGATCTGGCAGGCGGTCGCGTCGCTGATATCATCCGGCAGGGAAAAGATTGCGCTGGCCGGCGCCACGACGCGCTCTGCCCACGTGCCATGCACCGGGAACATCATCACGCGCTTCCCTGAAACGATGCCGGTCGATGGATCGACGCCAGCACCGACCTGTTCGACGATTCCGACCCCGTCGCCTCCCGGCACCGCCCCCGCAGGAGGGATCGGGGCCGGCACGATGCCCCGGACAAGCAAGCCGTCGATCGGATGCACCATGCGCGTGGTGACCCGCACTGCCACTTCGTTGGGCCCAGGATGGGCCGGGGCGGCGATGTCGTCGTACGTGAGCACGTCAGCGGGCTCACCGTGACGGCGATAGATGAAAGCTCTCATTAAGGCACCTCCAATTCCATTGAGAAGGGAAAATGTCGGGCAGATCTTTTATGCGGCATTAGCGGTAAGCACGGCATGGTTTAAAGTCCCTCACGCGTCGCCATCTCGTTAAACTCAACGAATCGTGCCGGGTTTATGCCCTCAATTCACCTTATCTGGACTGCGCGGAGTTCGCTTTCCCGATCCTGCCGCATCTTTGCCTAATCCTGCCCAAAACACGCTTTTTATGTATACAAGGGCAGCGCGCGGCGGTAGGCTTGACGGAGAGAGGTGGCGGATGCCGAAACGAAAGCAAGAGGCGGGAGAACCGAAACCGACAGTGACCGAGCTGAGGAAGATCCTGGCTCGCGGGATAGCCGGGCACGCGAAATCGAGGGGTGAATATTCAACGGCCATACCCGGCCTGATACTCTTCCGGCAGACTGCGGCGAGCCCTTGCTACCGGGCGACGTTCGAGCCAAGCCTCGGCGTATTTGTCCAAGGGCAGAAGCTGGTCCATTTGGGAGGGAAGGACTACCTCTGCGACGGATCGTCGTTTCTGCTCACATCGATCGATGTTCCCGTTCAAAGCCAAATCATCGAAGCCTCCGAAGATGTTCCGCTGTTATCGATGATGCTCCGGCTCGACCTGCCGACGGTCGGTGAAGTGTTGAGCCAGGAAGATCTCGCGGAACCCGATGGTTCAGCGCACGGTCATGCGCTGGCGATTGGTGAAACGACGACTGCCCTTCTAGGCGCATGCATCAGATTAATCGAGACGCTTGATACGCCCGAGGACGTCCCGTTCCTTGCGCCATTGATTCAGCGCGAAATCATTTATCGCGTACTCAGAACCCGGCAGGGTGCCCGGCTCCGCGCCATCGCCACACGAGGTGATCTGAGCCATAAAACCGCGCGCGCGATCGCTTGGCTGAAAGCGAACTACACCAAACCGCTCCGTATGGAGGAACTGGCTGGCGTTGCACGCATGGGCGTCTCGACGCTGCACCGTGAGTTCCGGTCGTTGACGGCTATGAGCCCGCTCCAATATCAGAAGCAACTCAGGCTGCAGAGAGCGCGACAGAGAATGCTGATGCATGGCATCGACGCGACCAACGCCGCATACGACGTCGGGTACGAGAGTGTGAGCCAATTTAGCAGGGAGTACAGCCGGTACTTCGGACAGCCGCCGGCCCGAGACGTGAAAGCCTTGCGAGACGCCATGGTCGCCGCGAGCAGTGCCATGTAAGCGGCGTTAACCGTTATGGAGCCTGCAACATTGAGCAGCCGAAGTGTTTCACGGTTGCTATGTGGTCGAAAACAATTTTGTACACTTTTTGTACCGATACCCTGCTTTTGATGCTTTTGACGACTTCAGCGACTTTGTAGAATCAATAACTTGTGAGACTTCAGAATCTTGTCAAGTTCGTGGTTCGAATCCATGCCGGGGAGCCAACCTTTGTTTTCAAGTACGTGTAAAATTCCGTGTACGAGTTGTGTACCGATCCCGGTTTAACCTCCCCGTTTGTTTTGTTCAGTTTCCAAACGGCCTTGATTCCAGACCTGTCAGAGCATGGAATCGGGCGAGATTTGCTCTTGGCCGACTGCGCGAAACCAGTTCCTGGGTGGGTTGGGTGAGTGTACTCGTGGCCATTGTGGTTCTCCTTGTTAACGGGCGTTCGGGGAAATGGACCATCCTCCGCCGAGGGCTCTGTACACGCCGACGAGGTCTGTGGTCACACTGGTTTGACTTTGCGCGAGTTGATCCTGGCTGGCATACATCTGCCGCTGCGCGTCGAGCACAGTAAGAAAGTCAGTCAATCCTGCTTTGTATTGCACGTTCGCGAGTTGGAATGAGAGCTCGTTGGCGCGGACTGTCTCAGTCAGGCGGTCGCGGCGGTCTTGCTCATTGGCGTAGCCGGCCAGCGCGTTTTCGGTCTCTTCAAAGGCGCGCAGAATTGTGGACTGATATGCCGCTGCGCTCTGGCGGACCCGAGCATTCTGGATTTCGACGTTTGATCGGATCTTGCCGCCAGTGAAGATCGGCAAACTTACCGAGGGACCAACACCGAAGTAGTTGCCGAACCCAAGCGAGAGGTCGTGCAGTTGCGTCGCTTGCCGTCCGGCCGTGCCGAGGAGCGTGAAGCGTGGGAAGTAGTCAGCCTTTGCTTCGCCGACGCGCGCGGTCGCGGCTGCCAGTTGAGCTTCCGCCGCCCGAATGTCGGGTCGGCGTTCCAGGAGGTCCGAAGGAATTCCTGAAGGAACTTCAGGCGGAACCGGTGGAACGGGCGCCTGCTTCGTGAGCTCTTGTTCCAGCTCTCCTGGTTGTTTTCCGATCAAGACTCCAAGCCGATGGATCGCCAGCTGGATATCGGTGTTCAGCGGGGGCACCTGAGCACGCACGGATTCAAGTTCGCCCTGGGCTTGTGCAACGTCGCGCTCCGTTGCCTGGCCGCCGGCAACGCGAGCCTTGGTAAGGGAGAGCGTATCTTCAGCAGTGGCGATATTCTTCTGAGCGATTTCGAGACGCAATTGATCCCCACGGAGATCGCTGTAGTAGCGCGCCACATCGCCCAATACAGAAATCAGAACGTTGCGCCGATCTTGTTCCGTTGCCGCAAGGTCACCCTGCGCTGCTTCGACACCACGTCGAATCCTTCCGAACAGATCAATCTCCCAGGAGAGATTGCTGTCGACGTTGTAAGCATTCGTTTCGTAATTGAAAGTCTGAGCCCTGCGATCAGGCGACAAGCCGACTCCAATTTGCCGGACTCGGTTGACATTGGCGCCAGCGCTGATTTGCGGAAAATAGCCGGATCGCGCTCCTCCCGTCGCCGCACGGGCTTCCTCGACACGCGTTGTCGCCCTTTGCAGATCATAATTTGCTTCCACAGCACGTTGAATCAGAGATTCAAGCTCCGCGTCCCGGAACGATTTCCACCACAAATCCGTCTCCGGCTCGACGCCTTTCGTTACGCCTCGCGCCTGAGGAGCCGTCCACTGCGGGGGCGCGGGGACCACCGGCCGATGATAGTTCGGTCCTACGGCACATCCCGCGAGAAAAACAGTGAGTGCACTCGTTAGCAGGGTTTTCATTGGGCTCCTCCCGCGACCGTGTTCGCCGCGATATTTGTCTCCACAAAGATGTCGAGCTGCTGGCCGTCAAAGACCTGAGCATGCGAGTCCTTAAAGCGGTAGATCACTTCGAGAACTCGGGTATCCACGCGCTCCGTGACATCTCCGGTCAAAGATCTTTTGGGAATCACGTAAGGCTCGAAGCGGACAAATTCAAGCGGATAGCTGACACGGCTGTTGCCCCGTGGATGCGCTACTGCCCTTGCTCCGGCCTGAACGCGCCACGCGTCGTTCTCGTCAACCGAGGCCCGTACGTGCAGGCCCTTGCCTGCGCCGAAGACCATGAGTGGCTCAGCGAGCGGCCCAACCTGTGCGTATTGGCCCAAACGGACTTTGTTCTGAAGAATCACGCCGTCGGCCGGCGCCCGCACGGTGAGGCGATCGATATTGATTTCATCCTGGCGGACAGCGGCGGCAGCTTGATTCACGTCCGTCTTCGCGATTTCGAGATCGGCGCTCCAGGTTCCCGCCTTGATCAGCGCGAGCTCTTTCTCGGCTTGTTCGAGACGCGCCTTCGCCGCTTCGAAGTTGAGCCTGCGGCGCTTTACGTCCTCTTCGCGAACCGCTCGCTTGTCCGTGACGCTTTCGATCAACTGAACCTGAACCTCGGCATCAGCGAGTTGCGCTTTGGCCTCATCCACCTTTGCTTGAGCTGGCGGGATCTCTTCGGGGCGGGGTGCCTGCTGAAATTTAGCGAGCTTGGCGCGAGCCCCCTCCAGCATTGCCTGCTTCACGCCCAGATCGGCGGCCAACTCGCGGTCGTCGAGCGAAAACAAAGGCTGCCCTGGATGAACATGGTCGCCGGTTTTCACGTACAGGCGAGTCACCAGGCCGGCGACCGGAGTGCTTAGCGTAATGTTTTCGGATTCCGGTTCGATCAACCCCTGGGCGGCCACCGTCTTGTCGGAAGTCGTCTCGGGCGGAGGAGCCGTTGGTGTGGTCCCGTGGCGAATCGGGCGTACCGAATAGGTGTATCCGGCGGCGAAAAGAATGCTCGCAATGGCGAACAATGGGATCAAGCGTTTCATAAGGTTTCTCCTCTCCTGGACATCTCTAGTGGGCTGCCAAAGCAACCCGCGAACCTTGACTCTGCTCGACATGAGTGATCCGCCCGTCTTCCATGTGGGCGATGGTGTCGGCAAACTCAAAGACCCGGCTGTCGTGCGTAACGACGATGACCGCGCGGTCAGGACGCACGGAAACTTCAGCAAGCAGTTCCATCACCTTCATGCCTGCCTTGGCATCGAGCGCCGAGGTCGGTTCGTCGCAAACGACCAATCGCGGCTCGTGGATGACGGCTCGTGCCAGCGCGACGCGCTGCTGCTGACCGCCGGAAAGCTGGGAAGGGAGAGAACGGGTGCGATCGCCCATACCCAGAACGTTGAGTAACTCGGAGGCCTTCTCGACCGCTTGGCGCCGCTCCCAGCCCGCCACGAACAGCGGAACCGCTACGTTCTCGGCCGCCGTCAGCGCCGGCAACAAATTGAACTGCTGGAATACGAAGCCGATGTTTTCTCTGCGGAAAAGGATCTGATCTCGGTGTGCCATCTCATGCGGACGCTTGCCCAGGACATCGACCGTGCCCGCCGTTGGATCGAGCAACCCGGTGATCACGGAGATCAGGGTCGTCTTTCCGCAGCCGGAAGGGCCAACCAGCATGGCGAGCTCGCCCATCTCGATGCTTAGGTCGAGTTGGCGCAGCACTTGAGTGCGCGTCTCGTCTTGGCCGAACCACTTCTCAACACCTGTGCAGACCACCGCGTTATTCATGACATTGGACTCCTTGATGGCATTAACCTCGGAACACGATGGCTGATTCCAGAACCAGCACTCTGCGAATACTGAGCAAGCTCGCAACGAGCACGATGAACATCACGACGGCTCCGGAGCCAGCCATCACCTGCCAGAGCAGAACGATGCCGCGAGTGGCGTCGCGATGCGAAGTAACAGAAAAGAATCCGGCCGTCAGGCCCATCCCAACCGCATAGCCGATGAGGCCGACGACCGTGGCTTGCAACAGGATCATCCCGACCAACCGGCCGTTGGTCGTGCCGATCGCCTTGAGCGCGCCGAACTGCTTAAGATTCTCGATGGTGAAGATGTAGAAGGTTTGGCCGGCGACTACGGTTCCGACGATTAAAGCGATGAGAACGGTCAGACCAAAATTGACGGGTATGCCCGTGTTGCGGATGTAGTACATGATGGTCATCCAGCCGAACTGATCGCCGGTCATCGCCCTGAGACCGGTTGCCGCTTGAATCCGGCGTGTCAGTTCCGGCACATGCTCGCCTGCGCGCGCTTTCACGAGTACGAATGAGAGAAGCTTGCGCTCCCGTCCGACGAAGCTCAAAGCCTCGCTGTAGCGCGAGTAGAAGACCGGGAAGGTTGTGAAGGGCGCAGAAGCATCGACAATTCCAACGACCTTGGCTCGATGATCGTTCATCTCGAATGTCTTTCCGAGCGCCAGCGGTTGCCCTGGAAAGAAGAAGTGATAACCAGCCTGGTCGATGATGACGGCCTCGGGATCGCGAAGGCTCTCGATCGAGCCGAGCAACATCTTTCGTTTCTCGGGCGCGCCGGCCAGCGTTGCATCATCGAGGCCCAGGAGGATTGCGACACGGAATCGCCCGTCGGGAGCCTTCGCCCGAGGTTGACCCTTGAACATCCGCACCGCCCAACGAACGCCTGGCACGCCGCGCACGCGGTCCACATCGCTGTCCTTCAGCGAGTAGACTTCATCGAAGTACTGCGTCGCCGGGTCCATCACCCAAACGTCCGCATCAGGCACGTCGAGAATTTGCGAACGTGTGCGGTTCATGATGCCGGCGAAAATCGAAATCTGCTGGGCGATGAGGAACGAGCTGAACGCGATCGTGAAGATCAGTCCCAGATACTTTGCTCTGTCGCCGGTGAGCATTTGCAGGGCGACCCAGTTCATCGCGTTCCGCGTGTTGAAGAATTTGAAGCCCACGCGGGCGCCTGGGGAGGTGCGTAGCGCTTTCGGTTCGTGATCGGTTTTGACGATTTCGATTGACATGACCTACCCCATAGATGACGCGCGTAATCTTTCGACGGAAATTTTTTTATGCCCCATCCTGCGTGGCAAACGCCTTTATATAAAAGGACCGAGCCGTCGCCAGCACGCGCTCTCGACGCCGCGAATCTGGAAGCGCCCTTGCGGTCATCAGCACTCCCGCCATTCCCGGCAACAGAACGATGAAACACCCGCGCTTCTCTTCGGGAGTGCGGCCGGGAAGATACGGAGACAGCCGGTCGCCAAATGCCAGTAGCGTCTGAGCGATGCGTTCTCGGATTTTCACCGGCTGACGGGAGATCTCGGAGCCCAGTGCGGCGAGAGCGCAGCCGGTTCCGGGACGGTTCAAATGTTCCTCGCTCAAATAGTTCTCGATGATGGCTCGAAGGCCCTGGCCCTTCGGAGCGGCCTTCGCGACAGCTATCATCGAGTCACCCGTCTGCTGGAAAGCCCGCGCGACGGCCTCCGCGTAGAGATCGCCTTTGCTATCGAAGTGCCGATAGAAGCCTCCTTTTGTTAGGCCGAGTTCCTTCATCACCCTGCCGATGCCGTTGATATCGGAGCCGTGCTCGCGAAACGAGCGAGCCGCTGCCGCCAGGATCTTCTCGTGGGTTTCGGCTTTTTGCTCTGCTGGATATCTCACACCTATGAGATTATACCAGTCATCTAAAAGACTCAGGATTATTTGACCAGCGGCGTCTTAGTCCACGAGCTCGCGTTTGGAGCGCAGCCTCTCACAAGGAATCCCGACGCTCGAGTGTTTCTGCATCGACTTTGAGCGACGCCCAACTGCTTAGGAAGTCCTGTCGCCGATGTGCAATCTGCGATTTCCTAAATAACGCCCGATGAGTGCTCCTAAGAGCACCGTAGCGATGATCGCTGCTCCGTGTGCTCCCAGCGCATGCCATGGGTTCGAAAATGGGCATGCAATGCGCCAACCGGCATTGATCGCGAGACCAGTGCCTGCGCCATACAAGGCACCCGCTACAGTTGGCCGAGTTGCTAGCGAGTTTCGAAACACTCAACTGAAGAACAGGACCAGGATTCCGCCAGCTACCGTGCTGCCGATCCCGCAGCCGAAGCCCATGATCCATCGCGAGTCGCGCAGCATTTCGTTGACCTGTGGGGGGAGGCACACGAGCGGGGCAGTCGCAGGACTTGACCACGATTCCGGGTACGAGTTACGTACGAGTGTCGGTCGGCATTTTAGGCCAGTTGAACGTCTGCAACTTACGCATTCTGCGTGCGTTGTTCTTGTCCTGGTTCGAACGCATGCCGCGGAGCCACTCCCTTGGAATCAACAACTTAAAATACCGTCGGCCAGTTTTTGTACAGTTTTTGTACCGATGCGATCAACCAGTGCCGCCCAACTCACTGTGAGCGTTATAAAGGCGCGCTGAGGACGGAGTCGAAATTTGGATTTATAAACCCTTAGCGTAGTAAGCGCCCGTCGGCTCGGGTAGTAAAGGTAAAGAACGAACGCGTCTGGACCCGAATGAGCGCGCCGGTCAGATACAGGGCAACCGTATACATGAGCTATTCCCGTTCAGTTCCCTCATGTTTGCCAAGGCCGTTGCGGTCATGTTGATTCTCCAGGAGGCGCAACGCTGTAATCAGCAGAGATGTTCCAGCAAAAGTCCTCGGGTCAACCCCAGTTCGCTTTTTAATCTGGTTAAGCCTGAAATAAATAGTATTGGTGTGAACACGCAGCCTTCCAGCCGTTTCCTTCACGTTGAGACTGCATTCGGCAAAAGCGCGTATCGTATCGATCAGGTCGCGTTCGCTTCCGGAGGCGTGCGTTGCTCGGACCCAGGCGGGAATCAGGCGAAGCAAGGCGCGATCCGCATGATGGGCCAGCGCGTCGGGAAGGTCGATGTCCGCAAAGCGGACCATCGCGCGGCCCGGTCCGGTTATATCCAGCGCGATGCGGGCTTCATTGAGTGCCTCCGGCAGGCGTTCGATCTCGGCCTTGTCGAGTCCCGCCCCGACGAATGCGCCCGGTGCGCCGCGCTTTCCGATCCCGTTTTTGCTCAGGTGTTTGCAAAGCCGCGCCGCGGTATCGGCGTCGCTGTTGGCGATGACGACCACTTCGCCGTTTCGCAAGCCCACGAGCTTGCCGAAGACCGAGGACGGAAGTACCTGCTGCACTAGGCGCGCGAACGAGCGCCGGGAGACCTCCATGTCCACCTGCTTGCTGTCCGGCTGGAATGGACGAATCAGCGCGACAGTCATATTCCGGGCCGGGCGCATGCCGCAAAGCGCGAGCAGATGACGCCCTTCCCCGGTTGTCGGTTCGGTTCCGTTTAACAGATCATCGATTACGCTCGCATGCACTTTGGTGTTCTGGGCGACGATGCGGGCTTCTTCGGCGCTGTGGGCCTCCTCCAGCATTGCGCCCACGGCCTCGAAGAGCTCTATCCAGAAATCCGAGAGTATGGCGAGTGCCTCAAGAGCCTGTTTTCGCTTGCGATGCTGTGTCAGTTGCTCGCGGGCAATGCCCCAGTAGGTCTTGTGCGCGAGGCGGTAGGCATGCAGCGACGCCACGAGCGGAACCTGATGACGCGCACGCCATTCCGCATGTTTGCGGACAAAGGCGAACGGATCGGCGCCTTTGAGCCGTCCGGCGCCGATGGCCACGATCGCGGAAAGCAATTCTCCGCAGTGTGTCTTGGACTCCACCGTGAACTCATCATCCACGGCATTGCGGTATTCCGGGCTCTCCTTGCGCAACAAATCGAAGGTGCGCCGCCATATCTCCGGGGCGCGGCCCTCCAGGCTCGCGACGACTTCCGTCGCGAGCCTGGAGTCCTGAATGCGCTCGCTCCAGGCGAGATGGCCGCGGTAATTCGACATAAGGCCATTGTGAACTTTCACAACGGCGGCGTCAAATGAATGTTGATCTTAGCAATTGAACGGCCGCGAACAGCGATGCCACAATCGACATGAACCAATGCAGACCAAGTCATTTCTGCAACCCCAATTTTCATCTATGGGATTGAAACATGAAGCTTAAGGACAGAGTCGCGGTGATCACCGGCGGCAACAGCGGAATCGGCCTTGCCACCGCACGGGAGTTCAAGGACAACGGCGCGAAAGTGGTTATCTTCGGACGCACCCGCAAGACGCTGGATGAAGCCGCGGCAAGCATTGGGACCGGCGTGCTCGCCGTCCAGGGCGACGTGCGCAATCTTGGAGACCTCGACCGCCTCCTTGCCGCGACGGCCAAGAACTTCGGCAAGATCGACGTGCTTGTCGCGAACGCCGGCATCGCCAAATTCGCGCCGGTGGAACTGCTGCCCGAAGCCCTGTTCGACGAGCTGAGCGACACGATGTTCAAGGGCGTCTTTTTCACGGTCCAGAAGGCGCTGCCCCATATGAACGACGGAGCCTCGGTCATCCTGGTGAGTTCCGCCGACGCCGACAAGCTAGGACGCGTCGGGACTTCGGTCTATACGGCGGCGAAAGCCGCGGTTCGCGCACTTGCGCGCTCCATGTCCGTGGAATTGCTCGGCCGCCGTATCCGCGTCAACGTGCTCAGCCCAGGCATGACCGATACGCCGATCATTTCGCGCGAGGGCGGCATTCCGGGCACGACGCCCGAGGAACTCGCGGCAATTATCACGCGGGGCATTCCCATGAAGCGTCGGGGCACGGCCGAGGAAATGGCCAAGGGAATGCTTTTTCTGGCCTCGGATGATTCCAGCTACTGCCTCGGCATGGAGCTGATGTGCGACGGCGGTCTGACCCAACTCGTAAATCCAAATTAGCTATTCAGGAGAACTCAATGCCACAACTCAAGCACCAGGTGCCTATCGACGCGTCACCCGCGAAAGTATATGCAGCCGTCGCCACACAGAGCGGCATGCGCAATTGGTGGACCGCAGATACCAAAATGGATGAGAAAGCGGGCGGAAAGGCCGAGTTCGGTTTCGACAAGCGCGGCATGGTCTTCCGCATGGACATCAAGAAACTCGACGCGGACAAGCAGGTCGTCATGCAATGCCACGGCGATCATCCCGAGTGGGCCGGTACGACGCTCACCTGGACGATCGGCAGGGAAGACGGGAAGACCGTGCTACACCTCGACCACAGCGGCTGGAAGGAGGTCACCGATTTCTACGCGGGCTGCAATTCCATGTGGGGAAACCTCATGTTCCGGCTGAAGGGTTATGTCGAGGGACGGAACCCCGGCCCGCAATGGACAGAGTAAAGTCCCCCTCAAATTGAATTCAACTGAAGCGACGGAGAGACCGATGCCCGATGTGATTCTTATTGTCACGGCGAAAGCCAAACCAGGCAAGGAAAAGGAGTTGGAACGCGCGCTGCGTGAGGTCGGGCAGCCAACGCGGCAGCAGCCCGGCTGCGTCAGGTTCAGCCTTTACCGCTCCGAGCAGGACCCGGGCGACATTGTCGGGATCGAGCATTGGAAGTCAAAGACCAAGCTCGGCGCCGCCATGGGAAATATCATCCCCGGTCCTCCGCAGATTCTCTGGCACGAGATCATTGATGAAGTGTAGGCCGCGGGCCGTTTCGATGCTTGCGTCATCAGCAAACGAGGAGCAATTCGTATGAGCGATAGCACCCGGAATCACAAGATCGTCAGCGAAGAAGATTGGATCGAGGCGCGCAAGAAGCTGCTCGTGAAGGAAAAGGAATTCACGCGCCTTCAGGATGAGCTGAACCAGGAGCGCCGCGATTTGCCCTGGGTGAAGGTCACGAAGAACTACGTCTTCGACGGGCCGAATGGCAAGGAGACGCTTGCCGATCTGTTTGAGGGGCGTAGCCAACTCATCATCTACCACTTCATGTTCGGGCTTGACGACAACGCCGGTTGTCCGCATTGCTCGCTCAGGGCCGACGGGTTTAACGGCATCAATATTCACCTGAAGCATCGCGACGTCACGATGATCGCCGTTTCGCGCGCGCCCTATGAAAAGCTCGCAGCCTACAAGAAGCGTATGGGCTGGGGCTTCAAGTGGGTCTCGTCTGGCAAGACAGACTTCAATTTCGACCTCCACGTGTCCTTTACACCGGAAGAAATGAAGGCCGGTAAGGCGTTCTTCAACTACATAATGCAGAATCCTGGTCCGCCGGACCGAGAAGGACACAGCGTCTTCTACAAAGACGACAACGGCGGAATCTTCCATACCTACTCCTGCTACGTGCGCGGGAATGAGCTGTTCAACATTCACTATCACTATCTGGATATCGTGCCGAAAGGCCGCGACGAGAATGGCCGTGGGCCATTCTGGGTTCGCCGTCGTGACGAGTATGAAACCGGTTCGCCCAGCGACGGCGCCCAAAGCTGATGGCGGCGTATCTGATTGGGCAGATCGTTGTTTACGACATGGAACGTTTTGCGCCTTATGTCGAGCGCACCAGCGCCGTAATTTCACGCTATGGGGGCGAGGTGCTGGACGTCGTTCAGGCTGTAGAGGTAGTCGAGGGAGAGTGGCCGGTGGGCGCGCTCACTGCGCTCGTGCGGTTCCGGGACGAGCAGTCCCTCCAGGCCTTCTGGGAAAGCCCTGAAAATCAGTCGATGAAGGATTTGCGCCACGCGACCGCGACCAATAGCGCTCTGCATTTCGCTGCCGAGGCTTGACAATCCAATAACCACCAAGTCCTGACCCATTCACAATGGAGCCATCCAATGCCCGATATTCTTCACCGCGTGGGAATCGCCGCCTCTCCCGACAAAGTCTTCGCTGCCCTGACCGAACAATCCGGCCTTTCCGGCTGGTGGACAACGAATGTGAAGGCTTCTCCAAAAGTAGGCGCTGTGAATGAATTCCGGTTTGACGCCGCCGGCTTCAACGATATGAAGGTCGAGGAACTCGTCCCCGGCAAACGTGTCCGCTGGCAATGCGTCAACGGCGCGCCTGAGTGGATCGGCACCGAGGTCGTCTTTGACCTGCGCCAGGAAAAGGGCGCGACCATATTGCTCTTTGCTCAGCGGAACTGGAGGCAACCCGTGGAATTCATGCATTATTGCAGCACCAAGTGGGCCACGTACCTGCTGAGCCTCAAATCGCTTTGTGAGAGCGGCAAGGGAACACCTTATCCCGACGACATCGACATCGGCTGACGCTCGATGCGGATCAAACCTGCACGGGTTCCGCCACGGCCCGGTCACGTACTCGAAGAAGAAAAGATCAAGGATCCTCGCGCGCAAGCCGCTCGAAGAGACGCGCCGTGCGCACAAGATGTTGAACGAAGGCCGGCATGCTTAGATATATCGACCCGCTGCCCAACCGCCAGGTTCACATTTTGTACACTTTTGTACCAACACTCTGCTTTTGATGCTTTTGACGACTTCAGCGACTCTGTAGAGTTGCGACGCTTCACAATCTTGTCAAATTCGTGGTCCGAATCCATGCCGGGGAGCCAGACATATCGGCGCGGAAAATCTCGCGAGAGTTAAAGCGAAGCGGTCGGAACTTCGAGCCCTGATCGAGTAAAGTTGCTGTGGTCGCGTTATCCGCTACCACGTTCGTCCTGCAAACGGAGGCGCAACCGACGAACAATCCCGGGCCGCGGCGGCGGACTGTTTCGCGCAAGGGGCTGAATCCGTCATCCTTTGGGAGACGGCCCGCTTAGAAGGACCGCAACCCGCTGTTCGCGGTAGTCGAAGATATTCGCGAGGTCGCGGGCGACTTGCAGCCGGTGAGCCAACCGGCCCAGCGGTCCGAAAGGAAGCGCGTACCGCACGATATCGACGATGCGAGTGCCACCATCGCATTCCACGAAGCGATGGATGTGGCGCCAAAGCTTGTATGGCCCCTTCACTTGAACATCCACGAATTCATACGGCGGATGCCAGATCTCGATCTCGGTCAACCAGCGTAGCGGAACCCCGCGCACATGCAATCGGTAAGCAATCGTGGCTCCCTGCCTCATTTGGATCGGCTGAGGCGTCTCGATCCGAAAGTGCAGCCACGGTGGTGTGAGCGTTTCCAGATTCTCCGCCTTGCTGAAGAAGTCAAAGACCTTCTCTAGCGGGCAGGCCACGGTCACTTCGCGTTTTAGGACGTGGCCGGCCTCGAGCCCCTTCGTCATTGTGCGCTCACAAGGTCCGAAACCTTAGTGCAGAGTGTTTGAAACGCAGTCTTGTCGAATGCCCCGCGAGAAAGCCACGCGACCTTGCTGGTGCGGTCGAGCAGGATCAGGTGGGCCGCGTCAGGGTCGCCGAAGCCCTCTAGCTGCTTCCACGAGTTCGTGTCCTGTACCGTCGCCTCGCCTGTGAGCAACTCTCCCGAGAGTTTCGGAACGCGCTCGCCAGTTTTGATTTGAGACGCCGGCGCCGCCGTCAGGGCGGCCAACGGGAGAAGCGATAGAAATCCCCTCATCATAGCGTCGTCGTCGGGATTGACTCGACCGTAATCGTGCGCGGCGCCGCCGCATTCACAGCTTCGGCCGCGATGCGCCGCAGCATCCCGCGAAACATCACTTCATGAATGGGCCAGAGCAAATACCAATAAAGCAAGCCGCCCAGACCACTCGGCTCGAAAAAGGCGCTCTGATAAAGGACCGTCGATTGTCCTTCCGGCTCCGCGCGAAATTCGAGACACGCCCGACCTGGGACTCGCATCTCCGCCAATAACCCCAAGCGGCGGCCCGCTTCATAAGTCTGAACGCGCCAAAAATCGAGCGTGCTTCCCGGCAGCGGAGTCTCGGGGTCCGGCCGGCCCCGCCGCATTCCTACGCCGCCCGTAATCAAATCGAGCAATCCCCGGACTCTCCACATCCAGTTGCCGAAATACCAACCCGTTCGCCCTCCAATTCGACGAATGGGCGTGAACGCCTCGGTGGGAGAAAGCGGAACTCTGACCAATTGTATGTTGCTGAAAGCACCAGTTCCGCGCTCGGAGGCCGCTTCCCGGGGTCCGCCATATCCGGCGTCTGACCAGCGGGTTTCGGGGGAGACTCGGTCCTCGTTAGCCAGCGCACGCTCGATCGCGCACCTGAGTCCAACGGGGCGGGGGTTGAAGTTCCGGCTCGTTTCGGGGTGCCGTACCACGCTTGCATTGCGAACACTCTCGATCAGGCAGCGGCCGATAGAGGCGTAAATGGGTGTAATGAGGGTGAGCCAGCGGCTCGACAGCGTCGGACTGAGGAACGGAACTGCGAAGAACCAGCGGCGCAGATTTCGTTGCCGCGCATATTCCCGCATGATTCCAAGATAGGAAGTGACGTCCGTGCCGCCGATCTCGACGATCAAACCTCCTTCGGCCGGCACCTCGATCCCATCGACAAGATAATCGACCACGTCCTCGATCGCGATCGGTTGTGCGGGCGTATGCACCCAACGAGGCGTGATCATTACTGGGAGGCGCTCCACAAGTGCGCGAATCAGTTCAAACGAGGCGCCACCCGAACCGATCACGATGGAAGCCCGAAATTCGATCACGGGGATGCCGCTCGCACGCAAGATGTTGCCGGTCTCTATGCGGCTCCTCATGTGCGGAGATAGCGCGTCGCCGTGGGTCAGTCCGCCGAGAAAAATAATGCGGCCCACGCCGGCTCTTCGTGCCGCCCGCGCAAAGTTGGCTGCTGCTTCTTTCTCTAGGTTTTCGAACTCGGGCCCAGACCGCATCGCATGTACCAAATAGAACGCGGTGTCGACTCCGGCAAAAGCCGCATCCAGAGATGCTGGATGGAACAAGTCTCCTGGCACGATCTCCGTACCGGCAGCCACGCGCCCGCTCAGCACCTCAGGATTCCTGCACAAGCACCTGACGGCAGTTCCTTGCCGTTCCAGGCGCCTCAGTACGCGTCCTCCGATATACCCCGTTGCTCCAGTCAGCAGAACCATGCAACCACCACTATTCGGGCACAAGCACCGTGTCGATGACGTGAATCACGCCGTTGCTCGCGGCGATGTCGGTCTTGGTTACGTGCGCGTTGTTGACCATCACCCCGCTATCTCCTGCGGTGATCTTGACGCTTCCGCCCTCTAGCGTTTTGGCTGCGTCCAGATGCATCACGTCATTGGCCGTCACGTTCCCGGACACGACGTGGTACATGAGAATGTTCCGCAGCTTATCTTTGTTTTCCGGCTTGAGTAGATTTTCCAGCGTGCCCGCTGGCAGTTTGGCGAAGGCCGCATCAGTAGGTGCGAACACCGTGAATGGCCCCGGCCCTTTCAGCACGTCGACCAGACCGGCTGCCTTCACGGCTGCTACGAGCGTGTTGAAGTGTCCGGAGACGGCGGTATCGACGATGTCCGCCGCGAATGCGGTCGACGCTATGGCCAAAGCCGCGGCTCCGGCGAGCAATATAGGTAATCTAAGTTTCATGTTTTTCCTCTTTTCGTAATGGATAGTTATTCCAACGAAATCTGTCCCGCCTTATGCGCGGGCATTCGCCGCGTCGGAATACCAGCGGCGCTGAATCGATTTCCAGGTCAAAGCCTGGTAGAGGCCGGATAAGGCCACCAGGCCGTAAACTAAGCTGCTCAAAAAAGAGGTCTCGCCGAACCTCATGCCAAAAACAGCAGCTACAAGGTCGAGGTGCAACGTCCCGGCAAGACCCCAGTTCAGCGCGCCGATAATCACCAGTACGGCTGCGATCACGTCAAGTTTCTTCATTGAGTTTGTCCTCTCGGTGCGGCAGGGCCTTTTGCGCCCGGCCATGATTTGATCTTAAGGAAAATATTTTTTACTTTAAAGAACGAGCCGCAGTTCGCTTTCCTGGAGAGAAAAAACTGGCCGGAAGCGGTCGTGAAAGGAAAACGATTTTTGTGAAGGAATCGAAAACCATCGCCGAGGGACTGAGCAAGTACGGCATCGGGCCCAAACTGAGAAGGCTTCGCCTGCGCAAGAGCATGGGGCTGCAAGAACTGAGTAAACACACCGGCCTCTCCCCCGCATTGCTATCGAAACTGGAGCGGGATGTGATGCATCCCACCCTGCCGACGTTGCTTCGAATCGCCATGGTCTTTAGCGTAAGCCTGGACTATTTTTTCGTTCCGGAACCGAAGCCAGTGTTAGAGATCGTCCGCAAAAGCGATCGGATGCGCTTCCCCGATTCGCCGGACGCAAAGGCGGTGGCTTACTATTTCGAAAGCCTCGATTTCCCGGTGACGCGCCCCGCTCTGAACGCGTACCTCGCGGAATTCGAACTCGTGGAGGAGAAAGCCACGCGACCGCATGAACATGCCGGTGTGGAGTTTCTTTACTTGATGTCCGGGCGGCTGCGGATTCAGGTCGCCGGCGAGCAGCATGAGCTGGCCGAAGGCGATGCGATGTATTTCGACGCCTCAGTGCCGCACAGCTACAGCCGGGTCGGATCTAAGAAAGCGACAGCGCTGGTGGCCACCGTCGGGCAGTAGTAAGTTGTTTTCCCCAGAGGAATGGTTTAGGGCTTCTGCGTTCACCACAGGAAAACGAATTTCCTGGAGTTCCTGGAAAGAAAACGTATTTGACTTAAAATCAAACAGGACGAATCCATGCTACACTCCGCTGCCGTTGCGATTATGACCCCGTCTGAACCGGGGATGGCCGCACACATCAAACATGTGCTCGAGCTGATCGGGGAAGATCCTTCGCGCGACGGCTTGGTTCGCACGCCCGAACGATGGGAGAAGGCCATGCGTTTCCTGACCAGCGGCTATCACACCAGCATGGAGAAGATCGTCAACGGCGCGCTCTTCGATGTGAAGATTGACGAGATGGTGCTGCTCAAGGACATCGAATTCTTTAGCCTGTGCGAGCACCATATGCTGCCGTTCCATGGGTGCGTTCATGTAGCGTACTTGCCTTCAAAGAAAGCATTGGTCTGAGCAAGATTCCACGAATCGTGAATATGTTCGCTCGCCGGCTACAGGTGCAAGAGCGCCTAACGCACCAAGTCGCGGAAGCGATCTGCGAGGCGATCGCTCCGCGCGGCGTCGCGGTAATGTGCGAGGCAAGCCACTTCTGCATGATGATGCGTGGCGTCGAGAAGCAGTGCGCGAGCACGGTGACGAGCGCCATGCTGGGAGAGTTCCGGAATAACCCATCGACGCGGGATGAGTTCCTTTCGCTGCTGAGCCGGAGGTCGCCAGGCCGGCAGGCCGGGCGGCTGGCGTGAGACCGACATCGCCCGTTCTGGTCTGTTTTCGCGACGACCTTCGTTTAGCAGACAATCCGGCCTTGGCGGCCCCGGTCAGCAGCGGCCACTCCATCGTTCCGGTGTTCATATGGGCTCCCGAAGAGGAGGGAAATTGGCGGCCAGGTGCCGCTTCAAATTGGTGGCTGGATGCCTCACTCCGCGCATTGTCACGCGAGTTGGAAGAACGCGGCTCGCGCTTGATCGTCCGCCGTGGTCCCACCTCCACGGCCCTGGCTGAATTGATCGAGCAAACTGAAGCATCCGGCGTATTTTGGAACCGGGTTTACCGCCCATTAGTCTTGAAGCGGGACAGCATTTTGAAATCGGAAATCCAGAGGCGGGGAGTCGCTGTGGAGTGCTTCAATGGCAGCTTGCTGTTCGAACCTGGGACAATTCTCAACAGCAGCGGAAAGCCGTTCGCCGTTTTCACTCCGTTCTGGCGGACGTGTTTGGCGAAGGCCGTCGCCGCGCCGGTGCATGATGTGCCGTCCAGGCTGCGCGTTCCCGAATCCTGGCCGGATTCGTTGCAGGTTTCCGAACTCCGCCTTCGACCGACGATCGATTGGGCCAGCGGACTTCGCGACACCTGGCAGCCGGGCGAACGGGGAGCCAGGGCGCAGTTGGATCGTTTCCGCCAAACAGCGTTGGACACCTACGGCGAGTCGCGGGATCATCCGGGAATCACCTCCACTTCCCGTCTTTCGCCGCACTTGAAGTTCGGTGAAATCAGCGCTCGTCAGATCTGGCGTGCGATCGATCATTTGAGTGGTGATCGTTTCCTCCGGCAACTTGCCTGGCGGGAGTTCTCCTACCACCTGCTCTACACCCACCCACAGTCTGTCGAGCAACCGCTCCGGCGGGAATTCGAGCACTTCCCATGGAAGGATGATCCCGAAGCGTTTTCAGCCTGGACACGCGGCAGAACCGGTTATCCGTTTGTTGATGCTGGTATGCGCGAATTGTGGAGGACCGGGTGGATGCATAATCGGGCGAGAATGTTAGCCGCATCGTTGCTCGTAAAGCATCTGTTGATTGCGTGGCAGGAAGGGGCTGCTTGGTTCTGGGACACGCTGGTAGATGCGGACTTAGCGAATAACACGATGGGTTGGCAGTGGGTAGCTGGTTGTGGCGCAGATGCAGCTCCGTACTTCAGGATCTTTAATCCAGTTCTGCAAGGCGAAAAGTTCGATCCCACCGGTGAATACGTCCGTCATTGGGTTCCGGAACTGGCGCAAATGCCCGATGCGTGGATTCACCAGCCGTGGCGGGCGCCGCGATCGATTCTTGCCAACGCTGGCGTGGAACTTGGGAGGACCTACCCATACCCGATCGTGGATCACGACGAAGCGAGGCGCCGCGCTTTGGCCGCTTGGCGCAATGTAAATGCAACGTTGTCGCTCAGCCACTTATTGGTTTGAGGAACACCGGCAATAGGAGAACGCCGCAAATCCCAAAGAGCACCGCAGACAATTGAAGCTCCCGACGCATCCCGATTACATCGACCCGCCATGCGACGGCCCACGCCGCGAACGGCGCCACACCGGTGAAGGCCAGTGAATAGAGACTCAGCACGCGGCCCGGAGGGCGTCGGGGACACCATCGGATAAAACGCCTGGTACGCCGGCAGATCGTAAGCTTTGGCGACCCCCAAGCAGGAGTGCCACCAATTTTCAGCATATGGATAAGCGCAGCCGGTTGGTGCTTTCGGCTCGGGTTGTAACGAAAGAATCCGGAGAATGGCTGACGCCACTCGACCAGGACGCGCATGGGTGCGCCGGTCGAGGGCCCGGCCATGCGCCGCGCCCGCAATGCCTTCTGTAGCTTTAACTCGATCCATTGGACGTGTTTGCACCGTCTCCCATCCTCTTTCCTAAAGTTAAGAAACAAAAGCGTCCGCCATGCGTCTCACTGGGAATGGCAACTAATGTCCGGTTCGGAGTTGACGTTCCGCAGGAACCTGGACTGCGGGTCTAGGATCAGTGTAAAAATGAAAACAGGCGGTTTCCCGGCGATTTGGAACGGCGACGATGGCGAATGAGAACGGCCCCTATCATATTCTTTTGGCCGAAGATTCCCCGGCCGATGTCGGCATCGTTCGCCTTGCACTTCGGGACCAGAACCTGGACCACGTTCTCTATGTGGCGAGGGATGGCGAAGAGGCCATAGCCTTCATCGAAAATGCCGATAGCGATGCTAAGGCTCCCGGCCCGGACCTGTTGCTACTCGACATGCACCTGCCGCGCTACAACGGCGAGCAAATCCTGGAGCGGCTGAGATCGACCGAACGCTACGCGCAGACGCCCGTGGTCGTCATGACCTCATCGCTCGCCCCTGAGGATCAGGCGCGCGCGCAAAAGCATGCTGCACTGTTTTATTTCCGGAAGCCATCGCGCCTTGACGAATTCGTTCAACTCGGCGTGATCGTTCGCGACATTCTCTTAAGGAAAACGCCCGGTACGTCCACCCAAGGAGGGGAAGCCGCATGAGTTCGATACAGACGATTCCAAGCGAAATCGACCCGGCACCCCGGCACTCAAACGGTGCTGCTGGCGCCCCTGACATCGCCCTGCTTCGAGAGCTTCACGTCTTGAGACGAAGCGAGGCCGCGTTGCGCGATTTCGTGGAAACCTCCACCATAGGTCTTCACTGGGTAGGTGAGGACGGAACAATCCTGTGGGCGAACCAGGCGGAGCTCGATCTTCTCGGCTATACGCGCGAAGAATATGTCGGCCGCAACATTGCCGAGTTTCACGCCGACGAGGCTGTCATAAATGCCATCCTCTCTTCCTTGACCCGGGGCGATACGCTGCGCGACCACCCGGCGCGTCTGCGGCATCGCGACGGATCCATCCGCCATGTCCTAATCAATTCGAGCGTTTTGTTCGAGGACGGAAAATTCGTTCATACGCGCTGCTTTACCCGCGACATTACCGATCTCAAGCGCGAACAGGAAGCGCGTCAGGCGCAGCTGGCCGCGGAACTCGCAGACACGAAGCTGTTGCAGGATATCAGCGCGCAACTTATCGAGCCGGGCGATGAAGACGCGCTCTATTCCAAACTAGTGGCCGCCGCCGCTTCCATCATGCATTCGGATTTCGCGACCATGCAGATTCTCGATCCCGCGCGCGGGCCGAAGGGTGAACTCCGGCTCTTGGCGTCCCGGGGCCTTACACCTGAGGGCGAGAAGGTCTGGGAATGGGTGGGCTTTGACACCGAGAGCACCTGCGGTCAGGCGCTTCGCACCGGCAAGCGCGCCATCGCATCGGATGTAACGACCTGTGATTTCCTTGCGGGCACGGGCGGCATGGACGCACTGCTCGATGCCGGAATTCGCGCCGGACAGTCGACGCCGCTCGTTTCGCGGAGTGGTCGGCTGCTCGGAATGATTTCCACGCACTGGAGCCGGCCCCATAGCCCCACGGAGCGCGACCTGCGGCTGCTGGACATCCTGGCGCGGCAGGCGGCTGACCTGATCGAGCGCAAGCAGGCCGAGCAGGCGCTGCGCGAAAGTCAACGCCGTTTGCATGAAATCATCGAAGCGATCCCGGCTGCGGTCTATACGACCGATGCTGAGGGCCGCATCACCTTCTTCAATCGGGCCGCCGTCGCGTTTTCAGGGCGCGTCCCGGAGCTAGGGACCGATTCGTGGTGCGTGACCTGGAAGCTTTACAACACGGACGGTACGCCTCTGCCGCACGATCAGTGCCCCATGGCCGTCGCCCTGAAAGAGAAAAGGCCCGTGCTGGACTGTGAAGCCGTGGCCGAGCGCCCTGACGGGGAGCGCAGAAGTTTCGCTCCTTTTCCGACGCCTCTCTTTAACTCGCAGGGCCGCCTGACCGGCGCGGTCAACATGCTGGTCGACATCACGGAGCGCAAGCGCGCCGAAGAAACATTGCGTGAGAGCGAGGAGCGCTTTAGGGCGATTGTCGAGACGACGCCCGAGTGCGTCAAGCTGATTGACGCAGACGGCGCGCTGCTGTTGATGAATGAAGCGGGCCTGAAGATGGTTGGCGCGGATTCGGCCGAGGCAGTGGTGGGGAGAAGCGTGTACGATCTAATTGCGCCCGAAGATCGCGCGCTGTTCCGGGAATTCAATCAGCGGGTTTGCGGCGGCGAGAAGGGCTCCCTTGAATTCGACATCGTCGGGCTCAAAGGCAATCGTTGCCACATGGAAACGCAGGCGGTGCCTTTGCGCCGTCCCGATGGCTCAGTGGTCCAGCTTGCCATCACGCGCGACATCACGGAGCGCCGGAAATTCGAAGAGACGCGCCTCCTGCTGGGGGCCATCGTCGATTCCTCCGATGACGCGATCATCAGCAAGGATCTCCAGGGACAGATCACGAGCTGGAACCGGGGAGCGGAGCGTCTGTACGGCTACACCGCCGCCGAGGCGGTCGGAAACTCGATCATGCTCGTAGTTCCGAAAGACAGGCACGACGAAGAGCTCGACATCCTCGCGCGCCTGCAACGCGGCGAGCGCGTCGACCATTTCGAAACAATGCGCCAGCGCAAAGACGGAACATTATTCAATGTTTCGCTCACGATCTCGCCCATCCGTAATCAGCAGGGCGAGATCATCGGAGCCTCCAAGATCGCGAGGAACATTACAGAGCATAAACGGGCCGAGGAAGCCATCCGGTCCCTCAATGCGCGTTTGACCGACGATCTTGCGGCCATGACTCGAATGCAGCAATTGAGCACACGGCTCATCCAATCGGGCGGAATTCCCGAGTTGCTGGGCGAGATTCTCGACGCCGGGATTGAAATCACCGCCGCGGACATGGGCAACATACAGCTTCTCGACGAAGCCGGTCAATTGAGAATTGCGGCGCATCGCGGGTTTGACTCCTCCTTCCTTGAATTCTTCGAGAAAGCTCATGACGGCGTTGCCGCCTGCGGCAACGCCCTTCAAAAAGGTGAACGGGTTATCGTCGAGGATGTCGCGAATAGTCCCATCTTTGCGGGGACAGCCGCGCTAGACGCCCTGCTTGCGGCCGGCGCCCGGGCGGTGCAATCGACGCCGCTTGTGAGCCGTTCGGGCAAAGTGCTGGGGCTGTTCTCCACGCATTATCGCCGGCCGCACCGGCCTGGCGAACGCGAACTGCGGTTGCTGGACCTGCTGGCGCGCCAGGCAGCCGATCTTTTAGAGCGCAAGCGGTCGGAAGAAACGCGCGGCCAGCTCTCCGCGGTCGTCGAGGCGTCGGGCGACGCCATCTATACATATGATTTAAACGGTATGGTCCTTACCTGGAACCGGGCCGCTGAAGAACTGTACGGATACGAAGCCAAGGAAATCCTCGGGCGGCCGGCTGAAATTATCGTTCCGCCAGACAAGATCAAGGAACTGCATGAGCTTGTCGCGTGCTGCGGCGAGTCCGGCAACATCATCCGCAGCCTGGAGACGACGCGCATGCGTCGCGATGGCCTGGTGTTCCCGGCCGTCTTGACCGTATCCCCTATTCGCGATGAAAGCGGCAAAATCCTGGCGATCTCGGTCATCGCGCGTGACGTCACCGCCCGCAAACAGGCGGAAACCGAATTGCGGCGCGCGAATGCCGATCTCGAGCAGTTCGCCTTCTCCGCGAGCCACGATCTGCAAGAACCCTTGCGGACCATCAAGATATATTCCGAACTCCTAGAGGATCAGCTCTCGACGGTGGTCCAGGGCGAGACGGCGGAGTTTCTCGGTTACCTTCGGGGCGCCGCAACCCGCATGGAAATGCTGGTGCGCGACCTTCTCGAGTATACGCAGGTCACGAGACTCGAATCGCCGCTGGACGAAGTCGATACGAACGACGTGTTGGCTGAAGTGATCGCGAATCTGCGCGGCGCGATCGCGGAAAGCGGCGCTGCCGTCGCCTGGGACAAGCTGCCCTCCGTGCACGCGAATAAGACGCATATGCAGCAGCTTTTACAGAATCTCGTGGGAAACGCCATCAAGTACAGAAGCCCGGATCGCGCGCCGGAGGTGCATATCGGGGCTGAACGTCAGGACGGGTATTGGCTCTTCACCGTCCGCGACAACGGCATTGGCATTCAACCTGAATTTAAGGAGCAGATCTTTGGCTTATTCTGTCGCTTGCACAATGCAGACCGTTACGACGGCACAGGTATCGGCTTGGCCATCTGTCAGCGTATCGTGGAGCGCTATCACGGCCGAATCTGGGTCGAATCAGAACCCGGGCGGGGATCGGACTTCCGCTTCACGTTCCCCCGCGGATGAGTCAAACGCTCCGCGTCCGTGGCAAATTCTGATCGCCGAGGACAATCAGGCCGATGTTGCCTTGATCCAGCGGGCGCTCAAGAAGTCCGGCATAGAAGCACAGATTCACCTTGCCGAGGATGGCGAGAAGGCGATGAAATTTTTCGAGCAGGCAGACACGAATGCGGCAGCGCCCTGCCCGGACCTGGTACTGCTTGACATCAACATGCCGAGATATAAAGGGAGCGATATACTGCGGAAACTGCGCGCCAGTTCGCGGTGCAAAGACGCACTTGTGCTGGTCGTGACGTCCTCCGATTCAAGCCGTGACCGCGAGGAAATGGACGCCCTGGGTGCGAATGGGTATTTCCGCAAGCCGTCCGTCTTTTCGGAATTCATGGCACTCGGCCAGATGGTCCGCGACGTTCTGACGCGAAGGGGTGGCTTGACATGAATAGACGATCGCTTTGGCAGTTATGTCTCAGGCGCTCTTGCGTTGACCTTCCGGCGCCTCCGCTCAAATAATCCGCGATGCAAAGCGCCCCCCGACACCAGTGCCTCATTTATAAAGGCTCGCCGGCACGGCATTTGCCAGCTCTCGCTGCGCTGGTGCGGCAAAAGCTAAAGGAGCGGCATCGCTGTCTGTATCTGGATAGCGCGCCGATGGTGGCCGGCATGCGCTCCTATCTGGCAGCCGCCGGGATAGATGTCGTGCGCGAGGTGGATCAGGGCAGCCTTGTCCTCTCATCAGACCGGGCTCATTTGGAAAATGGACGCTTCAATGCGGCTCGGATGCTGCATGTGCTCGAAGACGCAGTCCAGGCAGCGCTCAGTGAAGGCTATGCGGGTCTCTGGGCAACAGGCGATATGACTTGGGAACTCGGCCCAGAGAAAGAGACGCGCGCACTGCTGGAATACGAATGGAAACTGGAGGAGGTCTTCCGCAGGCTGCCGTGCCTCTCGGGCATTTGCCAGTACCATGTAGACACCTTGCCGGAGAATGTCGCGCGGGCAGGCCTGCTGACGCATCGGTCCGTTTTTATCAACGAGACGTTGTCTCGCCTCAATCCGAACTTCGTTCCGCGGGAGAACTACACCGCCGCCGCGCCATTGCCGGAATTGCAAGATTGGATGGCGAATCTTCGCGAGTGTAAAAGTGAGTAAAGTCTCCGTTGTCTGCCCACTTTTGAAATCCGCCGATCCGGCGGCATAAGTTTCTCCCTTGACGTTGATGCGTGTCTGGGTTCCTTGTCCAAAGGCATACAGCGGCCGATGGACACGTCCCCTCTTTGCCGATCGTCCTCCCGAGGGCGTCAGGCCACAACATCGTGTCAGAAAACGTTGACAGGCGAAGTTGAGGATTGATCGTTTCGCTGAATTTGCCAGGAAGAATGAGATTGGGCTAGATATCACGAACAGGTTGAAACGAGTTAAGCGGGCCAGAATGCCCACGAATAAACGGTATAATCTTTTAGGATTCAGTCCATGGGAGCGCGGCAGTTCGCTTTGCCGGTACGTCCTGCGCTCTCAACTTTGGACGGAGAGAAGGCATGACGCCCGCTGAAAAGCTCGCGTTGGTGCAGCCGGAATCCGCGCCTTTGGACGGCGCGGCGGATTTTCTTTCTGGCGGCGGCGAAATGGGAGCGCTCATCCGCTCCTTTGACTGGGCCTCGACGCCCATTGACGCCCCGCACCGATGGTCGGCAGCCCTGCGGACCATGGTCCGCGTTCTTCTCGCCAACCGCTTTCCCATGCTTCTCTGGTGGGGACCGGAATACGTTTCTATTTACAACGATGCGTACAGTCCAATCCTGGGACGGAAGCATCCATGGGGGTTGGGCCGCCCGGTGCGGGAGTGCTGGTCGGAAATCTGGGATGTTCTCAAAGCGCTCATAGACACGCCGTTTCACGGCGGACCGGCCACCTGGGTCGAGGATATCGAACTTCAGCTTCACCGGTCTGATTTTACCGAAGAGACGCATTTCACAGTCGCCTACAGTCCCGTTCCGGACGACGCACCCGGTACCATCGGAGGCGTTCTTGCTACAGTTCACGAGATCACGGAAAAGGTAATTGGCGAGCGGCGCGGCGCGATCCTCCGCGAGCTCGGCGCACGCGCCACCGAGGCTCGCACAGAAGAGGAAGCCTGCCTCAACGCGGCCCAGATTCTCGCCAGACATCCGAAAGATATTCCCTTCGCACTCTTATATCTCGTCGACACAGAAGGGAAGCATGCCCGAATCGCCGCCACGGCAAGGCTTGAGGAAACTCCCAGCCTCGGCTTTCCGTCGATTGGCCTTGAGCATGACGCAGCAGATAGCTGGCCGCTTGTGGAATGCTGGCGCAGCCGGGATCTTCATATCTTGGACGATCTGTCGGCCCGCTTCGGTAAACTTCCTACCGGAACCTGGCCGGACCCGCCTCATTCTGCGGCCATCGTACCCATCCGCGCCAACTTTCCTCAGCAGCTTGCGGGATTTCTCATAGCAGGGTTGAGCTCACGCTTAAGATTTGACGAGTCATATAAGAATTTCTTGGACCTCGCCGCAGGACAGATCGCCTCGTCGCTGTCGGCCGCTCGCGCTTATGAAGAGGAGCGTCGTCGTGCGGAGGCCCTTGCGGAGATCGACAGGACGAAAACAGCCTTCTTCAGCAACGTCAGCCACGAGTTCCGCACGCCGTTGACGCTGATGCTCGGGCCGCTTGAAAGCCTCTTGCGCGGTGATGGCGCCCTGGCCCCGCAGGCGCGCGAGCAAGTCGAAACGGCGCATCGCAACAGCCTTCGCCTTCTCAAGCTCGTCAACTCATTGCTTGATTTTTCGCGCATCGAGGCGGGACGGATGAAGGCGGTTTACGAGCCTGTTGATCTCTCATCCCTTACTACGGATTTAGCCTCCAATTTCCGCTCGGCGATGGCGGCGGCCGGCCTGGAGCTCATCGTCCGTTGCGAGCCGCTTCCCGAACCCGTTTATATCGACCGCGAGATGTGGGAGAAGATCGTACTCAATCTGCTCTCCAATGCATTCAAGTTCACATTCGAGGGCCACGTGGAGGTGAGCCTTCGCGAATCTGGCGAAAATGCCGTTCTGGCGGTGAGCGACACAGGGACGGGCATTCCCCCGCAGGAATTGCCGCACGTGTTCGAGCGGTTCCACCGCGTCGAAGGAGCGCGAGGCCGCACGTACGAAGGGACGGGTATCGGCCTGGCGCTGATTCAGGAACTCGTCAAATTCCACGGCGGGACGATCGCGGTTGAGAGCGAACTCGGCAAGGGTAGCCGGTTCACCATCACGATACCCCTTGGGACGGCGCACCTGCCCCAAGCCCGAATCAATGCGGGCGAGCGCCCGGCCGCGTCAACGGCCACGAGGGCCGAAGCGTTCAGCAGCGAAGCCTTCACATGGATCGCGCGCGATCGCCTCTCCAACCCCTCCGACGAATCATCCTCGGCTCCGCCCGCGGCGCTGAAAACGGGACGGCCGCAAATCCTCCTGGCCGACGACAATGCGGACATGCGCGATCATGTCATACGCGTTCTCGGAAGCGGCTATGATGTGACGGCGGTCGGCGATGGACTTGCGGCGCTGAAGGCGATTCGCGACCGCCGGCACGATCTGGTGATTTCAGACGTGATGATGCCCGGTCTCGACGGGTTTGGCCTGCTCGACGCCTTGCGGGCGGACAGCCAGTTGCGCGAGATGCCTGTCATCCTGCTTTCGGCACGCGCCGGCGAGGAAGCGCGCACCGAAGGGATCAGCGCGGGCGCGGATGATTACCTGACGAAACCCTTCGCCGCCACGGAACTGGTCGCCCGCGTCGAAACGACTCTCAATCTCCAAAGATTGCGGCAGGAGGCACGCGCCCAGTTCGAAACGCTTCTCAACCAGGCGCCCATAGGCGTCTATCTGGTCGACGATGCGTTCCGCATCCTGCAGGTCAATCCTACGGCCGCGCGGGTTTTCGCCGAGATACCGGACTTGATCGGGCGGGATTTCGATGAGGTCATCCACCGGCTGTGGCCCCAGCCCTACGCCGATGAAATCGTGCAGCTGTTCCGGCATACATTGGAGACGGGCGAGCCCTATGTCGCACCGGAATGGACGCAAGAGCGCCTCGACAACGGCGTCCGGGAATATTACGAGTGGCGGATCGACCGCATCCCGCTTTCGGGAAGCCGATTCGGGGTGGTGTGCTACTTCAGGGACATCTCTCAGCAAGTGCTGGCGCGTGAGGAAATCGCCCGCTCCGAACAACGGTTCCGTGCGTTCGTGACCGCGACGTCGGACGTGATCTACCGAATGAGTCCCGACTGGAGTGAAATGCGCCAACTCCAAGGCCGGAACTTTATTGCCGATACGGAGGAGCCCAACCACCTCTGGATAGAAAAATACATCCTGCCCGAAGACCGCGAGAGGATCATGGCAACAATTCACCACGCCATCGACACCAAGACGCGATTCGAGCTGGAGCACCGGGTCATTCGGGTCGATGGCACGGTAGGCTGGACGTTCTCCCGGGCCGTGCCCCTGCTCGACGATGGCGGACAAATCGTGGAATGGCTAGGCACCGCGCGCGACACCACGGTCACAAAAGAGGCTCAGGAGCAAATCCGCGAAGTGGCCGACCGGCTGCGTTTCATGGCGGAATCGATGCCGCAGAAGATATTTACTGCGACCGCGGAAGGCCATATCGATTATTTCAATAGTCGCTGGATGGATTATGCCGGGTTGCCTTTCGAAGCGCTACGCGATTGGGGCTGGACGGAATTGATTCATCCGGAAGACGCAAAGGAGACCCTGCGGCTTTGGCGCGACTGCATCGAATCAGGCGAGGACTTCCAGTTCGTGCACCGTTTCAGGCGCGTCGATGGAGCCTACCGTTGGCATCTGACGCGCGCGCAGGCGATGCGGCGCGGCGAAGGAAAAGTCGCAATGTGGATCGGGTCGAATACCGAAATCCATGAGCAGAAGCACACGGAAGAGGAGTTGCGCCGCGCCAACAAAGCCTTGGAGCAGTTCGCGTACACGGCCAGTCACGACCTTCAGGAGCCGCTTCGAACAGTTAAGGTCTACAGCGAGCTGCTGACTCGCACCCAGGATGGCCTCGACGAAGAGGCGTTGGAGTGTCTGGGCTTTATCAGGACAGGTGCAACGCGCATGGAGACCATGGTGCGCGATTTGCTCGCCTATACGCAGACCAGTCTTCTCGACAAGCCGACCATACCGGTAGACGCCAATGCGTCCCTTCGCGTCGCTCTAGAAAACCTGGCGGCCTCGATTACGGAGAGCGGGGCAGTTATAGAAACGGGCGTCCTGCCGTTGCTGCCGGTGCACGCCACACACCTCCAGCAACTCTTTCAGAATCTCATTGGCAATGCCATTAAGTACCGGCGCGCGGATGTGACGCCGCGGATCAAAATAGCAGCACAGCGCCAAACCGAGAATTGGGAATTCACCGTTGCCGACAACGGTAGCGGTATCGAACCGGAGTTCCACGAGAAGATCTTCGGCCTTTTCGAGCGACTGCATAAAGACCCCTCATACTCCGGCACTGGCATTGGTCTGGCGATCTGTCAGCGCATCGTTGAGCGGTATCAAGGCCGGATTTGGGTCGAAAGCCGTCCAGGCGCTGGTGCGACCTTCCGCTTTACGTTACCAATCTAATCTTGTGGGAGCGGCGAGCGCCTTGCTGCGGGTCAAACTTTTCTCTCATGCCGGCGGCAACGGCAGCCTGTTATTACGAGTGCGGTTACCATGCGCGGGATATCTTTGCAAGCACGAGATGGCCCCCGGCGGCTTGCGGCACGGCATCTTCTCCCCGCCTGTTGAGAGACACCATCGATAGGCCTTAAGATGTTGAACCATTTTGTACCAAGCCCCTGCTTTCGGTATTTTTTAACGGCTTCAGCGACTTAGTTGCGAGATTTAAAAACCTTGTCAAGTTCGTGGTTGGAATCCATGCCGGGGGGCCAGCATGAGTAGCGGCTGTTTTCGAACTTGAATGGGGAGTGCCCAACTGCGACGGCGGCCCCCATACATTCGCGCCAGCATCAGGATGTTGCCGGAAATATTTAGACACGAATCCGGTGTGCACCTGGTGCTTGCCCCATCCCAGCCGCCAGTGATAACCTTCGTCTGACGCTGTGGGCCCAACGCCGACCATCACAATCCATATCCCGGGCCCGTTGCGTGGGTACTGTGACGGCGCAGCACAGCTCTCGATCTCGGCGAACACTGTGCGCGCGGCACTCCAGGAGCTGGAGCGGAACCGGTTCGCTTTGTATCGCAATATCTGTGACGAAACGGGCGCGGTGCGGCGACACCTTAACGTGTTCGTGAACTCGGACAATGTCCGCGATCTAGACGGGATCGACACGATGCTGATGCCGGGTGACCTAGTCACGGTCCTGCCGGCGGTCTCAGGAGGTTGAAGATGGCAGATCGAGTACTTCTCATGATCGGTACCAGGAAGGGCGTGTTTGTCGCCGAGGCTGCGAAGCCGCGCCGCAGTTTCGGGCTGCGCGGGCCCTTCGGTGCCGGCGTCCCCGTGTATTCGACGCTGATCGACACGCGCGGCACACCGCGTCTGTATGCCTCGAGCTGCAATCCGTTCTTCGGCATGAAGCTGTTGCGTTCGAGCAACATGGGGAAGAGCTTCACGGAGACGAAGTCGGCGCCGGCATTTCCCAAGGAAGACGGACGCGCACTCGCCAACATATGGTCACTCGAGGCAGGTGGAGGCAAAAAGGAACTGTGGTGTGGCGTGGAGCCAGCGGCCTTGTTCAAGAGCCATGATGGCGGCGATTCGTGGGACATGGTGTCTGGTATAAGCAACCATGAGCACGCGCGCAAGTGGCAGCCTGGCGGCGGAGGGCTGTGCATGCATACGATCATTCGCGACGGGGATCGCGTGCACCTTGGCATTTCCACTGGCGGCCATTATCTGAGCGAGGACGGTGGCGAGACGTTCAGAGCGTCCAATCAAGGCGTCGGCGCCGGCTTCGCACCTGATCCCTATCCCGAGTTCGGTCAGTGCGTGCACAAGATCGCGCGGCACGATGACGCGCCCGGCCGGCTCTATATGCAGAACCACGGCGGATGGGCGGATTGGACTGGGCCAGGAGGGCCGCGGCCCGGCATCGGCGTACTGCGTAGCGACGACCACGGCCGCTCCTGGCGATCGATAGCCAAGGGACTGCCGTCGGACTTCGGATTTCCGATCGTCGTCCACCCTAACAACGCTGATACGGTATACGTAATGCCGCTTGACCCGGCGACGCGTTCTTGCCCAGGCGGCGAACCCGCGGTATGGCGCAGCGACAATGGTGGCAACTCATGGAGCCGTCTCGCGCGCGGGCTACCGAATAAGCAGAGCTACTTCACCGTTCAGCGCGACGCAATGGATGTCGACCGGCTCAAGACACCCGCGCTCTACTTCGGAACGACGACCGGTCAGCTCTGGATCGGCAGGGACGGCGGCGAGCAGTGGGACTGCCTCTTCGATTCGCTGCCACCGATCCACAACGTCAAGGTCGCGGTCGTGTAAGGACCGGAGCTCCCCCGTGGACGCTGCGTCAACGTTGGCCGATCTTCAGCGACAAACGCAGACCAAACTGGTGAACTTCCTTCAAGTCGATGTGCCGTTCATCGACAGGGGTGGCGCGGTCGCTTGCGATGGCGACCTGGCGGTCCGGCGACGGGCCGCACCATGAAATTATTGTCGCCGTGCACCAGAATACCGACCATCGCGCTATCATGCATCGAGGCGCGGGTCCGGAACCGAATATCCGATCGCGAAATGGTATAGCACTTGTCCTTGCTCAGGCCGCAGGTTGAGATAGGAGTGCACCTCCTCATCGTAGAACGCGCCGATGCCGGTCGCTCCTAGGCCGAGCGCTTCTGCGGCGAGATAGAGCCGCTGGCCGATGGCGCCGGCTTCGAAATGCAAATAACGATAAGCGCGCTCCCCATGTGCACGGGCGGCACGGTCGAGATCACCGATCATGGAAAACGCAACGCATGCGTTACCGGCGAGATCCTGCCCGAGGCTCAGGCCAGCGGCGGCGACGCGCTGGTCGCCACTCTTGATCCGCTCCAACTCGGCACGCTCGGACCAGAACCTGTAAGCGCCCGGTTCAAGGCCGTCGACGCGGTGAACATACAAATAAAGCTGGATGAAACGTGAACCGGAAAAATCGGCAAAAAGCGGCACGGCGGTAACAGCAAGGATGGCCGAAAGCTGCGCCGGCGACATGGACTGCATGCCACCCACGAAGTCGAGAGCCGAACGCCGCTTCCGAACGATCTCGCCGAAGGGGAGGCTCGATCTCGCTGCGGTCGGCAGCTTGATGTCGCCGGACCCAACAGGAGCAGGATCGGCGGTGTACATGCAGCGCGTCGTGCCGTCCGCCAGTTTCGTGGAACTGTGAATCGCCTCAATCCGCGGGTAAGGGGTTCGTTCTGGGGACAGCTGATTCGCATGCCCGCCGTACCAAACGGTCCGGTGGGCGTCTGGTTCTCGCATTGGAATGGAGCCGCCACTCAGCTCGACAATCAGCATCGGCCACTCATCTTCGTGCAGGCGGCAGAGCGACGCGACGGAGTCGTCCGGGAAATGACCGAACGCAATGCTGTCGCAGCCGGCCGCTCGGGCGGCCAGAGCGAGCGCTTGCCAGGCGTGCCCGATATCGAGCAGGCAGTACCGGTAGGCGCGGTCGTGGTACTTCCACGCTTCGCGCCACGCAATGCTGGTGAGGACGAACACGATCGGCGCACAGCCTGCAACCCAATTCAGGCCGACGTTGCCCAAGGCGCGCTGCTCGGCCACGTGTGCGGAGGGACGGTAATGATACAAGCCGTCGGGCCACCCTTTCAGACCTCGCGTGATGAAGTGCAGTTCGGTCGGGTGCAGATTCCCAGAGGATGGATTCACGCGCAGCGCGTAACGGTATCCAGTGGAGGGGACACGTTTCGAGGCGCTGATTGCTGCGGAATGGAACAGCAGTGTCGAAAGAAACGTTGGACCGTCATGGGCAGATGTGCTACCAGAGACATGGTGAAGCACTTCGAGTGCCGGCGTTTCAAGGACGGGTGGATCCGACGGAAGGTCGAGCACCGGCACGCCCTCATAATGACGGAACGGATCGGGCATGTTCGCCCAATCGAGTACATGGGGCCACCGAGATTCAACCCTGTGCTTAGTAAGTTCGTGATACTCCGACCATGTCATGCAGAAGCACGTCCGGCAACAACCGAAGCCATCCCGTTCGCGATTAGGCGGTTTTCTCGACCGGGGCTTGCGATCGAAACAGGAAGAAGTGGCGTCCGCACAGATCGCATCGGTAAGGCAAAAGGATCCAGTGGAGAGCTGTCTCGATAGCATTTCGGGCGCCGACTCTTCGAAACTCTACAGATCTGCAATGTGGACAGCGTGTAAACAATATAAACACTGTTGCGCCTTTCTCACCAGCCTACGTCCGTCATGCTTCGGGCCTCGATTCGAGGCGCGTCTCACCTAAACGTCGGCTTTCGTCGGGCTGCGAGGGGCGGTGCGGTTTCGGACCGCCGACCCGGCATAGTGTGCGAGCGGGTCGTTGCGCCGGCTGGCGGGAGGGCGGCTCGCCTCCCGCGCTGCCCTCAGTTGTTCGGGTGTCCTCAGGTCGGGCTCCGACAATCTCATTGTTCCCTCGCGCGCAAGACCTGGCGCTTGTGCCGCTTTAGTAGTCTTTTGTTCATCGTTCTCCTTACCCGCTTCCCTACGGCAGCTAATTCTCCTCCACAATGCCGCAGATCATAGCCTCGGTGGTGAGCATGAGAGAAGCGATGGAAGCGGCATTCTGCAGAGCCGTGCGAGTTACTTTGGTCGGATCGATAACGCCGGCCTTCACCAGGTCCTCGTACTTTTCAGTGGCAGCGTTGAACCCGAAGTTAGGATCGCGTTTGTTCTTGATCTTCTCGGCGACGACCGCGCCCTCGGTGCCGCAGTTCACCACGATCTGGCGAACCGGCTCCTCGCACGCCCGGCGCACGATGGCCACGCCGAACTGCTCGTCGCCCACGAGCGTCAGCTTTTCGAGGGCAATCGAGGCCCACAGCAGCGCGACGCCGCCGCCGGGTACGATCCCCTCCTCCACCGCTGCGCGAGTGGCATGCAGAGCGTCCTCAACCCTGGCCTTTTTTTCTTTCATCTCGGTCTCGGTAGCCGCACCGACTCTGATGATCGCGACTCCCCCCGCAAGCTTCGCGAGGCGTTCTTGCAGTTTCTCGCGATCGTAATCCGAGGTGGTATCCTCCACCTGCGTCCGGAGTTGCTTGATTCGGGCTTCGATGCTCTTCTGCGCTCCGCCGCCATCAATGATGGTCGTGTTGTCCTTGTCGACCGTGACACGTTTGGCGCGGCCCAGATCCTCGAGCTGTACGCCTTCCAGCTTGATACCGGTCTCTTCCATGATGGCCTTGCCGCCGGTCAGGACCGCGATGTCTTCCAGGAGGGCCTTGCGGCGGTCGCCGAAGCCGGGCGCCTTCACGGCGCAAACATTGAGCGTGCCCCGGAGCTTGTTGACTACCAGCGTGGCCAGAGCCTCGCCTTCCACATCTTCGGAGATCAGCAACAACGGCTTACCTGTGCGCGCAATTTGCTCGAGAAGAGGAAGCACGTCCTTCATGCTGCCTATCTTTTTTTCATGGATCAGAATGTAAGGATCTTGAAGAACGCATTCCATGCGTTCGGAATCAGTCACAAAGTAAGGCGAGAGGTAGCCACGATCAAATTGCATACCGTCCACCGTAGCCAACTCCGTGGTCATGGTTTTTGATTCCTCGACCGTGATCACGCCGTCCTTGCCGACCTTTTTCATGGCCTCGGCGATTGTGTTGCCGATGGTCGAATCGCTGTTTGCGGAAATGCTGCCGACCTGCGCGATCATGTCGCCGGTGACGGGTTTGGAGAGCTTCTTGAGTTCTTCAACGGCCACTTCGACCGCCCTATCGATGCCGCGTTTGACGGCCATCGGATTCGCGCCTGCCGTAACAACTTTTACGCCCTCGCGGTAGATCGCTTGAGCCAGAATCGTGGCCGTGGTGGTACCATCGCCGGCGACATCTGAGGTCTTCGACGCCACCTCGCGCACCATTTGAGCGCCCAGGTTCTCGAGGGGATCCTTCAACTCGATCTCTTTCGCCACGGTAACGCCGTCTTTGGTAATGGTCGGTCCACCGAATTTCTTTTCGAGAACGACATTGCGTCCCCTGGGTCCAAGGGTAACTTTCACTGCTTCTGCGAGTTGGTTGACGCCGCGCAGGATTGCTTGGCGGGACTCATCGCTGTAGGTAATCTGTTTTGCCATAAATGTTCCCTTCTTAGCCGATTGGAGCTAGCTGGCTTTTTTCGTGGCCCGCGCGGCCGAATCCAGAATTCCGAGGACGTCGTCCTCGCGCATGACTATGTATTCAGTGCCATCCACTTTGGTTTCACTGCCTGAGTACTTTCCAAAAAGGATACGGTCGCCGGCTTTGACGTCGAGCGCGACCAGCTTGCCATCGTCCAGTCTCTTACCATGTCCAACGGCGATGACCTCGCCCTCGTGCGGTTTCTCCTTGGCAGAGTCGGGGATGATGATGCCGTGCCGCGTGGATTCTTGTTCCTCGATCCGCTTCACCACGATGCGGTCGTATAAGGGTCGAATATTCATAATGCTCTTTATCTCCGGAAATTGGATTGAGGTTTCTTTTGTCATCGTGCCGGCCTGTTGCTCTTGACCGCCTGGTAGCGTGGGTCGTTAAATATCATCTGCCGCACCTGATCGTCGATTTCTTGCCAGTCGCGAATGAAGTAGCCGGCATCACTTCTGCTCATTACTTCGGCCCGCTTGGCTTCAAGAATCGCGATAACAGCTTCCGTATCGGCACGCTTGCCGTCGTCCTGTTTGGCGGCAATCGATCGGAATGACGCCGCCACACGGTCGAACTCCGCACTAACCTGGCATTTGATGCGTTCGGCCCACTCCACCTGACTTGTGGTGCCGCTCATTGCGGCTTCGGGGAAACGAAGGGGCTCTGGTGCCGCTCCCCCCTCGCCTTCCCACGCGTCGATGCCGGGGGCGCCAGGACTGTTCCTGCCCAGCTCCGTCACTGTGTTCGCTCGTCGAATTGCCTCAAGCGGAGTGACCCGAAGAACGGGAGTGCGCTGGCGACCACGACGGCGCGCTGCCAGCCGCCTGAAAAGCTAAGCACGGGCGCCACCGGGTTGAAAAACACCACAACCGCTGCGAACAAGGCTGCAAATATAAACCGCCGCGTATGAAACGCATGGAACATCGCAACCATTGCGCCAGCAGCCACAGTGAATCGGATAGGGAGATCAAATGGGCCGAGATGGGACCAGAACCCCGCCGCGACCAGCAGTCCGGCGATCGCGATACATTTCACTGCTTTTAAGAATGCGGCGTTATTCCGCTGGTCTTGCGCGCGGTTCTTCGCGACCCACGTTTGCCACACGGCTTGATCGAGCGGCTTCGTTTCTGGCGGTGTCCACGCGTCTCTTGGTTCCAACGAATCAACTAAAACAGCCATCTTCAATCCTCTTTCGTGTCAACTATTCGCAGAGGGAAATCAACGGAGCCAAAGCAATCGTCAAGCCCGATTGGTTTGTTTTGCGTCCGTCTGGTTGCGCTCATTTCGAGTCTCTCTCGGTCGACACGCTTTCCGGAGTGCACGCGTCGAGCCATCTTCATCATTTACTGAGCTGATTCGAATGGAGTAGGTTGCAGACTTGCTCTGGGGTCACGCAGCTCTTCCGGCATTGACCATTAGTGGTCAATCGACGCGGGGCGGTCAGTCCCCGGCTTGGTCGCAGGCCTCGGGACGGACCTCGTACTTGAGTTGAACAAGGTGCTTGTCTAGCCTGATGCGCGACCGTTCACACGCCCGGTGGGCAGTACCCGCCTCAGCCAGCGCACGGATGAATGCCTCCGTTTCAGTCAGATGTCGGAGCCGCTCGACAGCGTCGGAAAAAGCTCGGGCCGTAGCCGCGTATTGATCCAGGAGTTCTTGTCTATCAGATGCCATCACTTTTAGTCCTCACAGGGTCTTCGCCGCTCGCACCTGGACGGAGGCCTCCCACCTTTTCTTAGCGTGTTTTTGGCATCCAGTGAGCGACGATCGTCGCGGCAGCAACTACAGCCGCAATTCCTCCGAACGAAAAGAGGATATGCCATCCCAACTCCCGTCGCTCGGAGCGCTGCGTCAACTGCCACGAAAGAGCGAAAGGGGAAACGTGAGCTTTGGCGGAGTTGGACACGGCGTGAGCGAATGCACTTGATCCGCCATTTGGGGCGGTGATGACACGAACGCTCATGAACGCTCATGAACGCTGGCGTCTCCTCCATCCGGCGCGTGGTCAGAACGCCCGAGTCCTGGCCACGAATTGTCGAGCCGGCCGTCCGCTAGGGCTACAAACTTTCGGCCCCTGGGGTGACCGCATAACGTCACTTGACCATGCGTAGTCAATAGGAGAACAGGAATTCTTCGTTTAAGGCTTGTGCTGGCCTCTCCGGCGTTGTGGCCAGCAACGTGTTCTTGTTCTTGCGAGGATACCAACATGCATCGTTTCTTAATCCTGAGCGCTTTCGTGCTGAGCGCCACCCTGATCGGTCCTGTCGTAGCGCGAGCCGATGACAATCACCACGAAAAGCGCTACTACGATCGAGACGGGCACGACTACCATACGTGGAACAGCAACGAAGATCATGCTTACCGCGCTTATCTCCAGGAGCAACATCGGGACTATCGCGAGTTCAACAAAGTCAATCGAGGCCAGCAACAACAATACTTCAAGTGGCGTCATACACACCCCGACAACGCGCTCATCAAAGTTGAAGTTCGATAGTCGCTTTGGATGTGCTGCACAGGAAACGGGTATTGACAAAAGAAACCCATCGCGTAGCCGGAGCTCCATCGCCAGTGCGGAAAGCTTTATCCAAGGAACCGCCGCCCGACGTCCAGTGTCCCAGGTGCCGCTGGACGTGGGGACGTCCCTCCCGACGACGAAGAGTCTTGGACTTGCTCCTATTATTGGTTCTGCTGAAGCCTTTCCGCTGCCGGTCGTCCGTCAAGCGCTTCTATCGCCTCAGTTTTGTATAAGGAATGTCTCGGCGGCTGACCGGGTCGTGGCACGCCCAAAGTGAAGTGTTCCGGACATCGGCGATAACGTCCGTATTGCTAAGGCGCAAAATAGTACTGCTACACTCGCCGTTATGAGCGCCTCCCAATTCTCTCGAATTGCCGGGTGTCTCAGCACTGCCGCTCTGTTGCTTGTCGTCGTCCGAACGCCTGCTTCGGCGCAGACATTCCCCTCCATTGTTGACATCTTCAAAGCATCCGCATTCTTGAAACAAAGTTTCATTGGGGGCATCCAAGTGGAGACGCACGGCGACGTCTACATTGCAGGCTCGAGCGCAGCTTTGGCGGACCTGCCGCAGGCGTCCAGTATCGGCGCGCTCCAGAGTATCGACGGCCGTACAGGGATGTTCGTGGTGAAGATGAACGCGACGCTGGATACGGTGCTGTTCGCCGCAATGATCGGCGGCACAAGTCAAGATCAGGTTTACGCGATGAAGGTGGATGCGGACGGCAACGTCATCCTGGTGGGCCATACCTTCCAGATTCCGTTCTTCGATCCCAGCAAAGCGCCCGAAGAGTCGGGCGGAGTTATTTTGAAGTTGAATGCCACGGGTACAGAGTTGCTGTATGAGTTGCCGGTGCCCAATGTAGTAACGTACGCGGGCTTGGACGCGGACGCCGCCGGCAACGCATATGTTGGGATCAGCGTGAATCGCAACACTCTGCAGACCACCGCGGGCGCGTACTTGCCGGGCCCTTTCGATAGCGGCACCGTGTTCCCGGCGATCATGAAGATCAGCGCCGGCGGCAAGGTACAGTTCGCCACGTATTTGCACACCGCGAACACCACCACCAACAATGACGTCGAATCACTGCGGGGCTTAGCGTTGCGTCCGGATGGGTCGATCGCGTATATCACGGAACAGTCGGTAGGAGCGCTGAACCCGGCAGGATCGGGTTTGGTGTTTGAAGCAAGCTCTGAAACTAGCTCGAATGGTGTCCCGGCTCAAATCGGCTCCGACGCCGCCGGTAGCTTGTACGTCACTGGAGACACATACAAGATTAGAAAGTTCCCTCCTCCGAACAGTGCCACCCCAGCCCAGAGTGTTGTGTATGGGATCGACGCGACAGGCGGAGGACTCCTGCGGGTCGCTTCCGGTGGACGCGCGGTGTTGTACGGAAGTGCAAGCGCCGCGGCGTTCCCAACACGCAATGCAGTATCGCCATGCCTCGCGAACCTGCTGCCTCCGGATGGCACTGCTGGCCTGAATCCGAGACTCGTATCGGATAACGCACTGGTGGTGTATGACGCCGACGGCACTACCGCCCTATCTACATTTCTCGCTCCCCAAGCGTATGCCCTAGCCGTGTCGAACGACGGGCGCTATGTCTATATCGCAGGCCTTGTTTCCCTTTTCCCACAGAACGCTTGGTACGGATTGTTGCGCGTCGATCTCAATCAGATCCCATCGGGCCAACTGGCACCAGCGTGCCTGGCCAGCGGAGCCGACTATACTCGGATCGCCGCGAGTCCGGGCGAGATCATGATGATGACGGGCACTGGTTTGGGTCCGCAGACCGGTGTGTCCTTCACATTGCGGAATGGACTGGTGCCCGCGGATCTGGCCGGAACCTCGATCACGGTGGATGCCAAGCCTTCTCCCGTGCTGTATGCACAGGATTCGCAGGTGAACTTTATCGTGCCCTGGTCCACTCGTACGTCGGGCACGGTTCCCGTGTGTGTGCATCGGGGCAATCTCACTTCATGTCTGGATGCGACCGCGGCGACTTTGGCTCCGGCAGTGTTCTCGCCGGCAGGAAGTCCCCTCATCGTGAATGTCGACGACGGCTCGATCAATAGCGTCGCGGCACCTGTGAAAGGCGGGCACTACGTTTCGGTCTACCTGACAGGCACGGGAATGTTAGACGGCGATTTAGTAGATGGAGCCATTTCAGGATTTCCTTTGGAGATGACGTCCATCCAGCCCGCTGCATTCCTACACTATTACCCGCCGGGTTGCCTCATCGGCAGGGGTGTGCCCATTTGTCCTGAAACGCACATAAATCTGGATGTGACATATTCCGGCGCTGCGCCGACTCTCGTGTCGGGTGTCACCCAAATCAACTTGCGTGTTCCCAACGATGCTCCTTTGGGCTTGCAGGCTCTCACCCTCGACTTTGCACCCGGAACGGTCTCCGTGTACACGTTGGAGTCGAAATTGAATATCAGTGAATAGACGGGGAAATCTCACTGCAATATTAAGGGGTCCGCGCAAATCTCGCGGCGCTCGTGTTCGGACAGCGGAGCCATGGCCCAGTTGTCGATTACCAGAACATCGCCGCGGGCGCGATGATTACGATCCATGACTTGACATCCGCATTCTCAAAGATCCTTGCGCGAAATTCCCAGCTTCCGCATCATCGCGTTTAACGTCGTGCGTGGCACCCCGAGGTGGGTAGCTGCGGTGCTGACCACGCCTCCAGAGACGCGCAGCACACGGATGATATGTTCCCGTTCCACTTGCTCGAGCGTGCTGCTGCCGGCCGCTTCCGATCGATCCGAACGTATCTCCGCCAGGGGTGCACGAAGCGTAGGACCACGCGACAGGATGACCGACCTTTCCATGAAGTTCTCGAGCTCACGCACATTCCCCGGCCACGACCAACTCGCCAGGGCTCGCATCGTCTCCGAAGAAATCTTTTCAATCCGCTTGTTTGCTTCCCGAGCGTACTTCTGGACGAAGTGCCGGGCAAGCGTCGATATGTCCTCGGGATGATCGCGCAACGGAGGTGTGGTGATGGGGAATACCTTGAGCCGATAATAGAGATCGCTACGGAAAAGTTTGTCGCCCATCATCTGCGTCAGATTGCGGTTTGTAGCCGCGACCAGCCGGACATCAATGGGGATGGTTCGGGTGCCGCCCAACCTCTCAAACGCCTTTTCCTGCAGTGCCCGCAGCAACTTGGGTTGCAGGTCCAACGGGATGTCGCCCACCTCGTCCAGAAACAACGTCCCACGGTGCGCCATCTCAAAACGGCCGATCTTTTGCGATAAGGCGCCCGTAAAGGCTCCTTTCTCATAGCCAAACAGCTCGCTTTCCAGAAGCCCGGTGGGTATGGCGGCACAGTTTAGCGTGACGAAAGGAAAGTTCTTGCGAGGACTCAAACGGTGGATCGCGCGCGCCACCAACTCCTTGCCGGTACCCGTTTCACCCAGGATCAACACGTTCGCATCGGTAGGGGCAACTACTTCAACCTGCCTCTGAACCCGCCGCAAAGCCGCGCTGCTGCCCACGATCTCAACGAAGTCGTCTTTCACCTCGACATCTTCCTCTTCGACACTCTCAAGCCGGTCCCGCTCCCGGAGGTCCTGCACGAAAGTAATCCATCGGAAGGGGGAGAGTTTCAACACCGCGGTAACAACCAGAACTGCGACTCGAGTCCCATCTTTGCAAAGCAACTCTTTTTCATACGGCGTGCAGGCTCCGAACCGCAAGCCTTCTTCATGCGCCAGTTCATCGAGTGCAGAGTATTCGGGAGGAGTCAGATCCGGCCAGCTTAGGCGGCCTGAGGCCAAGTCGCCGCGGGTGTAGCCGGCCAAATCGAGAAATGCGTCGTTCACTTCTGGAATGCGGTCGAACTCGCCAGAAACGATACCGGCAATGGTCGATTCCGCCGGGATTGGCCGGATGCGCGCGCGGCTGCGGCGCAACTTCTCGTCCTTCGCATGGCGTTCGCTAAAGTCGCGCACTGCTCTGGCGAAGCCCTGTAATTCCCCGTTTTCGTTTTTAAGGGCCATGGTAATGACGTTGGCCCAGAATCGGGAGCCGTCTTTCCTCACATGCCAGGCTTCGCTTCCAAGATGGCCTTCTTTAGCTATTCTCTTTAATTCCTCCTGCAGCTTGACGGTGAGAGTATCTTCGCCGGGATAGAGAAACGAGATGTGTTGGCCTATCGCCTCTTCTTCGTTATAGCCGTAAATGCGCGCGGCTCCCGAATACCAGGCGGCGATGCATCCGCTCACATCCAGCAAGAAAAGCGCGTAGTCCTGGACCCAGGATGGAGCGCGTTCCTTTTCGTCCTGCTGGGTCTCCGCAGGTTCAGTCTTGTCGCGCAGGACCAAAACGTGCCGCACCGGCAAAACGTTCCCTTTGGCCGTGTACGCAACTTCCTTCACCGTTCCATCCGGAGTCACTAGCTGGAGCGAGCCTTCTTGCTCACCCTGCTTGAGAAAGGCCTGCCAAAGCTGCGAGATCCTGGGCTTGAACCCTGGCGCTGCAAAGTCATCCATCCGGCAGCCGATGACTTTATCCCGCGGAAGTCCGACCAGCTTGCCGGCACCGGCGCTGGCGTCACGGCACTTGCGATCGTTGTCGGCGATCAGGATGGGAGCAGAAGGGTGGTACACAATCGCTCGGAACAGTTGTTCGAGTTCTTGCGGACCCCGTTCCAGGAGCCAGCGGGTCGTGGATGACTGCGAGGCTCGAGAGCTCAAACCTCCTCCTTTCGGTCGATCCTATCGGGAGGAATCGGCTGACGACGGACTACTCCTAGCACTTTTACTAGGGGGGCATAACTAACTGTAACATACAGCGAAGCCTCGTGCCGGGCGAGATGACCGTATTTCGCCACTCTGGGCCTGATTCTTAGCGGAACATTCCTAATATGGACGAAATGGGCAAGAATCACGACCGTGCCTATTGGGTGTTTGAGCCGCACCGTCCCGTGGAGGGAAGCTCGAAGCCGCTGCTGGTTGAACGCGCGTTCGGTTATGTCACACATCATCATCGTGAGGCTGGTGCGCCCATCGACTTCGACGGAATATGGAAGTTACCGAGCCGGAAACTCGGTCCCGCTCTGCCGACATCAGCGGGACGAACGGGCATCGGCCGGGAGATCCGCGGCGCGGCGGCCCCCAGTTTTCAAAGAGCGTCTGTTGCGCCGCCGCCTTGCATTCGGAACCCGACCATATCCGGTCATGTGACGCATACAGGTCAGTTTCGAGCCAGCCTGGTTCACCGGCTGAGCCGCGGGTTCAGGAACAAGATTGAGCCGCGATGTACCTGACAGGCATGTGCCGAAAAAGGCGAGCCGCAGTGGTTAGTCCACCGCGGCTCGTTGCAAACCAAGACGAAAATCTTTAGCGGCTGGACGTTGTTGTTTCCACGTGTTCTCGCCTCGAATAACGGTTCAGAAGCGCGGTCAATCTCATGGCTTCTTTAGGCGCATGCCGTACGCCCTTTGTGACGATTTCCCGGTTCTCCAATTTCTTGCCATACAGGGTGGCATTGTCATCGAGGTCCTGCCGCAGCGTAGCTCCTTCCAAAGCCAGGCCCGCAAACAACCCCTGGGTTCTGGACCACGAAAGGATTTCTGCGTGCATTTGTGCATCTGTTTGAGCCGTTGCCGTCCGCCCTACGGGGCCCGCGGCAACGGAGCCTTCCGCTCCTAAAGTGAACTTGCTGGAGAGCAGCTTGCCTTCTCCTGAATCATTCATCACCAACATGATCAGATCGGTCTCAGAGCCGCCGATCTGGAAGCCAACACTGCCGCCCTCAATGCGGACGGTACCCGGTGCCGACCATCCCGTACCATTCTTGCTTCGGCAGGACAGATATCCTTTGCCGTATTTAGCGCCAAAAAAGAAAGCCGCCGTCTTTAGCCCAGGCACAATGACGATGCAGTGGGCGTTCTCCAGTAACTCCTGTGGAATGCCTTTGTCCGGCGCAGACATAACCTCTGAAAACACCTCCGCCGCCTCGTTCATCCGCTTCGCAGGCTCGTTGCTCGCTGCCAGCAGCGGTGCGAGCGCTAAGGTTGTAAATAAAATCCGTCTCATGTTCACCTCTCTCAGGCCTCACGCAGTGCATGTTACCGGCCACGGTGCGCTGCTCGCGATCGATGCTTCAGAAAGCTTGCAGTACTTCGATAATCGTTTGGACCGGCTATTGCACTGCGGAGTCTCGAAGGAGAACTAGACAATGCTCTGGACAATCTGTGTTGTTCTGCTCGTGCTTTGGGCACTAGGATTGGTGACTTCGTACACGCTGGGTGGGTTCATTCATGTTCTGTTGATCCTCGCACTCGTTGTGCTGGTGATCCGGCTGGTTCAAGGACGCAGGGTGGCTTAGGTTCCGGTTGCAGCGCCGCGCTTATTACTCGGTTTGCGGGGTCGCCTTAAGCCGGTCGAGCTGCTCTTGCAGCTTCGCCCACCCCGCGACTTCTTTCTCGTTCGACCGTGCAGAGACCGGCGGCTTTGCACCTTGATAGAACACCAGGATATTCTGGCGAAGGTCCGGTGAGATTCCGTTGAACTGCTGCTCGGCTAGCTTTGCCATCAGCTTGGCGTAGGCTTCGTCGGCTCCCTTGTACATGCCGGCTATCGTCACTACGCCGAGATCGAGATTCTCGTTCGGCAGTACCGGCGTGCTGGTGTCCAGGGTTGCCAACATAGCCCGATACCGATCGACGGTGGTGTTGAAGCTGGCCATGAACAGTTTCTCCACCGCTGGTGTCGGCGTCCGAATTTTGAGTGCCTTGAATGGACCGAACTTAGGGACAACCCGGAACAGGAACGTCAGCAACTTCGTGCCAGGGCCGGGTTTCTGATATTCCGTTCCCCACTCCTTTTCATAGCTCGAGCGGGAGAGATTGTACAGAAACTTCTTACGTGTGATGCCGGGGATCTCTTTCTGAAGCTGATCCTTCTTGAGGCTCCACGCCACCTGCGTCATGGCGGGAATGATGGCGCTGACCGTGTGCCGGTAGGATCCGAACGCTAGCGTCAGATTTCCAAACACGTCTTTCATTTCGATTCCGTACGTATCCCGGAACGCGCGCGCCAAAACATCCTTGGACACTTGAAAGCCGATGAAGTTTCGATACCTTTCCGGCGCATATCGTCCGGCGGCTACCTGGAGCACGTCGAAGCCGAACTCGGTCCGGAGGTGCGCCACAGGGTTGTCCCAATAGGTCACGTCCCGGCCGTATTTCCGCTGCAGTTCTGGATACAGCAACGGCACCGCGCGGTTCGTGGCGGTACGGTGCCCCTCGTTATCCGCGGCATAGTGTTCCAGCGCGCCGAGCGCGAAGGCATATTCGTCGAGCTCTTGCGATTCGCCGATCAAAGCCGACACGAAATCGCCACTACGGACGTAATGCGTGAGATCACTGAATAAGCGGCTGCCGAACGGATAATATCCCATGTCCTGAATGATGCAGCCTCCATAGGCGTAGGCATGGGCTTGCTCCAATTCCTCCGGAGTCGCGTTGGGGAATCGTTTCAGCAGCAGCTTCTTCACGGATGTTTCCCAGGCGGAGTCAATGATTGCTTCGTGGGTGAGAACCGTGTACCCGTACGAGAGCGAGGCCGAGAGCAGGACGGCGAGAACCAGGCGACGGATGCCAAGAAAAACGGTCACGCGGCGCCTATTGCTACAGAACAACCGTGATTGCAATCGCAGTGCCCGGATACCGGCGATTGTACAGGTAATACCCGTCGTCGTAGTCAATGTAAAGGTCGTCGTTGGAGTACCAGCTATCTGACCAGTATTCCGGCCACGGGTCCACCATCATGAACGAGAAGCCGCCGTATTGGAATCGCGGGTAACCTCCGACGATCATAGGTTGACTCAGGATGCGGAACGAGTGTCCTATGCCGAAATAGAGGCCGAAAGTATTCTGTGGAATGTAATAGCCACCATAGCCGCCGCGTTGCTCCCAGGTACGATGATCGTACTGCCAATGCGAGGCCCGACTCTGCTGAAACGTCGCCTGCCCCTGCCATGCACCGTTCTGCCGCCAGCCGTCCTGTTGTTGCCACGTTTGCGCCCGCTGCCTGTCGCGCTGAGGAGGGGCGTAGTTTCTCTGTCCCGCTTGGTAGCTCTGTTGCTCCGTTTGCCGTTGGCGCTGCCTCTGCTGCTGTGGGTCGGCGCGCTCCACCTGCTGCTGCCGCTGCAACGGCGGCTGTTGATATTGCGGCTGCTGGACGCGTTGTTGCTGCTGTTGCCGTTGTTCCGGCTGCGCCTGTTGTGAGGGCTCCTGCGCGCGTTGTTGCTGCCGCTGTCGTTGCTCCGGCTGGGTCTGCTGCGGCGGCTGCTGGACGCGTTGTTGCTGCTGTTGCCGTTGCTCCGGCTGGGTCTGCTCCGGCGGTTGTTGGGCGCGTTGTTGCCGTTGCTCCGGCTGCGCCTGCTGCGAGGGATCCTGGGCGCGTTGTTGCTGCTGTTGTCTCTGCTGGGGTTGCCCGTCCGGCTGGGAGCGCTGTCGTTGTGGCTCTGACCTTCCCTGCTGCTTTTCGGGCTTGTCCTGCTTTTCGTCCCGCTTTTCCTGCTGTCCGTAAACTGGAACAACCGTTCCGCCGAGCGACACCAGTGCGGCTAGAGTCATAACTCTAACAACCTTCATATCGGCCTCCTTCAATCGGACCTTGTGCTTCACTACAGACGGCCGGCAAGTTCGCTGTCTGTCTTCGCTTGGCTCAGAGCACGACACCACTCATCGGCTTGGCTCTCGGCTTCCAGCTTCGCGATTCCGTATCGTTCTTGAATCCCCGCGATCAACTGCTCCCTCTTCCCGGCGATGATCTTCCAATCGTCGTCAGTCAGCTTGCCCCAGCGCTCCCGTGCAGACCCCGCCAGTCGCTTCCACCTGCCTTCGAATTGGTCCCAGCTCATGCTTTGATTCCTTCCTGGTCGAGGTGTCAGGGTAAATTCTCGATTACGCGCACCTTCGACCGTAAAAAAGAATGATTACTCAACGTTTCTCAAGTGCTCGCCATTGGCAAGTAAGGCAAGTGCCGCACCAAATCGCTTCCCCCGGGTTATCCGGCACAGCTAAGAGGGGAAGCTCCTTAACGTAAACGGGCTCGCCTGCTCGTAGTCGGACTTGGATGAATAATATATGGAAATCCATTGACCGCATTTGGTCAGGCGACGCCCGGTGGTCAACTCGACTGATCTTCACGAGAGCAAAAATCCGCCCTCACTCGTCCTCCAAGAAGGTTCTCCCACGGCCCCAGATTTGGGCAAAGAATTGCCTCCCATGGCCTCGAGGAGTATCAGAAAATGCCTTTGATCAACTTGGTGATTGTACTGATAGTGGTGGGGGTAGCCCTGTGGCTGGTCAACAGCTATATCCCGATGGCCTCCAGCATCAAGACGATCCTCAACGTCGTTGTCGTGATCGCAGTTGGAGTTTTTGTCTTGAAGTCCGCAGGATTTTGGGGTGATGTGACCAGCTTCCGAATCGGGAGGTGACCGGGTTGCCTGCGTCGCGAACGAAGCAGAAAGAAAAGCGAGCATTCGATCCCAAGACCTTTCTGGCCCGGGCCGACCGGGGAAGGACCTTGGCTGATTACCGGCCGAACGAGAAGGTCTTCATGCAAGGCGATCCCGCCGAGGCCATCTTCTACATTCAGCAAGGTAAGATCAAGCTCACGGTTGTCTCGCAAAACGGCAAAGAGGCGGTCGTTGCCATTCTTGGGGCGGGCGACTTCTTTGGCGAAGGATGCCTGGCCGGTCAGTCACGGCGCATGGCCAGCGCCACCACAATGACCCAGTGCTCCATCATGCGGATTGAAAAGGCAGGAGCGATCCGCGTTCTCCGCGACCAGCCAGCCTTTTCAGAGTTGTTCCTACACCATCTTTTGTCGCGCAACATTCGGATTGAGGAAGATCTCGTAGACCAACTTTTCAACTCCAGCGAAAAACGGCTGGCACGTGTGCTCCTTCTGCTGGCGAACTTCGGGAAAGAAGGCGCGCCGGAGCCGGTAATCCCGAAGATCAGCCAGGAAACATTGGCTGAGATCATCGGGACCACTCGTTCCAGGGTCAGCTTTTTCATGAACAGGTTCCGTAAGCTGGGCTTTATTAAGTACAACGGCAAGGACTCCGCGGGCCTTGAGGTTCATAGCTCTTTACTAAACGTCGTCCTGCGCGACTGACCAGCCGGGGCGTGTCCGGGCATGGGATTTGCGCATAGTAAGTTTCGTCACGAGCTCTCCATTCGTCAGTGTTCCTATTCAGATCGACAGCCATGTTGGAGGCCATATGCCACTATTGGTCAGCCATTGGGAAAGCAGGCCCACCAATACCGGCGGTGACTCAGTTGCTGTACAAGGGACCGGCGCTCGAAGCGCGGCACCGCTCATTGAGTGGAGGACTCCATGCGAACTGTTTTTATCATTTTTCCTTTCTTGATGAACATCGGCTTCGGCCAAGCGCCCGAATCGGGTAGAGCGTCTAATCGGGATCGGGCCCGCAGTTTTCTCGAAAACTCCCTGCAGGACAAGAACCCGGACACCCGGAAGCACGCGGTGGAGGCCCTGAGTCTGGTCAGCGCGCGCGAACCGTACCTTTCCGAACTCGAAGCAATGCTGGATGACAAAGACGTCGAAGTAAGGCTCGCTACGATAACGAGTCTCGTCGACTTGAAAAGCGAGCGCACGGTCCCGGCACTGCGGAAAGCGCTCGACAGTGATGTGCCGGAGGTCAGTTTCGCTGCCGCCAAGGCGCTTTGGACACTCGATCAGCCGGTAGGGCGGGAAGCGCTGATTTCCGTTCTCAGCGGCGATACAAAGACGTCGTCCGGATTCATCACCAAGGAGAAACGCCAGGCTCTGAGAATGCTTCATACGCCCAAGACCATGTTCTTGTTTGCCATGCAGCAAGGCGCAAACTTCGCGCCCATTCCGGGATTGGGCGCAGGTGTGTCGTCTTTGCAAGGGATACTCTCGGATGCTAGCGTCTCCGGTCGCGCGGCTACCGCTCTCCTGCTCGGCACGGACCCGGACCCAGATGTGTTGCAGGCGCTTCAGGACGCCCTAGACGATAAGGACTGGTCGGTGCGAGCGGCCGCAGTCCACGCCATCGCCCTGAGAAATGATCCTGCGTTGGAGCCGGAACTGGTGCCGCTGCTAGAAGACAAACAGGAAGCCGTGCGCGTCCGCGCAGCCGCGGGCTATCTTCGGCTCGAAGCAATCCAGTCCGCGCTGCTCGGAAAACCCACTGCAAGCCGAAAGTGAAGACAAGTACGGTCTGAACGAA
>Ga0070738_10001157_pt1 | contig 58510 bp, 53 predicted proteins | sample Coa_R2_2_FD_66446 | JGI IMG/M metagenome (GOLD analysis project Ga0070738, IMG submission 66446) | Surface soil microbial communities from Centralia Pennsylvania, which are recovering from an underground coalmine fire - Coalmine... | ecosystem: Environmental > Terrestrial > Soil > Unclassified ... | reverse complement strand
CTCGGCGAGCTGGCGCTTGTAGGCCGCCTCAATGCCTCCTTCGGGCGGGATGCCGCCGACGCCGGCGGCGGGCCAGGTCACGCGCACGGAAGCGGCGGCGCGGGGCGTCGCGTAGTTGTTGCCGGCGACCCCGAAGCTCCGGCGCATCAGCACCGTGAAGATCGGCATCTGCACCTGGGCGAAGGCCACCATCCACTCGCCGCCCTTGCGGATCGTGCCGGCAATCTCGTGCTCGATGCCGACGGCGAAGCCCGGATTGTCGACCAGGTTGAGCAATGGCAGGTGGAACAGGTCGCACAGGTCGAGGTGGCGCTTGAGCTTGTCGCAGCCGTCCGCCGTCAGCGCACCGCCGTTCGCATGCCGGCTGTCCGAGGCAATCACGCCCACCGGATGGCCGGCGAGGCGAATGAATCCCGTGACCTGGTCGGTGCCCCAGAGCGGCCCGATCTCGAAAAAGCTGTCGGTGTCGGCGATCAGCCGGATCGCGCGCCGCACGTCGAAGGTGGCAGTGCGCTTGCGCGGCACCAGGGTCAGCAGCTCCTCCTCGCGGCGATCGGACCTGTCGGCCGTCGCCTGCACCGGCGGCGCCTCGTAGACGCTCGAGGGCAGGTAGCTCAGGAAGCGGCGGGTCTGCGCCATCGCCTCCTCCTCCGTCTCTGCGAGATTGTCGACCGAACCGTTGCGGCAGTGGATGTGCCAGCCGCCCAGGTCCTCCTTGGTGACGTCGTAGCCCATGGCGTGGCTGACCACGGGCGGGCCGGCGACGAACAGCTGGGCGATGTCGCGCACCATCACCGAGAAATGGCCGAGCACCGCCTTGGCCGCGCCGATGCCGACGACGCTGCCCAGCAGCATGTTGACGACCGGCACCGTGGCGAGCTGCTCGGCGTAATAGGAGCTGCCGAGATGGCCCGGCAGGAACGAGCCGCCGCCGCCCACCACACGCGGCTGGCCGACCTTGATGGCGCCGGTGCTTTCCTTGGCCGACGATTCCCCGCCGCTGCCCTGCTTGGGCACCATGGTGGCGACGCTGCCGCCGCCCGACGAGCCGTCGAGCAGGCGGATCGACGGCACTCGGATCTCGATCGACAGCCGGTCGAGGTAGCGCGACTTCTGGCCGATTGCGCCGTCGGCATGGCCGCCGCGCGAGGTGAAATCGTCGGCGCAGACGATGCAGGGACGGCCGTCGATGCGCCCCTGGCCGCCGACATGGCTGGCCGGCGTGAAGGCCGCGATCTCGCCGTCCTCATCGAAGCTCGCGAAGCCCGCCAGGCTGCCCACCTCGCGGAAGCTGCCGCGGTCCAGCAGCAGGTCGATGCGCTCGCGGCAGGTGAGCTTGTTGCGATTGCGCTGGCGCACCACGCCCGGCTCGCGCGAACCCGGCGCCAGCCGCTCGTGCGCGATCGCCTGCAGGGCCGCGACCTTCTCGAGCATCGGCATCCAGGTCTCGTCCTTTGGCAGGACGGGCGCCGCCTGTGCCGACGCGGACGGCTTGATGACGGCGAGAATCTGCCCGCCGTCCACGGAATTGCCCGCCGCAATCGACGCCACGCTCTCGATCACGCCTGCGCAGGGCGCGCCGATCGAGCTTTCCATCTTCATCGCCGAGACGACGAACAGGGTCTGGCCGACCTTCACGGTGTCACCGGCCTTCACTTTGATGTCCACAACCGCGCCGGCGTGCGGGCTCTCGACCGCTTGATGGCCGGGTGGCACTGGCAACGGCCGGGCAGGGGCTGGCGCACTGCCGGCGCCACGGCCGCGGCCCAGCGCATTGGCCTGCTGGTCGAGGAACTTCAGCGTCGCCGGCTCGCCCTTCGCCGGCTCGATCTCCTCGGCGAGCAGGGTCGTGCGGGCATTGCCGCGGCGGAACTCGGGGTGGGCCAGGATCGCGCGCAACTGCCCTGTGTTGGCCGGCACGCCGGCGATATGGAATTCCGCCAGCGCACGCTCGGTCCGGTCGATCGCCGATTCGAAGGTGCCTGCAGAGCCCGACTGACCGATGACCTTGGCCAGCAGAGGATCGAACTGCGGCGGCGGCGCCAGGCCGAGATAGCCGCAGGCATCGACCCGCACGCCCGGACCAGACGGCTCGCGATAGGCGGTGAGCGTGCCGGTGCCCTGCGCCACGACCCGCGCCTGGATCGCGAAGCCGCGCGGCTGTCCGACGGCCTTCTGGTCGGCCAGCCCGATTGCGGCGAGCGATTCCCCCGCGGCGATCCGGAACTGCGCCTCGACCAGGTCCAGCCCCATCACCTGCTCGGTGATCGTGTGCTCGACCTGGATGCGCGGATTGCACTCGATGAAGAAGTGCCGGCCGCTTTCCGGATCGACCAGGAACTCGACCGTGCCGGCATTCTCGTATCTGGCGGCGCGGGCGAGCGTCACCGCATCGTCCAGGATGCGCTGGCGCAGCCCGGCGTCGAGGCCGGGCGCGGGCGCCACCTCGACTACTTTCTGATGGCGCTGCTGCACCGAGCAATCGCGCTCGAAGAGGTGCACGACGTTGCCCTGGCTGTCGCCCAGGACCTGGACCTCGATGTGGCGCGGCCGCGGCACGATCTTTTCCAGGAAGACCGCGTTGTCGCCGAAAGCGGCCTGCGCTTCGCCCTGGCAGCGCGCGAACGCGTCGTCCATCTCTTCCGGCTTGCTCACGACGCGCATGCCGCGTCCGCCGCCGCCAGCCGAGGCCTTCAGCATCACCGGATAGCCGATCGTCTGCGCCGTCGACCTGGCCTCCGCGCTCGAGGCGAGCGCCGGCGCTCCGGGAACGACGGGAATGCCCTGCTTCTCGGCGAAGGCGCGGGCCGCGACCTTGTCGCCGAACAGCGCGAGGGCCGCCGGAGAGGGACCGATGAAGCGCAAGCCTTCGGCCCGGCAACGCTCGGCGAAGGCGGCATTCTCCGACAGGAAGCCGTAGCCGGGATGGACGCAGTCTGCGCCGCACTCCTTGGCCGCTGCGATGACCGCGTCGATGTCGAGATAGCCGCGCAGCGGATCGGCGATGGTCTTGCCGATCTCGAGCGCCTTGTCCGCCAGCCTGGTGTGCAGCGATTGCGAATCCACCGGTGTGAACACGGCGACCGAGTCGACGCCGAGCGACGCGGCTGCCCGGGCGATGCGGATGGCAATCTCGCCGCGATTGGCGATCAGCACGCGCTTGAACATCGTTCCTCCCGAGTCTCGGCGCTTCGTTGTGTAACCAAAACCATACCTCACCCTGAGGAGCGAGCGCAGCGAGCGTCACGAAGGTGGGCGTCAGGCGAGGTGCGCGTTGCCACCCTTCGAGACGGCCGCTACGCGGCCTCCTCAGGGTGAGGCGGGAAGAAGTCGAAGCGAAATGTTCGTAAGGTCAGCCGTTGCTGCTGCGCAATGCCTGTGGATAAGGGCTCCCGCACCGGTCTCAGGATGGGCATTGGAACAAGAATCGAGTCGTGATTCTCAGACGTCGGATGCACGGCCATTGCCCGTAATAGGTGTTCGGCGCGCAGTCATGCAATGTGTCTGCATGATGTCCGGCCCGCCTGCAACAGACCCCGTCGCCCACCGCGTACGGGAGCCGGATCGAAAGAGTTTGGAATCGCCGTGGGGGTGTCGCGGATTTGGGACGGTAATGGCCTCCGATGCCGATTCCATCGGCGTCGGAGGCGTCCAGCCCGTGGGACGATTTGGGACTCAGCTCCTAATCGTGGCGCAACACTTCGGTCGCCGTCCGGTCGATCGCGCCCTTGGCGTCTACCACGACGCCGTATTCGTGGCGCGCCACATCCGGCGTGACCAGGCCGAGGCGCACGTCCTCGGCGACCCGCCCAGCGTCGCGCTGCAGCGGATCGCCGTAGCCGCCGCCGCCCGGCAGCTCGAGCAGCAGGCGTTCGCCCGCCGGTACCGTGTGCTTGTGCTTGCCCTCGAAGCGCCGGCCCGACATCAGGCCGAAGCTGCCGGCCGCGCCCGGCTTGCCGCCGTCGCGGCCGCGCGCCGGGAACAGCACGCGGTCCATCGTGCCGGCCGACATGATGAAGGGGGCGTCCTCGCTGAGGCCGATCTCCAGAGTCTGTCCGAGCCCGCCGCGCTGGCGGCCGGCGCCGCCGGAGTTGGCGCGCAGCTCCTTGCGCCACACCACGACGGGCGAGATCGTCTCGGTGATCTCGATTGGGATGCAGCGCACGCGGCTGGGGAAGGCAGTGGCCGACATGCCGTCCTGCTTCGGCCGTGCGCCGGTGCCGCCGGCCATGATGCCCATCACGGTGAAGCGGCTGAGGTCGCGGCGGTGCTGCGTGCCGGGTACGATGCCGGGTCCGCCAAACAAGGGCATGCCCCACAGGCTCGCGGCGCCTTCGGCGGGCGTACCGCCGCCCATCGCCTGGTGCAGGCAGCCGAACATCAGGTCGGGCAGCATCTGGCCGACCGCGTGGCGGGCGGTGACGGCGCTCGGCCGCGGCGCGTGCAGGATCGAGCCTTCCGGCGCGCTCACCGTCACGGTCGCGAGCGAGCCTGCGTTGTTGAGGATCGCCGGGCCGACGATGCAGCGTACGCCGAACGCGGTGTAGGCGTCGGTGTAGCAGAACGGCACGTTGATGCCGTAGCCCGAGTGCGCCGAGGTGCCGTCATAGTCGACATGGATGCCGGAGTCGGAAATGGTCAACGCGGCCTTGAGCTCGATCGGCGCCTCGAAGCCGTCGACGGTCATGGTGTGATGCCAGGTGCCTTTCGGGAGCTTGCCGATCTCGGCCAGCATCGCCTCGCGCGAGTTGCCGATCACGAATTGCGCGATCTCGTCGAGCGTCTCGAGCGCGAACTCGTCCATCATCTCGACCAGGCGGCGGCAGCCGGTCTCGTTGCAGGCGGCAAGCGAGTGCAGGTCTCCCTTGACCTGCGTCGGCTCGCGCACGTTCGCCTCGACGATGGCGAACAGGTGCTCGTTGAGCTTGCCCGCCTCGGCGAGCGGCATGATCGGGATGCAGAGGCCTTCCTCGAACACCGAGCGGCCGTCGGCGCCGAAGCCGATGCCGCCGATGTCGACCACGTGGGCCGTCGAGGCGAACAGCGCGACCAGCCGGTCGTTCTTGAAGGCCGGCGTGACGACGGTGAAATCGTAGAGATGGCCGGTGCTGAGCCAGGGATCGTTGGTGAGATAGACGTCGCCCGGTCTCATCGTGTCCGCCGGGTAGCGCTTCAGGAAATGGCCGACCGACAAAGCCATCGAGTTGACGTGGCCCGGCGTGCCGGTCACCGCCTGGGCGATCATGCGGCCGGCCGGATCGAACACGCCGGCCGACAAATCGCCCGCCTCGCGGACGGCGGTCGAGAAGGCGGTGTGGATCAGGGTCTGCGCCTGTTCCTCGACCACCGCGATCAGGCGGTTCCACATGATCTGCATGTGGATAGCGGCCGTAGGGTCGTTACGCGGGTCGTTGCGCATCATGGGCGTCGCTCCAACACGATATGACCGAAGCGATCGATACGGGCATCGAAGACGGCCGACACGACGGTCGCCGTCTGTGCCTCGGCGATGATCGCCGGTCCTTCGATCCGGCTGCCGGGCGCGAGGTCGTCGCGCCAGTGCACCGGCACGTCCTTGTATTCGCCCATCAGGCCGTCGAACAACCGGCGTTGCAGGTTCGATTGAGGTCGCGAGTCGCGCGGAACCGGCGGATCGTCGGCCGTGCCGCCGACAGAAGCGCTCATCGTGATCGACCAGGCGAGGATCTCGACCTCCACCCCCGGCACGGCGCGGCTGAAGATCGCGGCGTAGCGCGCCTCGAACAGCGCGCGCAGCAGCGATGTGTCGCCGTCGGTCAGGTCGCGCAGCGGCAGATCGACCGCGATCTCGTGGCCCTGGCCGATATAGCGCATCTCGACGTGGCGATGCTCTTCGATCGCCGCGGCCGGCGCGCCGGTCGCCACGATCTGGCGCGCCTCGGCCGCCATCTCGCCGAGCATTGTGTTGACCGCGTCCGCATCGAAAGCGCTGAGGCGAAAGAACCGGCTACGTACGACCTCGTACGCCACCGGCGCGCGCAGAAAGCCGACCGCCGAGCCGACGCCGGCGCTGGTCGGGATGACGATGCGATCCATGCCGAGCTTCTCGGCCAGCCGTGCCGCATGCAGGGGCGCGGCGCCGCCGAAGGCGATCAGGGTGCGGTCGCCCAATGTCTTGCCGCGCTCGATCGCATGCACGCGGGCGGCGTTGGCCATGTTCTCGTCGACCATCTCACTGACGCCGTAGGCGGAGTGGATCGCGCTGAGGCCGAGGCGCGTGCCGACATCGCGTTCGAGCGCGGCCTCGGCGGCTGCCGAGTCGAGCGGCAGGGTGCCGCCGGCGAAGCGTTTGGAATCGATGCGGCCCAGCACGAGGTCGGCATCGGTGACGGTCGGCGCGGTCCCGCCACGGCTGTAGCTCGCGGGACCCGGCTCGGCGCCGGCGCTCTCCGGCCCGACCTTGAGGCGCTTCAGCTGGTCGACCGAGGCGATCGAGCCGCCGCCCGCGCCGATTTCGACCATCTCGATCACGGGAATGCGCACCGGCAGCCCGCTGCCCTTGAGGAAGCGATAGATGCGGCCGATCTCGAAGCTGCGCGAAGCCTGTGGCCGGAAATCGTCGATCAGGCAGATCTTGGCGGTGGTGCCGCCCATGTCGAACGACAGCACGCGCGGCAGGTTGCTTTCGCGCGCGATGCCGGCGGCCAGGATGGCGCCGCCCGCCGGTCCCGATTCGACCAGGCGGATCGGAAAGCGCATCGCCGTCTCGAGCGTCGCGAGGCCACCGCCCGACAGCATGAGATAAAGCGGGCAGGCGAGGCCGGTCTCCTTGAGCTGGCGCGACAGCCGTTCGAGGTAGCCCGCCATCAGCGGCTGGACGTAGGCATTGCAGGCCGTGGTCGAGAAGCGATCGTACTCGCGCACCTCGGCACAGACCTCGCTCGACAGGCTGATCGCGAGTTCCGGCAGATGCTTCGCCAGAATGTCCCGCACCCGCCGCTCGTGATCGGGATTGGCGTAGGCGTGCAGCAGGCCGATCGCGAGACTCGCGATCTTCTGCGCCTGCAGCTCCGGGACCAGCGCGACCACCGCCTGCTCGTCGAGCGGGCGCAGCACCGTGCCCTTCGCGCTCATGCGCTCCGGCACCGTGAAGCGCAGGTCGCGGGGAATGAGCGGCGCCGGTTTCTCGATGAACACGTCGTACTCGGAGAAGCGATCCTCGTAGCCGAGCTCGAGCGTGTCGCGATGGCCCTCGGTGCCGATGAAGGCCGTGCGCGCGCCCTTGCGCTCGATCAGCGCATTCGTCGCCAGCGTGGTGCCGTGGATGACGAGGCCGACCTCGGCCGGCGTCACGCGAGCTTCGGCCAGCGCCTGCGCGATCCCTTGCAGGACCGCCTGCTCCGGAGCCTGCGGTGTCGTCAGGACCTTGGTGGTTACGGAGCGGCTGCCGATCTGGACGGCGATGTCAGTGAAGGTGCCGCCGATATCGACGCCGACGCGCACGTCACCTGCTGGACTGGCCATTTCCTACGCTTTTTCCGAGAGACCAACCCCTGTCGCATCGCAGCCTTGCAATGTCCAGAGAGCGTTTCACGTGCCTGTGAGAGTTGCTGATCGGGCGGTGAGATAGGGTTTTCCGCAATCGGGACAACGCTCGGCACCGCAAGGAGAGCTGTCATGGCCGTCCTCAACGTCAACGGAAAGTCACTGCAGGCGAATGCCGACCCGCGCACGCCATTGCTCTGGGTGCTGCGCGACACGCTCGGCATGACGGGCACCAAGTACGGCTGCGGCATCGCCCAGTGCGGCGCCTGCACCGTGCACATCGACGGCGTGGCGACGCGCTCCTGCCAGGTGCCGCTGAGCGCGGTCGCCAGCGGCAAGAAGATCGTCACCATCGAAGGCCTCGCCGAGAACGGCAAGCTGAACAAGATCCAGCAGGCCTGGCTCGACAACGACGTGCCCCAATGCGGCTACTGCCAGAGCGGCATGATCATGGCGGCCACAGCGCTGCTCGCCAGCAATCCCAAGCCGACCGACGCCGACATCGACGCGGCCATGACCAACATCTGCCGCTGCGGCACCTACCAGCAGGTGCGCGAGGCGATCCACGCCGCGGCCAAGGCGTGAGAGAGGGAGGCGCAGCATGACGATCCAGACCTCGCTCGGCCGTCGCCGCTTCCTCGCCAGCGCTACGGCCGTCGCCGGCGGCTTCTCGCTGGGTTTCTCCTTTCCCTGGATGTCGGCGGAAGCCGCCGACATGCTCGAGCTCAATGCCTGGGTGGTGATCCATCCCGACGACAAGGTGGTGATCCGCATCGCCCGGTCGGAGATGGGGCAGGGTACGTTGACCGGCCTCGCCCAGCTCGTCGCCGAGGAGCTCGAATGCGACTGGTCGAAGGTGACGACCGAGTATCCGACGCCGGGCGAGAATGTCCGTCGCCACCGCGTCTGGAAGAACTTCTCGACCGGCGGCAGTCGCGGCATCCGCGAGAGCAACCAGTATGTCCGCGAAGGCGGCGCGATCGCGCGCGAGATGCTGATCGCCGCGGCGGCGTCAGAGTGGAAGGTGCCGGCCGCGGAATGCAAGGCGGCCGACAGCAAGGTGACGCACAGTTCGGGCAAGTCGGCAACCTTCGGCCAGCTCGCCGCAACGGCGGCCAAGCTCGAGCCGCCGAAGGAGGTGAAGCTCAAGGACCCGAAGGACTGGAAGATCGCCGGCAAGCCGCTGAAGCGGCTCGACACGCTGCCCAAGCTCACCGGCCAGATGATCTACGGCATCGACATGCGCCTGCCCGGCATGCTGACCGCCACGGTGCATGCCTGCCCGGTGCATGGCGGCAAGCTCAAGAGCTTCGACGCCGCCAAGGTCGAGAAGATGCCGGGCGTGAAGAGAGTCCTGTCGGTCGACAACAACGCCGTCGTGGTCGTCGCCGACACCTACTGGAACGCCAAGACGGCACTCGAGAAGCTGCCGGTGCAATGGGATGTCGGCAAATCGGGCGAGGTCCAACAGGACAACGTCACGGCCATGCTGAAGGAGGGCCTCGACGCGAGCGAGGCCTTCATCGGCAACAAGGCGGGTGACGCGAAGGCCGCCATCGCCGGTGCGGCCAAAAAGGTCGAAGCGGTCTACGCCTTCCCGTGGCAGAGCCACGCCAACATGGAGCCGATGAACGCGACCGCTCTCTTTACGCCGGACAAGTGCGAGGTGTGGTGCGGCACACAGAACGGCGAGGCAGCGCTCGCCGCCGCAGCGGAGGCGGCGGAGCTGCCGGTCGCCAAATGCGATGTCTACAAGCAGATGCTGGGCACCGGCTTCGGCCGGCGCGGCCGTGCCGACTATGTGCGCCAGGCGGTGCTGGTGGCGAAGCAGATGCCGGGCACGCCGATCAAGCTCATCTGGTCGCGCGAAGAGGACATGACGCACGGCACCTACCATCCGACGACGATGTGCAAGCTCACCGGCGGCCTCGACAAGGACGGCAACCTGGTCGGCCTGCACGTCCGCATCTCGGGCCAGTCGATTCTGGCCGGGATTGCGCCGCAGAACCTGCAGAACGGCATGGATCCCGCGACCTTCCAGGGCTTCGCGAACGGCGGTGCCGAGGCGGCGTTCGGCTACACCGTGCCGAACCTGCTGATCGACCATGCCATGCGCAACCCGCACCTCACGCCGGGCTTCTGGCGCGGCGTGAACACCAACCAGAACGCCGTCTACATGGAATGCTTCATGGACGAGCTGGCGGAGGCGGCCGGGCAGGATCCGCTCGCCTTCCGCCTCAAGATGCTGAAGCCCAAGTACGCCGCGGTGCTGAAGGCCGCCTGCGACAAGGCGGGCTATGGCAAGCCATTGCCGGACGGCCACTTCCACGGCATCGCGCAGATCATGGGCTACGGCAGCTACGTCGCCGGCGTGGCCGAGGTCTCGGTGAGCGCCGATGGCGTGCTCAAGATCCACAAGATCACGGCGGCGACCAATCCCGGCCACGTCGTGAATCCGGCGCAGGTCGAGCGCCAGGTCGCCGGTTCGTTCGTCTACGGGCTCTCGGCCGCGCTCTATGGCGAGATCACGCTGAAGGACGGCGCTGTCGAGCAGACCAACTTCGACAGCTACAATGTGATGCACATGGACGAGATGCCCAAGGTCGAAGCCGTGCAAGTCCCGAGCGGCGATTTCTGGGGCGGCGTCGGCGAGCCGACCATTGCGGTGGCGGCACCGTCGGTTCTGAATGCCATCCACAAGGCGACCGGCAAGCGCGTGCGCATCCTGCCGCTGATGAATCAGGATCTGAAGAAGGGAGCCTGACCACGGCCACCCGTCGCACCGTCCTCAAGCTGTTGGCGACCGCCGGCCTTGCGCCGGCGGTCGTTTCCGCTCAGGGGGCCGCGAAAGTCGTCGTCGTGGGCGGCGGCTTCGCCGGCGTTGCCTGCGCGCGTGCTTTGCGGAACCTGGACGCCAACGTCCAGGTCACGCTGGTCACCGGGGCCACGCGCTTCAGCGCGTCGCCGTTCAGCAACTCGGTGATCGCCGGCTTGCGCGAGCCGGCACAGCAGGAATTCGCCTACGATGGAGTCGCCGCGGCGGGCGTCAAGGTCGTGACCTCCATGGCTGCGTCGGCGGATCCGAAAGCAAGGACGGTCGTGCTCGCCGGCGGCGACACGGTCTCATACGACCGGCTGGTGATCGCGCCCGGCGTCGGCATGAAGTGGAGCGCAATCCCGGGCTACACCGAGGCGGCGGCCAAGAAGATGCCGCATGCCTGGTCGGGCGGTGCGCAAGTCGTGCTGTTGCGCCAGCAGCTCGAGGCGATGCCCGACGGCGGACTGGTGGTGATCGCGGTCCCGGCCACGCCCTATCGCTGCCCGCCGGCGCCGTACGAGCGCGCGAGCCTGATCGCGCATTACCTCAAGACGAAGAAGCCCAGGTCGAAGGTGCTGGTCCTGGACGCCAAGGACACCTATTCGAAGCAGCACCTGTACGAGGAGGCGTGGCCGCAGCTCTATCCCGGGCTGATCGAGCGCGTGCCGCTCAGCGCCGGCGGCAACATCACCTCGGTCGATGCTGCAACGATGACGGTGAAAACCGACTTCGAGGACTACAACGCCGCCGTTGCCAACATCATCCCGCCGCAGAAGGCGGCCGATATCGCCGCGCATGCCGGCGTCGCCGACCGCACCGGCTGGTGTCCGGTCGAGCCGGTCGGATTCGAATCGACCCTGCAGCCCGGCATTCATGTGCTGGGCGACGCGGCACTGATGGGCGCGATGCCCAAGGCCGCGCACGCGGCGGCCGTCCAGGGCAAGGTGTGTGCCGCCGCGGTCGTCGCGAAGCTGCGCGGGCGCGCCCCCGAGGAGCCCGAGCTCGACAATCTCTGCTATAGCCTGGCGGCGCCGGACTGGGGTTTCGTCGAGACCAACAAGTATCGGCCGGAGAACGGCCTGCTGACCGCTCTGCCCGGTGCGATCGACACCAGCCCGCTCGGCGCCAAGCCGCAGGCGCGCGCTGCGGAAGCCGCCAATGACGAAGCGTGGTTCCGCATGCTTACCGGCGAGCTCTTCTCATGAGCCGCATCCTCTGTGCGCTGCTCCTTCTGCTGCACGGCACCGCGTGGGCGCAGCAGGATTCGATGCCGTCATTGACCGGCAAGCCAGGCGATCCGGGACGCGGTCGCGCGATCGTCGCCAATCGCTCGGTCGGGCTTTGTCTCCTGTGCCATGGCGCACCGATTCCCGAGGAGCATTTCCAGGGCAATCTCGCGCCGGATCTCGCGGGCGCAGGATCGCGTGCGACGCCCGATCAACTTCGTTTGAGGCTGGCCGATCCGGCGCGTCTCAATCCCGACACGATCATGCCGCCCTACTACCGGGTGGACGGCCTCACGCGGGTCGCCCGGAATTTCCAGGGCAAGACCATCCTCACCGCGGAGCAGATCGAGGACGTGGTCGCCTATCTCGCGAGCCTGAAGGAGTGACATGACACCTCGTCGTCCCGAGCGGAGCGAAGCGAAGTCGAGGGACCTTTTTGTTCATCGACAGAAAATGGGTCCCTCGGCTGCGCTCGGAGCGACGGTTGGTCGACGCTCTTTCCTTGCCGGCGCTATTACCGTCGTTCCGTTCGCCGCCCATGCGACACCGGACGCGCTGGCGGCCGCCGTCAAGGAAGTGACGGGCGGCTCGCCGGTGCACGAGGGCAAGGTGAAGCTCGACATCCCGCCGCTGGTCGAGAACGGCAATGCAGTGCCGCTGACGGTGAAGGTCGACAGCCCGATGACGCCCGACGATCATGTCAAGGCGATCCACGTCTTCAACGAGAAGAACCCGCAGCCGCATGTCTTCAATGCCTGGCTGTCGCCGGCCAACGGGCGTGCACTGGTCTCGACGCGCATCAAGCTCGCCGACAGCCAGAAGGTCGTGGCGATCGCCGAGACCAGCACGGGCGAATTCTGGTCGGCTCATACCGACGTGATCGTCACCATCGCCGCCTGCGTCGAGGACGTGACCTGATGGCCAACGTGCTCGTCAGCGCGCCCAAGACGGCGAAGAAGGGCCAGGTCGTCGAGATCAAGGCGCTGATCATGCACGTCATGGAGACCGGCTTCCGGCCCGGCACCAACGGCCGCATCATTCCACGCAACATCATCCAGGACTTCAGCGCGACCTGGAACGGCCGCGAAATCTTCCGCATGAAGATGTCGCCGGCGATCGCTGCCAATCCCTTCGTGTCGTTCTCGGCCGTTGCGAGCGAAAGCGGCACCATCGCCTTCCGCTGGAGCGGCGACGAGGGTTTCCTCGCCGAGCACCAGGTCGCCATCACAGTGACATGAGAGGGCTGCCCTCGGCCGCCATGCTGCTGGCGGTATTCACGGGCTCGCTGGCGCTGGCCCAGGGCGATGGCCGCCGGTCGGGCTACCAGGACATGGGACCGGCGCTGCAGAAGATGCAGGACGACGACACCGCCAATCCCGCGATGCTGTTCGTGCAGGCGGGCGAAACGCTCTGGAACGAGAAGGCGGGCACGGCCGGCAAGTCGTGCGCCGACTGTCACAATGACGCGATCGTCAGCATGAAGGGCGTCGCGGCGCGTTACCCCGCGGTTGCCGGAGAGACCGGCAAGCCGGTCGATCTCGAGGGTCGCATCAACCTCTGTCGCGCGACTTACCAGCAAGCGCCGGCGCTGGCGCCCGAAAGCGACGATCTGCTGGCGCTCTCGACCTATGTCGCCCTGCAATCGCGCGGACAGCCGGTCGCGCCGCCGAACGACCTGCAACTTGCAGCGCTGCGCGCCAAAGGTGCAGGGATCTACAGGCAGCGCCAGGGCCAGCTCAATCTCAGCTGCGCCAACTGCCACGACGACAATCCCGAGAAGAAGCTCGCCGGCGCCACCATTCCGCAGGGGCATCCGACCGGCTATCCGATCTATCGCCTGGAATGGCAGACGCTGGGCTCGCTGAAGCGCCGATTGCGAAACTGCGTGGTCGGCTTGCGGGCCGAGCCGTGGCCCTACGACGCCGACGAATACCTGGCGCTCGAGAGCTACCTGATGGAGCGCGCGCGCGGCATGGCGATGGATGCGCCGGCCGTGCGACCCTGACTGCGGACGCAGGAGGTCGCATTGACGCCGCGCGCGGCCTTGCCGTAAGACCCGGGCGCGATGATCCGGCGCCGGACACTGCTTTCCCTCGCTCCAGTGGTGTCGTTGGCGCCGGCCGCCGCGCGTGCGCAGACGATGGAAGTCCGATTCGGCACCTCCACTGCCGGTGGTGGCTTCGCGCCCTACGCCGCGGCGCTGGTCGATGCGCTGAAGAGCGTCGACCCGATCCTCGACATCAAGCCGATCACGACCAAGGGCGCCACCGACAACGCCGAGCGCCTGCAGAAGGGCGACATCGACATCGGCCTGGTAAGCGGCGAGGTGATGTATGAATGGCTGTCGGAGCATCCGGACAAGCCGAAGCTCCGGGTCGTCAGCGTGATCTATTCCACGCCCGGCATGTTGGCCGTGCGCCCCGACACCCGCTACCATCACATCCGCGACCTGCTGGGCCGGCCGGTCGTCTGGAACCCGCGCGGGACTGGCAGCGCGGTGCAGGCGCGCTACGTGATGCAGGGCCTCGGGCTCGACATGGATCGCGACTTCGAGCCGATCTATCCGGAGGATTTCGCCGACGGGCCCGCCCTGGTGATGGAGCGGCGGGCGGCAGCACTATGGGGCAGCGGCTATCGGTGGCCGGGCTTCGTCGAGCTCACCAACCAGCCGGCGGGCGCGCGCTTCATCGTGCCGACCGCGGCGGAGATCGCCCAGATCCGCGCCAAGTATCCGTTCCTCGCCGAGCTCACGGTGCCGGGCGGGATGTATCCCGGCCAGTACGAGCCGCTCACCACGGTCGGCGCCTGGAGCTACATGCTCGCCCGGCCCGATCTCGATGACGGGATCGGCTATCGGCTGGCCCGCTCGCTCTTGCGGGCCGAGCGCGCCGCCATGCCGTCCAAGCACACGGTGCAGACGACGGCGCGCAACACCCTGGCCGCCGTCGCGTCGCTGGACGCGCTGCAGCCCGGCGTCCTGCGCTTCTATCGCGAGGCCAAGCTCGTTCAGTGAATTTCTTCCGCCGCCCGTACCGGCAGGAGATTTTCCTGCTGCGCGGACGGCCGCAATCGACGACGGCTTTCATTGAGGCGGCGCAGCGGCCCGCTTAAGACATGGGACCATGTCGCTCTTCGTTGATGAAACCGCCCTCTGGACCATCGCCGCCGCCGGCCGCGTCGAAGGCTGTGTGGTGCGTGAGCAGGGCCGCTGGCGCCTTTCCTGGTTCGAGGGCGCCGACCGCCGGCTGGCGAGCTATTCCGGCCCGGTCGACGAGGACCTCGAGGGCCTGGCCGCCGCGCTGGGCGCGCGCCTGGGGCAGCCGGTCGAGCTGCAGTCCCTGCCGTCTTGAGATTTGGGCCGACCGGCCCGAAAGTAACCGCATGAGCAATGGCCAGGAGATGGACGCCATCGATCGCAAGATCGTGGCGCTCCTGCAGGAGGACGCCAGCCTGTCGCTGGCGCAGATCGCCCATCGGGTCGGGCTGTCGCAAAGCCCGTGCTGGAAGCGCATTCAGCGGCTGGAGAAGGCGGGCGTGATCCTGAAGAGAGTGGCGCTCGTCAATCCCGAGTCGATCGGCATGGGCTTGACCGTGTTCGTGTCGGTCGAGACGGGCGATCATTCGACCGCCTGGCTGGCGCGCTTCGCCCAGACCATCTCGGCGATGCCGGAGGTGATGGAGTTCCACCGCATGGCCGGCGACATCGACTACATGCTGCGGGTCTCGGTGCCCAACATGCAGGCGTACGATGCGTTCTATAAGCGGCTGATCGACACCATGCCGCTCAAGAACGTTACCTCGCGCTTCGCCATGGAGCGTATCAAGTCGACCACCGCCTACCCGCTGCCAGCCGAAACGAAGGCGCCAAAAAAGCGCTAGCGGGTTGGACTGCGGCACGCGCCGGGCGGTACGGTCTGGAACCGAATACCGCTCAGGAGCGTTTAAATGACTGTGCATGCGCTGAAGACCGGAAAGGTCGCCAACCTTCGTGCCAAGGTGTCTCCGGAGGAGTGGCAGGCCCGCGTCGATCTTGCCGCCTGCTATCGGCTGATGGACCTCTACGAGATGACGGACCTGATCGCCAACCACATCTCGATGCGCGTGCCGGGCGAACCCGATCACTTCCTGATCAACGCCTACGGCCTGCTGTACGACGAGATCACCGCCTCGAGCCTGATCAAGATCGACCACGACGGCAACATCCTTAGCAAGCCCGAGTTCGTGGGCGGCGTGGAGTACGGCGTGAACCGCGCCGGCTTCGTGATCCACAGCGCGATCCACATGGCCAAGCCCGACGTGAACTGCATCATCCACACCCACACCTGGGCCGGCATGGCGGTGTCGACCATGGAATGCGGTTTGCTGCCCAATACCCAGACCTCGATGCGCTTCGCGAAGATCAGCTACCACGACTACGAGGGCGTGGTGATCGACACCAAGTACCGCGAGCAGCTCGTGAAGGATCTCGGCGACAACAACGCCATGATCCTGCGCAACCATGGCCTGCTCACGGCCGCGAAGACGATTCCCGAAGCATTCAACGCCATGCATCGCCTCGAGCTCAGCTGCAAGACGCAGATCGCGGCGATGTCCTGCAACACCAAACTGATCGAAGTCCCGGCCGACGTGGTCGAGGCGACCTACCAGAATTACCAGCCGCAGGTGCGCCGTCCGTTCGGCGTGCTCGATTGGCCGGCGTTGCTGAGGAAGCTCGACCGCATCGACCCGGGCTTCCGCGATTGACTTGGATACGCCGCACGCCTCGATCAAGGCATTCGCCGTCGTGGCGTGCGGCTACTGGGTGGCGCCGAACTATCGCCTGGTCGCCTGGCTGCTGACCGGCGGCCTGGCGCTGTTGGTCGGCGCCAATGTCGGCATCGCGCTCTGGCTGAACCTCTGGAACCGCGATTTCTTCAATGCGCTCGAGAAGAGAGATCTGCCGCTCCTCTTCCATCTGCTCTGGGTGCTCGCCGCGATCGTGGTATCGGCCGGCATCGGCGTCGCCGTCCAGCTCCACCTCAAGCGCCGCCTGCAGATGAACTGGCGGATCTGGCTGTCGCACACCACGGTGCACCGCTGGCTGCACTCCGGCCGGCAGTATCAGCTCGGCCTGCTGGCCGACGAGATCGACAATCCCGACGGCCGCATCGCCGAGGACATCCGTGTCTCGACCGAATACGCCGTCGAGTTCGCGGCCTCGATCCTGCAGTGCGTCCTCCAGCTCGTGACCTTCCTCGGCGTGCTGTGGGCGCTGTCGGGCGACTTCCGCATCACGCTGTTCGGCGCCGAGAGGACCATCCCGGGCTACATGGTGTGGTGCGCGATCGCCTATGCGCTGATCGGCTCGCTGCTGACCTACGCGCTGGGCCGCGGCCTGATCGATGCCGGCAACGCGCGCCAGGGCCGCGAGGCCGACTTCCGCTCGGGGCTGACGCGGGCGCACGAGCATGCCGAGGGCATTGCCCTGCTGCGCGGCGAGGATGACGAGCGCGAGCGCCTGCGCGGCTCGCTGTTCGACCTGCGCTCCGCGTGGAACCGCCAGACCTTCGGCCAGGGCAACCTCTCGCTGCTCACCAGCTCGCTCGCCTATCTCGCGCCGGTCGTGCCGCTGATCGTCGCCCTGCCGCGCTACCTTTCGGGTGAGATCCAGCTCGGCGGGCTGATGCAGACGGCGCAGGCCTTCTCGAGCGTGCAATGGGCGCTTTCCTGGCTGATCGACAACTTCCCCAAGTTCGCCGAATGGCGCGCCTCGACCAATCGCGTGGTGCATCTCCACGTGGCGCTGACCGACCTCGAGGAGAGTTCGGAGCTGGCCGATCATCAGCGCATCAAGCTGCACCAGCCCACCGAATCGGACCTGCTGGTGATGCGCGAGCTCGGCCTCACGCGGCCCTCCGGCGAGACGCTGGTGGCGGAGGCCGAGATCGAGATCGGCCGGCCCGAGCGCGTGCTGATCCGCGGCCAGTCGGGTTCGGGCAAGAGTACCATCATGCGCGCGATCGCCGGCGTCTGGCCGTGGGGCAGGGGCGAGATTCACCTTCCCCGCGGCAGCATCATGTTCCTGCCGCAGAAGCCCTACTTCCCGCTCGGCACGCTGCGCGAGGCGCTCCACTACCCGAAGGCACCCGAGGGCGTGACCGATGAGTTGCTGAAGGAGATGCTGCACAAGGTCGGGCTCGACCATTTGAAGGAGCGGCTCGACGACAGCGAGCGCTGGGACCTCATCCTCTCGGGCGGCGAGCAGCAGCGCGTGGCCTTCGCCCGCACCCTGGTGCACAAGCCCGACTGGATCTTCATGGACGAGGCGACCTCGGCGCTCGACGAGGCGGGGCAGGAGCACATCATGAAGCTCCTGATCGACGAGCTGCCCGAGACGTCGATCGTCAGTATCGGCCACCGGCCGGGGCTCGAGGCCTTCCACACCCGCGAGCTGACACTGGTGCCGGGCGAGCAGGGCGCCCGCCTGCGCGCGCCCGAGGTCACGGCCCAGCGCTCGTTGAAGGACGTCTACCGGCGCATGTCGGTGGCAAGCCGCGCCCATCCCCGGCCGCCCGGCTTCTGGAAGAGCTTCGCGACCACCGTCCGGGGCCGGTGAGACGGGCCGGCGATCAGAGTACCTCGTGGAAGCCGATGGCGACCCGGCCGGGCGTGCGGGCGGCGACGCCAATGAAGGTCGCGCGCTCCAGCGTCTTGAGGGCCTCATCGGCGGTCTCGAAGCGGGGCGCGGTGCGGAAGTGATAGCTGTCGAACGGCACCAGCTCCCCCCTCGACATGCGGGCGAGGATCTCCGGGCTCGCGACGCGCAGGCCCTCGTTCTGCACATAGACCAGCGCTCCGGATCGGGCGCGAATGGTGTAGCGTGCCACGACCTCGATCGTGCCGTCGGGCCGCACGATCTGCCAGTCGGCGCCGCCCGGCAGGATCTCGCCCTCGAGCCTCGGTCCGGCGACCTCCCCGCCCAGGATATCGATGATCCGCCGATGCCCGCGCGCGGTCTGCCCGAGATCCTGGATCGGCCCGACCTTGGCCTTGATGGCGAAGGCGAAACGCGTTCTGGGCGCGGTGGCGATGAAAGTGTCGATGTCTGACATGGCAGTTCCCGATTCTGTCGTCGTTGGCTGCGCTCAGGATGAGAGCGGTTTCGGCTTTCCGAGCAGATGATCCGAAATGATCCGTTGCTGGATCTCGCTCGTGCCCTCGAAGATCTTGGTGAGCCGCGCGTCGCGCCAGTAGCGCTCGACGGCGTGCAGGGTGGTGTAGCCGGCGCCGCCGAAGATCTGCAGCGCCTCGGAGGTCACGCGCTCCGCCATCTCGGAGGCGTGGAACTTCACCATCGCCGCCTCCTTGTCGCAGCGCCGCTTGCCGTCGATCTCGTCGCACACGAAGTACATCAGCTGGCGCGATGCCTCGATCTCGGTCGCCATCCGGGCGAGGCGAAAGCGCGTGTTCTGGAACTCGCCGATCGCCTGGCCGAACTGCCGGCGCTCCTGGGCATAGGCCGTCGCATCCTCCAGCGCGCCGCGGGCCAGGCCGATCGCCCGCGCCGCGGTGTGGGCTCGGGCGCGCTCGAGGCCGGCGGAGATGTAGTAGAAGGCACGGCCCTCCTCGCCGATCAGCGCCTCGGCCGGCAGGCGGCAATTGTCGAAGGCGAGCTCCCAAGTCTTCCAGCCGAAATAGCCGATCTTCGGGATCGGCGCACCCTTCACGCCCGGCGGCAGGGTCCCGCGCGGCTTCTCGATCAGGAACGAGGAGAGGCCGACATGCTTGCGCTTGGGGTCCGGTGGATCGGAGGTGCGCGCCACCAGCATGATGTAGTCGGCGCCGTCGGCGAAAGTGCACCAGTATTTGTTGCCGTTGATGACCCAGCTGTCGCCGTCGCGCCGCGCGCGGCAGGAGATGTTGCCCAGGTCCGAGCCGACGTCCGGCTCCGACATTGCCGCCGCGCCCAGGAACTCGCCCCGCGCGGCGCGCGGCAGGAAGACGGCGCGCTGCGCATCGGTCATGCCGCGACCTGCGCTCAAGCCGTTGCCGCGGGCGATGATGCTGGCGACGCTCATCCAGGCACGTGCCAGCTCCTCGGTGATCAGGCAATACTCGAACACGCCCAAACCGAGGCCACCATACTGCTCGGGGATGACGATGCCGAAATAGCCCATGTCGGCCAGCTTCTGGATCAGCTCGCGCGGAATGTCGCCCTTCTCCGGGTCGAGCTTGTTGGCGAGCGGCAGCACCTCCTTCATGGCAAAGGCGCGCGCCGTCTCCTGGATCATCCGGCGCTCGTCGGTCATGTAGCCCATGGCAATTCCTTCTCCGTTCCCGCAGCATAGTAGCGATGAAGTGCGAGACGGACACCGCGACCATCGATTACGAGGAGCATGGCAAGGGCCGGCCGATCCTGTTCCTGCACGGCTGGACAATGAACCGCCGGCTGGAGATCGCCGACTACGAGCCGATCTTCACGTCCCGCAGCGGCTGGCGCCGCATCTACCCCGACCTGCCAGGCATGGGCGTGTCGGTCGCGCACGACATTCCCTGCCAGGACGACATGCTGGAGGCGCTGCTCGCCTTCATCGACAAGGTGCTGCCGGGCGAGCGCTTCGTGCTCGCAGGCACCTCGCTCGGCGGCTATCTCGCGCGCGGCATCGCAGTGCGCCTGCGGGAGCGCGTCGATGATTGATGCTGCGTGTGCCTTGCATCGTGCCGGACACCGGCAAGCGCACCCTGCCGCGGGCCGAACCGCTGGTGCGCAACGAGGCACTGCTCGGCGCGCTCGACCCAACCGAGCGCGCGGCGCTAGAGCGATTTCCACTCAGATGGAACCGCGCCCGCAGATCGTCACTTGCGCCATCGGCCCGCTAGCGCGGTTCCATCTGAGTGGAAATGCGCGCACGGGCGATATTTGTTGCAACGGGCATATTCCGTCCGGCCGATTCCGGCCGGACGGAATATGTTCTAGGGGACGTGCTGGTGCATGCCCCGGGCTACCTCGAAGCGCTGCGCGCGAAGGTGCACGGCCTCGTGGCGCCCGCGATCGCGGCCTGCGCACCGTTCGTGCCCGAGCTGCGACTCGATCCGAAGCGCTACGCCTTTTCGTTCGATCTCGCGGCGGCGGAGAAATCCTTCGCGAAACCGGGACTCATCGTGGCCGGGCGCCAGGACACCACGGTCGGCTATCGCGACGCCTGGAAGATCCTGTAAAGCTATCCGCGCGCCACCTTCGCCGTGCTCGACCGGGCCGACCACGTGTGGCCGGTCGAATCGCCGGCCCTTCTCGCCGCGCTGGTCGACGACTGGCTGGAGCGCATCGCGAAGGACGAACGATCGATCTGAACGTGAGCAATCTCTTCCGGGCAGGGCTTCGCTTTCACATCAGGAACACGCCCTTTCCGTCGGCCTGCTTGTCGAACAGCTTGTACGCTTCGTCCGCCTGGTCGAGGGTCCATTTGTGGGTGAACAGGCTGTCGACGTCGATGCCGCGCTCGATGCAGAAGGTGGCGCACTCGGCCTGGATGACGTTCGAGAAGGTCCACGAGGCGAGCAGGGTGATCTGCCGGCGCAACAGGTGCGGGCTGACCTCGATCGTGACGTCGCCGCCTTCGCCGACGAAGCACATCGTGCCCCAGACCTTGGTGCTGCGGATGGCGTTGAGGCGCGCCTGCGGATTGCTCGACGTGTCGAGCGTCAGATCGGCGTAGCGGCCATGCGTCAGGTCCTTGATGGCGGCGACCGGATCGTTCGAGCCGGGATCGACCACCGCGTCGGCGCCGAATTCCTTGGCCCGCGCCAGGCGTTGCGGATTGGTGTCGAGGGCGATCACCCGCGCACCCATCGCCTTGGCGAATTGGGTGCCGGCCAGCCCGACCGGACCCTGGCCGAAGATCGCGATCGTATCGCGGCCGGACAGGTTCAGGCGACGCAGCGCGCCATAGGCGGTGCCCGAGCCGCAGGAAATCGCCGCCCCCGCGGAAAAGCTCAACTCGTCGGGCAGTGGCACCATCGTGTCGGCGGGCACCTTGAGGTAGCGCGCATGCCCGCCATGCGCATTGCCGCCGTATACCTTCACCGGCACTTCCTGGCAGAGCTGCTGCCATCCCGACCGGCAATGGGCGCATTGGGTGCAGCCGGTATAGTGATGCACCATCATGCGATCGCCGACCTTGGCCTCGGCGGCCGCGACGCCAGGACCGACCGCGACCACCACGCCGCACGGCTCATGGCCGGCGATGGTGCCGGTCACCTGGTTTTTCGGCCGGCGATATTGGTGCAGGTCGGAGCCGCACATGCCGGACGCCTTCATCTCCAGCACCACTTCGCCCGGACCCGGTGTGGGATCGGGAAAGTCCTTGAGCTCCAGGGTCCGGTCGCCCGTGAACACGACACCGCGCATGATGGTCTCCACCGGTTTCTGGCGGTAGCCTGCGCCTCCACTTCGAGGGAGCGCAAGTCATGACGCCGACCTATCAGGTGCTCGTCGACGACATAAAAGCCCTGGGCGTCGAGCAGGTGTTCGGCCTGATGAGCGACGACACCGCGGTGTTCGCCACGGCGCTCGACAGCGCCGGCATCCGCTTCTACGGCGCGCGGCACGAGAACAACGCGATCGCGATGGCCGAGGGCTACGCCTATCGCAGCGGCGGTCTCGGCGTGGCGGTGATCGGCCGCGGGCCGGCCACGGCGAACGGCCTGCACGCCGCGACCTATGCCAGTCGTACCGGCTCGCGCGTGCTGATCATTTACGGCGAGGCCGCGGTGCCGACCGGTGCCGTCAACGGCATCGGGCCGGACTACAAGGGCTTCAACGCCACCGGCGTGCTGGGTGCCGCCGGCATCCGGACGTTCGTGGCGACCAGCCCCAATACCGCGCGCGGCGCTTTGGCGGACGCTGTCGCCGCGGCTATGCAGGGTGGAACGGCCGCACTGCTGCTGCCGGTCAACGTGCAGCTCGCCGACATGGATACGAGCAAAGCGGGCCCGCCGTCGGTCGCGAAGCGCGCGCCGTCATCGGCTGCGCCGCGGCCGGAAGCGATCGAATCGGCGGTCGCGGTGGTGCGTCAGGCGCGCAAACCCCTGATCGTCGCCGGCCTCGGCGCTCACCGCGCCGGTGCCAAGGAAGCGCTGGAGCAGCTGGCCGACAGGATCGGTGCGCTGCTGGCCACCTCGGCGCGCGGCAAGGACCTGTTCCGCGGCCATCCCTGCAACCTCGGGATCGTCGGCTCGTTCTCGCACTCCGCGGCGCGGCGGATGATCGCCGAAGCGGATTGCGTGCTGGCGTTCGGCGCCGGGCTCAATCTGCTGACCATGAGCTTCGGCCATTCGCTGCCCAAGGTGCCGCTGATCCAGGTCGACAGCAACCGAAGCCATATCGGCCGCTGGCATCCGGCCGACGTCGCGGTGGTCGGCGATGCCCGACTCGCGGCGGAGGCATTGCTCGAGGCGCTGCCGGCCGGCCCCAACGCCGAGCGGCCGTTCCGCTCCGACGAGACGCTGCGCTTCCTCACGGAATTCGACATCGGCCGCGACTTCCAGCCGGCCAACACGCCGCGCACGCTCGATCCGCGCTCGCTCGGCGTCGCGCTCGAGACGCTGCTGCCGGCCAATCGCAACCTGGTCTACGACGCCGGCAACTTCCTCGGCATCGTTCCGTACCTGTCGGTGCCCGGGCCCGGCCACTTCAAGCTGACCAGCGACTTCGCCTCGATCGGTCTCGGCTTCGGCACGGCGCTGGGCGTGGCCAAGGCCAGGCCCAGCGAGACCACGGTTCTGGTGATCGGCGACGGCGGCTTCCTGATGACCATGGGCGAGCTCGAGACCGTGGTGCGCGAGGACCTGCCGCTGGTCGTGGTGCTGATGAACGACTGTGCCTATGGCGCGGAGCTGCACTTCCTCAAGATGCGCGACCTGCCGGTGGCGAAGTCGGTGTTCCCCGATGTCGACTACGCGCCGATCGCCGAGGCGTTCGGCTTCCAGGCCGCGACCATCCGCACGCTCGACGACCTGAAGACGGTGGCACCGCTATTGGCCAAGCCCGATGGTCCGATATTCCTCGACTGCAAGCTCAACGCCGCCGTCGCCGCGCCCTTCATGAGCGAGTTCCACGAGTTCGAGACGCGGCAGCACTAAATCGCTGTCGTCTCGACCGAAGCGCGAAGCGGAGAGACTTTTTTAACCATCAGCGCGCAGATCGCCAAAAAAGTCCCTCCGCTACGCCTCGCCGCGCTCAACTTCGGTCGGGACGACGGGGAGCGTCACTGGCAGACGAAGGTCGTGTAGTAATTGATGCCACGCATACCGTCGATCGGCTGGCTGTAGGGCCTGCCCCGGCAGGTGCGCTCGATGACCCGCCGCGCGACCTCGCGCGCGCGATCGCCTTCGGTCTCGTAGTCCGGATCGATCACCATGGTCGCGCGGTTGATCTGCATGCGCCATTCGTTGGGGTTGCCGGTGCGGCCGAGACGCACCTCGAACAGGCGGCCGTCGACCCGCATCTGCTCGCGCTGGGTCCCTTCGAGCGAGCCGACCTCGTAGCAGCCGGCGAGCAGCAGGCTCGCCGCCAATACGATCAGGCGGGGCTTCATGCCCGCGCATCCTCTTTGATCATCTCTGCCCCCTTCTCGCCGATCATGATGGTCGGCGCATTAGTGTTGCCGGTGGTGAGCGTCGGCATCACCGAGGCGTCGATCACCCGCAGGCCCTGCAGGCCGTGCACGCGCAGCCGCGAGTCGACAACCGCGCGCGGATCCTCTCCCATCTTGCAAGTGCCGACGGGGTGATAGAGCGTGTTGCCGAACTTGCGCGCATAGGCCAGCACCTCGTCGTCGCTCCGGATGTCAGGACCGGGCGAGGTCTCGCCCAGGCTGTACGGTGCGAGCGCCGGCTGGCTGAATATACGTCGCACGTGCCTGGTACCCCCCAGCAGGGCCAGCTCGTCCGTGCGCGTTGTGAGGTAATTGGGCTTGATGGCCGGCCGCGCGAACGGATCGGCCGAGGTCGCCATGACCGTGCCTCGGCTATCGGGCTTCACCACGCAGACGACGCAGCTCATCGCCGGCTTGTCGTCGAGCTGGCCGAATTTCAGCGTGTTCGTACTGCCCGGCGTGAAAAGCAGCTGCAGGTCCGGCGAGGCGAGGCCTTCGCGGCTGTCGGCGAACACCTGCGCGGTGGTCACGCCGAAGGTCAGCGCGCCATTTCCCCTCAGGAAGAACTTGGGGATCTCCGGCAGGTAGCCCGGAAACTTCGCCAGTTCGTTCACCGTACGCGCACCCTTCACGCGATGCACCAGCCGGATGACGTAGTGGTCGATCAGGTTGCTGCCGACGCCGGGTGAGTCGTGAAGGACGGGGATGCCCAGGCTCTGCAGATGCGCGGCCGGGCCGATGCCCGAGATCTGCAGGATGTGCGGCGAGTTAACCGTGCCGCCCGAGACGATCACCTCGCGATTGGCCCGGACTTTCGTGATGTTGCCGCCGCGCCTGAACTCGACGCCGACGCAGCGCTTGCCCTCGAACAGGAGCTTGCCGGTCTGCGCGTCGGTCTCCACGCGCAGGTTCGGCCGCTTCCGCGCCTCGCGCAGGAAGGTCTGCGCCGTCGAGCCGCGCCAACGGCCGCGCCGCGTCATCTGCGAATAGCCGACGCCGTAGCGCTGCTTGCCGTTGAGGTCGGGATTGAACGGGAAGCCCGCCTCTTGCGCCGCCTTCACGAAATGATGGGTGAGCGGCAGGATGGTGCGGTAGTCCTCGACCTTGAGCGGGCCGTCCTGGCCGCGGACCTCGGGATCGCCCTTCTGGGCGTAGGTCTCGGCTTTCTTGAAGAACGGCAGGACATCGTCGTAGCTCCAACCGCGGCAGCCCATCTGCGCCCAGCCGTCGAAGTCGGCCGGCGCGCCGCGCACATAGAGCATGCCGTTGATCGAGGAGGTGCCGCCGAGCGTGCGCCCGCGTGGCCAGTCGATGCGCCGTTCGCCCGAGCTCTTCTCCGGCTCGGTCGTGTAGTTCCAGTTCACGAGAGGGTTGCGCAGCAGCTTGCGCATGGCGGCGGGGATGTGGATCCAGGGATACCAGTCGGTCGGCCCCGCCTCGAGCAGGATCACCGTTGCGCCGGTCTCCGACAGCCGCGCCGCCACCGTGCAGCCCGCCGATCCCGCACCGACTACGACATAGTCCGCCTGCATTTCGCGTTCCTCCACCTCATGCTGAGGAGCCGCGCATCGCGCGGCGTCTCGAAGCATGGCAACAAACTCGGTGCCGGTCGCCATCCTTCGAGACGGCGCTTCGCGCGCCCTCAGGGTGAGGTGTGCGTGTTGCGCCGCCTACAATGTGCCGGCCCGCTTGTCCCTCGGAACGAAGTAGTCCGTGGGCGCGAGCTCTGGATCCTCCTGATTGAACATGTTCTCGGCGTGCTGCGCCACGTCGGCCCTGAACAGGCTATGCGAAATTGCTTGCACGAGGCGCGGCGAGCCGACGAACAGGCCGGGGATGTCGCCCGCCAGCGGCCCGTGGCTCAGGATGCTGCCCCAGTTGAACAGGTGGATGTTCGAAAGGAGCGGCGTGCGGCCGGGCTCCTTCTCCATCAATTCGAAGCCCGGGCCGAGATACGGATAGAGCGCGGCCTCGGCATTGGCCCTCGCGTCCTCGGGTGAGCGCGCGTCGCCCCATGTCTTGATGTTCGAAGCGAAGAAAGTGAGCTCGGGCCGCCGGCTCAGGTCGACGTCGAAGCCAGTGCCCATCAGCACGGCGTCGAAACGCTCGGTGCCCTTGGTCGTCTTCACTGTGACGCCATCGTTGTCGATGATCACGTCGAGCCACGGCTCGGCGAAGCGAAAGGAAAAGCCCGGCAGCTTCTGCACCCGCAGCACCGATTCGTGTGGCGGCGGCGAGCCGGCCGACAGCATGTAGGTGTAGATCTTCCAGCGCCATTCGTCGTCGAGCATGCCCTGGCCGCGCTGGAAGCCCGGGAACGACGCGCCCTTCGACTTGTTGACCTGCGGCAGGTGCGGGCGGCGGGCGTAGCAGATCGCCTCGCGCGCGCCCGCTTCGAGCGCGGTCGCGGTGTTGTCGATCGCCGTGGCGAGCACGCCCAGCACGCCGATGCGCTTGCCGGTGAATTGCCCGAAGTCGATCTCCTCCAGCGTATGGAAGACCTTGCCGACGCGCGTCGGACTGTCGGGATCGAACGACGGAAAGCGTGGCCACTTGAAGCCGCCGGCGCCGTCGCGGCCGTTGGCCAGCACGAGCTTGCGGAGGTGGAGCACCTCGCCGGTCGACAGCGTCGCCTTCAGGAACTTGCCCGCCGGCTCGACGCGCTCGAACGCCACGCCGTTCTCGACCGGCAGTTCGACGACCTTGCGCACCCACAAGAGATAATCGAGCCAGTCGAGCCGCTTCACCTTGTAGAGCTGCTCCCAGCCGTCGCGTCCGTGCTGCGCCTCGTACCAGGCACGGAAGGTGAGGGATGGCACGCCGAGATCGGGCCCGGTCAGGTGCTTGGGCGAGCGCAGGATCGGCATGCGCGCGGTGGTGTTCCACGGGCCCTCGCGGCGGTAGCCGTTGCGGTCGATCACCCGGATATTGCGGATGCCCTCGCGCAAAAAATTCCAGCCTGCGGTCTGGCCGCACATGCCGGCGCCAACCACCAGCACATCGAGTACGCGCTTGCCGTCGGGACCGACGCGCGCGGGCACCCAGTTGGCGGGGGGATAGTTCATCCGGGCGAGATCATGGCGCGCGATCCGCTCCGCAGCGTCCAGACCCGTTGCACCCTCGACAAGTTCGGCCATGCCGTGCTTCTAGCAGGGCATAACCTCGGGAGAAAATGCCATGCGCGGCCGCCAGGTCCTGATGCAGACCCTCGTCAATCACGGCGTCGAGCGCATCTTCGGCAATCCCGGCACGACCGAGAGCCCGCTGCTCGATTCGCTGCTCGACTATCCCAGCCTGCAGTATGTCGTGCACCTGCACGAGGGCGTGGCGGTGGGCGCCGCCAACTTCTACGCCCAGGCAAGCGGCAAGACGGCGTTCGTGAACCTTCATGTGGCGCCGGGCCTCGGCAACGCGATCGGCATGATCTACGGCGCGCTCAAGAACAGCTCGCCGATGGTGGTGACCGCCGGCCAGCAGGATACCCGGATGCGCCTGCGCGATCCCGTGCTGGGCCACGACCTCGCAGCGATCGCTGCGTCGGTCACCAAGTGGAGCGTGCAGGTCGAGAGCGCCGACGAGCTCGGCCCCATCCTGCAGCGCGCCTTTAAAATCGCCAACGAGGCGCCGGCCGGTCCCGTGTTCGTGGCCTTGCCGATCAACGTGATGGAGCAGGAGACCGACATTCCGCCGGCCAAACCCGCGACCCTGTTCGAGAAGAGCCGGCCCGATCCGGCCGGCGTTGCCGCGATGGCGAAGCTGCTGGCAGCCGCGAAGAGCCCGGCGATCGTCGCGGGCGACGACGTGGCCCGAGCTGGCGCCGACAAGACGTTGGTGAGGCTCGTGGAGAAGCTCGGTGCCGCGGTGTGGTTCGAGGGCCTGCGCGGGCAGAATTCCTTTCCGACCGATCACGCCGCCTACCGCGGCACGCTCGCCTTCGATGCGCCGGGCGTGGCCAGGCAGTTCGCGAGCAACGATCTCGTGCTGCTGGTCGGCGGTCCGTTCTTCGAGGAGGTCTGGTACGCGCCCGGCTCGCCGTTCCCGGCGGGCTGCAAGGTGCTGCAGATCGAGTCAGGATCGCCGAGGCTCGCCTACAACTTCGCCGTCGATGCCGGCGTGCTGGCCGATGTCGGCGCCGCGCTCGAGGCGCTGGAGGCGGCGCTGCCGAAGATCGACGGCGCTGCGAGGCGCAACGAGGCGATGAAGGCGCAGCGCGCGGCGGAGGATGCAGCGCAAAAGGCGCGCGTCGAGAAGGCATGGTCGCGTTCGCCGACCTCGATGGCGCGCTGCATGGCCGAGATCAAGGCGGGCGCGCCGAAGGATGTCGTCGTGGTCGACGAGACCATCACGGCCAACCTGGATCTGTTCAAGACTTTCAGCTTCAAGGGACCGGGCGATTATTACAGCGGCCGCGGCGGCGGCATCGGCCAGGGCGTGGCCGGCGCGCTCGGCGTGGCGGTGGCGCAGCCAAAGAAGCCGATCCTGTGCGTGTCGGGCGACGGCTCGTCGATGTACTCCATCCAGGCGCTGTGGACGGCGGCGCATCACGATCTGCCGATCGTGTTCGTGATCCTCGCCAACCGCGAATACCGCGTGCTGAAGCACAATATCGACGCCTACCGCGCGCGCTTCGAGGTGAAGAGCAACAAGCCTTACGCCCACATGGACCTGACCGGCCCCGTGCTGGGCTTCGTCGACATGGCCAAGGGCATGGGCATTGCCGGCACCCACGTCACGAAGGCCGACGACATCCAGAAGGCAGTCGCCGCCGCTTTCGCCTCCGGCAAGCCGCACCTGATCGAGATCGAGATCGAAGGGAAGCGATAGTCTTGCCGGACCGCGGGCGTCTCGCCCGCTCATGAGCTTGAGCGGGCGAGACGCCCGCGGTCCGGCAAGAGGTTATTTCTGGAACGTCCGGACCCGGCTCTGCAGCGCCTTGGTCGCGGCGATCATGAGCGGCATGTCGTTGCCCGACAGGATCATCTTCATGCCCTTGCCAATGTACATCTTCAGCAGGTCGTCCGAGTAGGCGCCGCCCATGCCAGGCCACTTGTTGTGCTTCTTGCAGGCGGCGACGACCTTGTCGACCGACTCCTGGATCTTCTGATGGCCACGGTCCCCCGGAATGCCCAACTCCATCGACAGGTCGCTCGAGCCGACCAGCAGGCAGTCGATGCCCGGCACGGCAGCGATCGCCTCGGCGTTCTCGACCGCCTTGGGCGTCTCGATCATCACCGTGAGCAGCATCTGCTCGTCGATCGCCTTGGTCATCTCGCCGAGGGGCGGCGGGGCGTAGTCGAACTGCGCGTCGGCGCCGCCGACCGAGCGATGGCCGCGCGGCGGGTAGCGCAGCTTGTCGGCGATCTCCTTCGCCTCCTCCGGGGTGTCGACGTGCGGGATCACGATGCCCATTGCGCCGCCGTCGAGCACGCGGGTCGCCATGGTGAGCTGGCCGTAGGGCACGCGCACGATCGGCGCGACGCCGGAATCCTGCGCCGCCACAGAAAGCTCGCAGGCGGTCTCGATCGAGGTCGAGCCATGCTCGCAGTCGATGAACATCCAGTCGAAGCCCGCCGACTTCATGATCTTGATGATGTCGACGTTGCGCACCAGCCGGATGCCGCAACCGATCGCCAGCTCGCCGTTCTTGAGGCGCGCCTTCGCCTTGTTGATGGTCTGGGCCATGTCTCTCCCTCCAGGGTCGGTTTTGCGCTAGGCTAAACGCCATGACTTTCCATGTCGAACGGATCGACCACGTCGTCCTGCGGGTCCGCGACCTGCCGGGCATGGTGCGCTTCTACGAACAGGCGCTCGGTTTCAAGGTCGAGCGCACCTTGGAGCGGCTGAGCCTGGTGCAGATGCGCGCGGGCGCCTCGATGCTCGACCTTGTCAAGGGCGAGCGGCCACCCTCCGGCGGCAACATGGATCACCTCTGCTTCCGCATCGAGCCGTTCGACCGGTCGAGCATCGAAAGCAGGCTTTCGCCGCTCGGCATTACGATTGGCGAAACCGTCGAACGCTACGGTGCGGAGGGCACCGGAATGTCGATCTATTTCAACGATCCCGAGGGAAATCAGATCGAGCTGAAAGGCCCCTCGGTCAAAGAGCGCGCGAAAATGCCCGCGTCGCCTTGACGCTAGGGCATTGCAGATGGTCTGCTAGCGTCGCAACAAGCAAGACAAATAGAGTTCAGCGTTCGCGTTCGTCTGGGAGGAAATGGATATGCTTTCGCGTTGGGCGCTTCTGGCCGCGTCTTGTGCTGCCTTGCTATCGGGGGCAGCGCCGGCCTTTGCGCAAAAAGCCGGTGGCACGTTGCGCATCTCGCACCGTGACAATCCGCCGAGTGCCTCGATCCACGAGGAATCCACGATTTCGGTGAACCAGCCGTTCATGGCGGTGTTCAACAATCTCGTCGTGTTCGACCCGAACGAGAAGGTCAACAGCCCCGACCATATCGTGCCGGACCTGGCGGAGAGCTGGTCCTACAACGCCGACAACACGCAGCTCACCTTCAAGCTGCGCCAGGGTGTGAAGTGGCATGACGGCAAGCCGTTCACCTCGGCCGACGTCAAGTGCACCTGGGACGCGCTGGCCGGCCACGATGACGAGAAGAACCCGATCATCCGCAAGAATCCGCGCAAGCTCTGGTATTCCAACCTCAAGGAAGTGAAGACCAACGGCGACTTCGAGGTCACCTTCGTGCTCGGCCGGCCGCAGCCCTCTTTCCTGAGCATGCTGGCGGGGGGCTATTCGCCGGTCTATTCCTGCCACGTGCCGGATCGCGTCATGCGCTCCAAGCCGATCGGCACCGGTCCGTTCAAGGTGGTCGAGTTCAAGCGCAACGAGTCGATCAAGCTCGTGAAGAACCCGGACTACTGGAAGAAGGGCAAGCCGTACCTCGACGCGATCGACTGGACGATCGTGCCCAACCGCAGCACGCGCCTGCTCGGCTTCCAGTCGGGCCAGTTCGACATGACGTTCGATTCGGACGTCACCTTCCCCCTGCTGAACGACGTCAAGGCCAACAAGCCGAACGCGGTGTGCGAGGCGCGGCCGACCAACGTCAGCTCGAACCTGCTGGTGAATCGCGACAAGGAGCCGTTCAACAACCCGGATATCCGCAAGGCGATGGTGCTGGCGCTCGACATCCACGCCTTCTCGCAGATCCTGAGCGAGGGCCATGATCTCGATGGCGCCGCCATGCTGCCGCCGCCGGCCGGCTTCTGGGGCATGCCCAAGGAGCAGCTGGCATCGCTGCCCGGCCATTCGCCGGACATCGAGAAGAACCGGGCCGAGGCGCGCGAGCTGATGAAGAAGGCGGGCTATGGCCCGGACAAGCCGCTCAAGATCAAGGTCGCCACCCGCAACATCGCGATCTATCGCGATCCGGCGGTGATCCTGATCGACCAGCTGAAGCAGATCTACATCGAGGGCGAGCTCGAGCCGATCGACACGACCGTCTGGTACACCAAGCTGGCGCGCGGCGACTACCAGGTCGGCATGAACCTGACCGGTGTCGGCATCGACGATCCGGACGTGAACTTCTACGAGAACTACTATTCGACCTCGGACCGCAACTACAGCCGCTACAAGAACCCCGAGGTCGACAAGCTGATCGACCAGCAGTCGGCCGAGCAGGACCGCGACAAGCGCAAGCAGCTGGTGTGGAAGATCGAGAAGATCCTGGCCGACGATGTCGCGCGGCCGATCATCGGCTACAATGTCGCCAACACCTGCTGGGATCCGAAGGTCAAGGGCATCACCCTGCAGGTGAACAGCATCTACAACGGCTGGCGTTTCGAAGACGCCTGGCTCGACAAGTAGAGGAGGAGGGACCGTGGGAGCGTATCTCGTCCGCCGCTTCCTGCTGATGGTCCTGACCCTGTTCGGGATGTCGGTGCTGATCTTCGTGATGCTGCGGCTGGTGCCGGGCAACATCGCCGACATCCTGGTCGACGCCTCCGGCGCCGATCCCTCGGACAAGGCCAAGATCGCGCACGAGCTCGGCATCGACCGTCCGATCGCCGCGCAGTACGTGACCTGGATCCGGGGCCTGGCGCACGGCGACCTGGGCTATGCCTATGTCTCCGAGCGGCCGGCGATCGAGGAGATCGCGCCGCGCATCCCGATCAGCGCCAAGCTGGCCGGGATGGCGATCTTCTTCGCCATCCTGTTCGGCGTGCCGCTGGGCGTGATCAGCGCGGTGCGGCAGAACACGCCGCTCGACTATTTCCTCAGGGTGCTCAGTCTCAGCGGCCTGTCGCTGCCGAGCTTCTGGCTCGGCCTGCTCGTGCTGATGGCGGCGGTCCACTGGTTCGGCGCCATCCCGATCTACGATTCCAACCCGCACGGCTTCCTGCAGGACGTGGCGATGCTGGGTCTGCCGGCGATGACGGTGGGCTTCCGCAGCTCGGCGCTGATCATGCGGCTTACCCGCTCGTCGATGCTGGAGGTGCTGCGCCAGGACTATGTCCGCACCGCCCGCTCCAAGGGTGCGACCAATGCCTCGGTCAACTACAACCACGCCCTGCGCAACGCCCTGCTGCCGGTCGTGACGGTGATCGGCATCGAGGCGGCGTTCCTGGTCGGCGGCCTGATCGTCACCGAGACGGTGTTCAACATCCCCGGCGTCGCCCGCTTCCTGGTCGAGGCGATCCTGTGGCGCGACTATCCGATCGTGCAGAACCTCGTGATGCTGATCGCCGTCGTGGTGGTCACGATGAATTTCCTGATCGACATGGCCTACATGGTCCTCGATCCCCGCATCAAGTTCTCGGACTGAGCTATGGTAGCCATCAACCATCAAGCCGAACTTGCCCGCGCCGGCGCCAACGTCACCGGATGGTGGAGCCGCTCGCTCTACTTCGCCCGCCGCTACCCGCTGGGCGCGGTCGGCGCGACCATCGTCACGATCTTCATCCTGACGGCGGCGTTCGCCGACATCATCGCGCCGGTCGATCCGACCGCGACCAACGCCAAGTTCTCGCTCGCCAGGCCAGGCGGCATGTTCTGGCTGGGCGCCGACTTCATGGGCCGCGACATGTACAGCCGCATCGTCCACGGCGCGCGCATCTCGCTCGCCGTCGGCGCCGGCGCCATGGGTCTCGGCGGACTGATCGGCATCAGCGTCGGTCTCGCCAGCGGCTACCTCGGGGGCTGGTTCGACCTGATCGTGCAGCGGCTGCTCGACATCATGCAGGCCCTGCCGCTACTGGTGATGGCGATCGTCATGGCTGCCTCCCTCGGGCCGTCGCTGCGCAACACCATCATCGCCATCGCCATCCCGCTGGTGCCGACCGTCTCGCGGGTGGTGCGCTCCAATACGCTGTCGCTGCGCGAGCAGCCGTTCGTCGAGGCGGCGCGCGCCGTGGGCATGGGCGAGCTGCGCATCGCCGTTCGCCATGTCCTGCCCAACACCCTGGCGCCGCTGATCGTGCTGGCTACGGCGCAACTGGGCTCGGCGATCCTGGTCGAGGCGTCGCTGTCGTTCCTCGGTCTCGGCATTCCCGAGCCGCATCCGTCATGGGGTCGCATGTTGTCAGAATCGGCTGCCGAGTATGTGCGCACCGCGCCGTGGCTGGTGATCTTTCCCGGCGTCGCCATCAGCCTGACGGTGTTCGGCACCAATCTCCTGGGCGACGCGTTGCGCGACATCCTCGATCCGCGGCAGCGTTCATGACGGATCTGCTCGAAGTCGAAGACCTCGGCACCTGGTTCTACACGCGTCAAGGCATCGTCAAGGCAGTGGACGGCGTGAATTTCGGCGTCGCCTCGGGCGAGACCCTGGCGATCGTCGGCGAATCGGGCTGCGGCAAGAGCATGACCGCGCTCAGCCTGATGCGGCTGATCCCCAGTCCGCCCGGCCGCATCGTGTCCGGGGCGGTGAAGCTCGGCGGCCGAGACCTTCTGAAGCTCTCCGAGGAGGAGATGCGCCGGGTCCGCGGCAACGACATCTCGATGATCTTCCAGGAGCCGATGACGTCGCTGAACCCGGTGATGACCATCGGCAAGCAGATCACCGAGGCGCTGATCCTGCACCGCGACCTCGACAAGAAGGCGGCGTGGACTCGCGCCATCGAGATGCTCGACCTGGTGAAGATCCCCGAGCCCAGGCAGCGGGCGAAGGAATACCCGCACCAGCTCTCGGGCGGCATGCGCCAGCGCGCCATGATCGCCATGGCGCTGGCCTGCAATCCCAAGGTGCTGATCGCTGACGAGCCGACCACGGCGCTCGACGTCACCATCCAGGCGCAGATCCTCGAATTGATCCTGGAGCTGCAGCGCGAGTTCGGCGCGGCGGTGATCCTGATCACCCACGATCTCGGCGTCGTGGCCGAAACCGCACGCCGCGTGATCGTGATGTATGCCGGCCGCAAGGTCGAGGAGGCCACGGTCGGCGAGCTGTTCGCCCATCCGATGCATCCCTACACGCGCGGGCTGCTCAATTCGATCCCGCGACTCGACCTGCTGCGGGGCGCCAACGAGGAGACCGACCGGCTGCAGGAGATTCCCGGCATCGTGCCGCCCTTGTTCGCGCTTCCCGAGGGCTGCGCCTTCGCCCCGCGCTGCCCGCGCGCGATCGACAAATGCCGCGTCGAGCGGCCGTCCTACGAAGAGAAGGCGCCCGGCCACTGGGCCGCGTGTTGGCATCCCCATGGCGGCTAATACGCCCGTCCTCGAGGTTCAGGACCTCAAGAAGCACTTCCCGGTGCGCAAGGGGGTGCTGCGCCGCGTCGTCGGCCAGGTCTATGCCGTCGACGGCGTCACCTTCACCATCAACGAGGGCGAGACGCTCGGCCTGGTGGGCGAATCGGGCTGCGGCAAGTCGACGGCCGGGCGTGCGATCCTGCGCCTGATCGAGCCGACCGCCGGCACGGTGAAGGTGCTGGGCCAGGACATCGCCCCGCTCAGCAAGAAGGAGCTGCGGCCCTACCGGCAGCAGATGCAGATCGTCTTCCAGGACCCGTTCTCCTCGCTCAACCCGCGCATGACGGCAGGCGACATCGTCGGCGAGCCGCTGTTCGTGCACGGCGTCGCCAACGGGAAGGAGCGCAAGGAGCGGGTGGCGGCATTGTTCGAGCGGGTCGGCCTGCGCGCGGCGCAGATGGCCAACTACCCGCACCAGTTCTCGGGCGGCCAGCGCCAACGCATCGGCATCGCGCGCGCGCTCGCCCTGGGGCCCAAGCTGATCGTCGGCGACGAGCCGGTGTCGGCGCTCGACGTGTCGATCCAGGCGCAGGTCATCAACCTGCTGCAGGACCTGCAGCACGAGCGCCAGCTCAGCTACCTGTTCATCAGCCACAATCTCGCCGTGGTCGAGCACATCTCACACCGCATCGCGGTGATGTATCTCGGCCGGATCGTCGAGCACGCCGACACAAGGTCGATCTTCAAGAATCCGCAGCATCCCTATACCGAGGCGCTGCTGTCGGCGGTGCCGGTGCCGGACCCGACGGTCAAACGCCAGAAACGGGTGCTCCAGGGCGACGTGCCGAGCCCGGTCAACCCGCCCTCGGGCTGCCACTTCCACACCCGCTGCCCCTACGCCGTCGCCAGGTGCAAGGTCGAAACGCCCCTGCTGCGCGAAATTGCTCCAGGCCATCACGTTTCCTGTCATTTGCGTTAATCCCGACCGGAGCGCCATGGGCGCGAAGTGGTGGACCTCTTTTTGTGTCTGACGAAAAGAGGCCCCTCGGCTACGCTCGGGGCGACGGAGTCAAGGGAGCGAAACAGGAAATGGCCGATTGGGATTACATCATCGTAGGCGGCGGCTCGGCAGGGTGCGTGCTGGCCAACCGGTTGACCGAGGATCGTTCCGTCAAGGTGCTGCTGCTCGAGGCGGGGCCGCGTGACAAGTCGATGTGGATCGACATCCCGGCCGGCTTCACCAAGCTTCTGAACCACGACAAGTTCAACTGGAACTTCGAGATGGAGGCGGAGGACAACGTCGCCGGCCGTCGCATCCCGTGCCCGCGCGGCCGCACGCTGGGCGGCTCCTCGTCGATCAACGGCATGCTCTACGTGCGCGGCCAGCCGCTCGACTACGACACCTGGGGCCAGCTCGGCAATCGCGGCTGGTCGTACGAGAGCATCCTGCCGTACTTCAAGAAGTCCGAGCATTTCGAGGGTGAGCCGCACGAGAGCCGCGGCACCGGCGGTCTGCTGAACGTCGCCCACATGCGCGACACCCATCACCTGTGCGACGCCTTCATCGACGCGGCGGAGGCGAGCGGCTTCCCGCGCAACAAGGACTACAACAACGGCATCCAGGAGGGCTTCGGCTACTACCAGGTGACGATGAAGGACGGAAAGCGCTGGTCGACGGCGCGCGCCTTCCTCGACCCGGCCCGCAGCCGGCCGAATTTGAAGATCGAGACCGATGCGCTGGTCTCCAACGTCATCCTCGAGGGCAAGCGCGCGGTCGGCGTGGCCTATACGGTGCACGGCCAGAAGCGGGAGGCGCGCTGCGGCCGCGAGGTCATCGTCTCGTGCGGCGCCGTCCAGTCGCCCGGTGTGCTGGAGCACTCCGGAATCGGCCAGCCCGAGCTGCTGAAGCGCTACGGCATCGCTGTGAAGCACGAGCTGAAGGGCGTCGGCGAGAATTACGGCGACCACTTTGCGCCGCGCATGAACTGGCGCTGCAAGACGGGCGTCTCGACCCTGAATTCGGAGACGCGCGGCCTCAACCTCGTGAAGGAGGTGCTGAAATACTATACGACCGGCCGCGGCGCGCTCAGCCTCACCGCGGGCGTGGTCTACGGTTTCGTCCGCACGCGGCCCGGCCTCGAGACGCCGGACATGCAGTTCCACATGGCGCATGCCAGCTACGACAGCGCGCAGAAGCGCCTGCTCGAGCGCGAGCCCGGCATGACGGTGGTGATCGGCCAGTGCCGGCCCGATTCGCGCGGCTCGATCCACATCAAGTCGCCGACGCCGGGCACCGAGCCCGCGATCCGGCCGAACTTCCTGTCGGCCCAGACCGACCGCGACGCCACGGTCGCGGGCATGCAGATCGCCCGCAAGATCGTCTCGCACCCGTCGATGTCGAAATACATCGCCTTCGAGAACAACCCCGGCGACAAGGTGCAGAGCTACGACGAATGGCTCGACTTCGCCCGCCACAACGGCCAGACGACCTACCATGTCATCGGCACCTGCAAGATGGGCAGCGATCCGATGGCGGTGGTCGACGACCGCCTGCGCGTGCACGGCATCGCCGGCCTGCGCGTGATCGATGCCTCGATCATGCCGACCGTGCCGTCGGGCAACACCAACGCGCCGACCATCATGGTCGCCGAAAAGGGCGCCGACATGATCAAGGAAGACGCGAAGGCCGGTGTGAAGCTGGCTGCGTAAACACAGGAGGAAACCGATGAACGCCGACGCCAAGAAAGCCGTCCTGCGGATGATCCCGTACGGCATCTACGTGCTCACCGCCGATGACGGCAAAGGCAACATCGCCGCCGCCACGGTGAACTGGGTCACCCAGACCGCCTTCGCGCCGCCGCTGGTGGTGGTCGGCGTGAAGACCGATTCGGGGGCCTACCAGGTCGTGAAGAACGCCAAGACCTTCGCCCTCAACATGCTGGGCAAGGAGGGCAAAGGGCTTGCCTTCACCTTCTTCAAGCCGGCCGCCGTCGCCGACGGCAAGATCAGCGGCCAGGCCTACCGCAAGGGCACCACCGGCGCGCCGATCCTCGAGGCCGCCGCCGGCGCGCTCGAGTGCAAGGTCAGCACCATCGTCGAGCAGGGCGACCACCATATCGTGGTCGCCGAGGTCGTCGAGGCGCACCAGCCCAAGCCGTTCACCGGCCGCCCCGACGCAGCGATCCTCGAGATGAAGGACCTCGGCGACAACGTTTTCTACGGCGGGTGACGCTCAATTCTTCGGACCGCGGACTTCCAGGTCCGCTCATGGGCGCGCGCCATCCGGGACTTGCAAGAGCGGGCCTGGACGACCGCGGTCCGATGAGCTTGACCGGAGCTAAAACTGGCAGGCTTGCGGGGCTGACTCGTCCGCCTTCCAGTCGGCGAGAGCGATCGGCTTGCCGGGCGCCGCTGCGGGCTTGTCATCGCGCGTGGCGCGGTCGGCCACGAAGTCGGCCGCGCAGAATTCGACCTTCACGGTCCCGTCGGGACTGGCGCTGATGGAATCGACGACCGACGCCTCGTAGCGCCGGACGACCAGTGTCGGCCCCTGCATGCCGATATGGAAGCGCTTGCGGGTCTTGTAGCGGCCGGTCAGCCATTCGAACTCCAACGTGACTTCGCCTTTCTCAATCGTCGGGGGATCGACGTATTCGGCGCCGGCCAGCCGTGCGTTTGGTCGCGGACAATGTGATGGCGACGTCGACGCTGATGCCATCGGCACTGCGGCGAAGCTCGACCCGATCCGCTACGCCGTCGCCATCGATGTCGCCGCTGGCCTTCCGTGTCACGTCGCCCGCCCAAGCCGGCACAAAAAGGGCGGGCAGGGCGAGGCTCGCCAGCAACAGGGTGAGAAAGGTGGAATATAGTGTATGCGAAGAAGCGTAGGCGCTGGCTGGGCTCTGCAACATCGTACTAACTGATAGCATGCACCTTGGTGAGGTAGGTGAGCGCGGGAGATGCGCGTCGCTCGGCAATGCGCCTGTCCTTTCGCCCCTCGAGGAGCGTTGCTGCTATGGCGAGGGCCGGCAGAATCGACGCAGCTATTGTGAAATTCGCACCCAGAAATATCGCTGCGACAAGGGCGGGAACGGCAGAGGCAATGTTCTTATTGGATAGCAGGCGCGGCCAAAGTGTGTCGCGAACACGCTCTAGTTCGCCGCGATACTCGTGGAGCTCCTTTCGGATTTCTTCCGAAATCTCTTTCGTCACGATTTCCGCCTTCCCAGCGTCTGATATGCCATCTAGACGGGTACGGATCTTGTTCTCGACATAGACGACAAATTCTGCGCGTGCTTTTTGCGTGTCCTCTCGAAATCTCATGATGTCGTCTACCGACAATCGGGAAAGAGCTTCGGGAGACATGATTGACTGTATAAGAGTGGTGTTGAGTCTCGCGGCTAAGCTTCGAGTGCCAGTTTTCTTAATTGGATCGTCGACATCAGCTCTTCGTTCAGTGCTGCGGGCGACCTTTCTCAATAGAAGACGATGATGCATTTCGCTGTCGGTTAGTGGAACACAATTCAGCTGATCGGCAACGGCGAGATGAGTATTGATCGCGACTGCAGAGCCCGCTGCGTATGTTAGCGACCAAGATACTGATTCATCTCCTTCGTATATTAGGTGTCTTTGGAGTTTGCGCTCTTGAGTCAACAACTCAACAAACTTGGACGGCATCTTTGGGTAGAAGATTTGCCATGTCGGTTGGCCGGACTGTCGGTCCGGCAAAAATGGTAAGCCGAACGCTTGAGGTCGCGACGCAGCTTTGGTCCAGTTTGCATCATGTAAGTCCGATACTATCGAAGCTGTGACCTCGGGCTCATTGATCGAGCTGATCTGGGCTGGATCATGGATTTTGATAACGCCAGCCCGAATCAGTCCGGGCAACTCTCTGTAGAAATCGCGATAGGCACGGAACGCTTTGCTTTGCTCTTCCTCCAAATTCCGGAAGAGCTTGGCTCGCCACTGCTCTGAATCGACAGGATCTAGAAAAGATATTGTGTCGAACAGCAGAAGTTGTTGCTTCAATGACTGAACGTCGATTGCTCGTGAGAAGGGATAGTAGAGCGCATTTAGCTGCGACGGAGCCTTGGGTAGCGTATCCATGGTTCGGATACGCTACCACTTTTACAACCATGAGTGTGGCGGAATGCGCCGTGAAGTGTTTCCGTCAGGGGATCAATTGGTTAATCGACCCTCCAGCTATTGAGTTGAAGGCATCAGCCGCCCAGCAGCGCCGGCGCGGCGGGCACTTCCTTGCGCTCGACCTTCTTCACGATCTCGGTGAGCTTGGCGTGGGTCGGCGCCGGCACGCCGATGTAGTTGCCGCGCTCGGCGATGTAGCCGTTCATGAACTCGATCTCGGTGCGGCGGCCCTTGCGGATGTCCTGGGCCATCGAGGGGCGCTGGATGTCGGCGCGCGGATTGGGGTTGGTGTTGGAGCCGGGCCGCATGATCGCCTCGATCTCGTCGAGCGCCGCCTTGTCGCCCTCGCTCGCCCTGGCAAGCGTCTCCGGCACCATCTTGCCGATGTTCTCGATGTGGTACCCCAGCGCCTGGCCGACCCGCACCGCCTCGCCGCCGAGCTTGATCGAGAAGCGGCGGATCGCGTCGTTGGCGTCGCAGTCGCGGCCGGTCAGGCCGGTCGCCGCCGACACGCCGTTCTTCATGCCGTTCTGGCAGAGCTTGGCCCAGCGCTCACCCCAGAGGTTGGTCGTGGTCTTGGCCGAATCGATGCGGCTCACCATGTCGCGCAGCTCCTCGACGCGCTTGGTGATGCGGCCATGCACCTCGCCGACCCTGAACACGGTGTGCTTGTCGCCGCCCTTGGCGACGGTGCGGCGGATGGTGGCGGGCTCGTACATGTCGACGGAGATCAGCGAGGCGATCATGCCGACCGTCTTGCCCCAGCCGACCTGGTTGGCGATCCGCTCCTCGTTGAGGCAGTTCTGCAGCGACACCACGAAGCCGTCCGGCGCCAGGTACTGCTTGATCAGCGCGGTCGCCCATTCGGTGTCGTAGGACTTCATCGACACGAAGGCGATGTCGATCGGCTTCTGGCGGCTGAGCTCCTGCATCTCGGTGAGATGCATGGTCTTGGCGTTCTTGACCGTGATCTTCTCCTCCGGCGTCACGCCGTCGAGCGAAAGACCCTTGCTCCGGATGGTCTCGATGTTCTCCGGCCAGAAGTCGATCAGGGTGACGTCCTCGCCGCTATGCGCCAGCCAGCCGCCGACATATCCGCCCAGCGCGCCGACTCCGACGACTGCAATCCGCTTGCCCATGGTCTTCCTCCGTTATGACGCTGCCGGCAGCGTGGCGAGGAACGCCTCGACCGCCTGATTGAAACGCGCGGGCTGGTGCAGGTTGGCTGCGTGGCCCGCATCGGGGATCACCACCTTGGTCGATCCCCTGATCTTGGCCGCCATGTAGTCGGTGGCGGCGAGGAAATTCGTGTCGTTGGCGCCCACGAGAACCAGCGTCGGCACCTTGATGCCGTCGAGCGACTGGATCACGCGGTCGTTCTCTTGCGCGAGCATGCCACGCGCCGCGCCGGCGAGGCCCGACGCGTCGCGATGGCGGGTCAGGCGAACCTCGTCGGAGCCGTTGAGCGCCGCCAGACCGCGGGCGTCGAAGTCGGCGGCGCGCTTATGGGCCGATTCGTTCCACTTCGACCGTGCCTCGTCCTTCTTGAAGCCGGGGCCGGTGTCGAACAGCATCAACGCGCGGACCCGCTCGGGATGGCTGGCGTGGAAGGCGAGCGACATGTAGCCGCCGAGCGACAGGCCGCCGACGATCGCCGTCTTCGCGCCGGCCTTGTCGAGCAGCGCCGCCATGTCGCCGACCGTCAGCGCCTCGGAATACTGCGCACCGTCCTTCGGATAGTCGCTCTCGCCGTGGCCGCGGAAGTCCCAGACGATCACCTGGTAGCGGTCCTTCAGCGCCGCCACCTGGTCGTCCCACATGCGCGAGGTCGAGCTGTAGCCGTGGCTCAACAGGATGGTCGGCCCGCTACCGTGGACCTCGTAGTGGATCGCGACTCCGTTGCGGTCGAGCTTGCCTGTCAGAGCCATCAGGGATTCACCCGCGCTTCGTTGCGCGCCTTCTCGAGATAGCGGTCGGCGTCTTCCGGGAGCATCAGCCGGTCGCGCACCAGCTCGTCGACGGCCGCCTGCACCTTGGCCACGTAGTCGGCGCGGTTCCTGTAGCGCTGGGCGATCTTGGCCGCCGGGAAGGCGAAGTAGCTGCCGTCGCGGTCGGCGATCTCGCCGGCCGGATACGGCGCCTTGTACTCGTTCCAGCCGGTGTAGGTGGCGAGCGGGACGGCGATGTCGGGCAGGCGGATGCCGGCCACCTCGTTGCCGTCGGGATCGACCCGGCACACCAGCGTGCGATAGGCCCGCTCGGGCTCCCTCGGCTTCACCCAGTCGGGATTGGGCGCCACCACGTTGGTGCGGCGCACGACGGCGGCGCCCGGAATGTCCGGGAAGCCGGTCTTGTCGGGCTCGACCAGCGTGCCGTCGGCGATCGTCGGCACGCGGCTCGGCGGTGGCGCCTTGCCCGACACGACCCACTCCTCGAGCGCCACCAGCAGCGCGCGCACGGCCGGCATCGGGTTGTGCGGGTTGCGCGGATTGACATTGGGGCCGGCGTCGGTGGTGGCGCCGGCGCGGCCGCCATGCTGGGTGCCGGCGATCATGTACGTCCGGCAATTGTCGGGCAGCGCCACGTCCTTCATGCCGAGCGGATCGGTGGTCAGCAGCGAAGCGCCCTTCTGCCAGTACTCGGTCGAGGTGTTGGTCTCGATCAGCTTGGGGTCGTTCTGGCCGTGCAGCACCGAGCCCCTGGCCTTGGTGATGGGATCCTCGAGCATCGCGGTCGAGAACGGGAACCAGCTTTCGGGGAAGCCGTGGTCCTCGTGCTGGGTGTTGGTGCGCGCCGGCTGCCCGAACGGCGTGTCGAAGAACAGGCGGCCGACGCCGGCGATGTGGCTGTGGATGCCGTCGAACACCGTGCGGCCCTGCTCGTCGCGATTGAAACCGGCGCTGATGTGATGACGCAGATACCGGCCGGCCTGGGAGAAGCCGATCGCGAGCGCGTGCGTGACAGCGCGGCCGGTCACTTCGGCGGCGCCTGGGTCGTGCTTCAGCCAGCTCACGAAGTCGCGGGTCGCGGCGAAGCCCAGCCCCTGCACCTTCGGGTTCTTCGCCTCGTAGGTGAATTCGTAGAGGAAGCCCGGTTTGGCCTTGTCCTTGAGCCTGATCGACTTCGCATCGACGAACGACCAGTCGCTCGCCGGTATCGGCGTTCCCTTGTCCGACGCACGCTCGCGCACCGTCAGCATTGCCTTGCTCTGGTCGGTCGAGGTGGCCTCGTAGGAAAGCTTGAACGCGTCCAGCACACCGCCGCGCGTCCCGGAGACCCATTCCTCGCGCACGGTCTTGGTGATCGGCTTGCCGTTATCCGTCGCGACCGGCGCGGTCAGGCCGAGGCCTTTGTTGGCGCGCGGCGCATCCGGGTCCCAGCCGGACCACACGACGATCCAGCCGCGGCGCATCGGGAAGCCGTTGCCGAGGTCGCTGACCTTCGCCGGATCGTTGATCCCCTGGGGGCCGTCGGCGATGTTGCCGAACAGCATCTTGCGGCCACGATTGTTGACCTCGTAGAGGATGCGGCCGGTGCCCTTGGCCGGATCCTTCGGCCGCAGCACGTAGAAGTCGGTCGTATACTCGACCAGGCCTCGCGCATTGCGCGGCGCCTTGTCGATCAACGCGATGCCCTTGTTGCCCGGAGCGGTCGGATCGACACAGCCCTTGGCGACACCGATCACCTTCTCATAGGCGCCGACCGAACCGAACGGCGCGCCGTCGGCCAGCGGCTCGACGGCCTGGACCTCGACCGAAACGATCATGGGTTTCAGCGCCTGGCGGCTTCTGCGCGCTTGTCGGCCGGCGTCTCGCTGGGATCGAAGTTCAGCTCCACGCCGATGCCGTCGGGATCGTAGAGGAAGATCTGCGTTCCGCCGGTGCGCGGGATCACCTGCTCGCGGAACTTCACCTTCTTGGCCTCGATGCGCTTGCGGACGCCCGCCAGATCGCTGGCCGAGAAGGCGATGTGATCGAACCTGCCGGTGTCCTCGAACTTCTTCTCGGTCCCGCGCACCACGATGCCCTCACGCGGCTTGCGCTCGCCCAGCAGGTGCACGGTCGGCACGCCGCCGGAATAGAGCCAGTAGCCCGGGAAGCCCAGTGGCGGACGGTCGCCGTTCTCCAGCCCCAGCACGTCGCAATAGAAGTCCTTGGTGGCTTCGAGGTTGGACGGCTCGATGGTGTAGTGCTGCAGAATGCCGAGCGGCATGGGTTGCTCCCTCTAGACCCAGGTTAAATCGGTATCGGCGCCCATCATGAACGCGCCGACGGTTTCGAAATGGTTCAGCCGGCCCTGCAACTGCTGGGTCACGGTGTGGATGTCGCGGAAGCGGCGCTCCAGCGGATGGCTATGGAAGATCGCCGTCGCGCCGGCGGCGTTGTAGGCGAAGTCGACCGCTTCGCGCGCCGCATGGATCGCATGGGTCGAGGCGCCGCGGATGGTGATGCGGTCCTCGACCGACAATTCGGCGCCGGCCTGCACGCGCTTCCAGATCTCGGCCAGCGACTGCAGGAGCCAGGCACGCGCCGAGCGGATGCGGATGTCCGCCTGGGCGAGACCCATCTGCACGACGGTGCTGTCGCGGATCGGGCTCTTGGCGCCGCGCGGGATCTTGGTGCGCGCCGTCTCGACGAAGTCGTCTAGAGCGCCGCGGGCGATGCCCAGCGCCACGCCGGCGAAGCCGGTCTCGTAGCAGGTCATCGCCGACATGCGGTAGAGCGGCCCCGGCTCGCGCCGCTCGCGCCCCGGGTTCTGAAAGTCGCGCGTGAAGCCGTGGTCGTGCGGCACGAAATGATCGGTCAGGGCGAACTGGTCGGACGCCGTGCCGCGCAGGCCGACGACGTCCCAGATGTCGGTCCACGTCACCTCGCTGGCGCGCACCAGCAGGGTGCGCTCGACCGGCCGGCCGTCGGCCTCGGTCTTGCGCGTGGTCCCGTCGGCCAGGAACACCGGGCAGTGCGCGCCGAGCCAGGTGGCATGACGGCCGCCCGAGGCGAAGGCCCAGGTGCCGGTCACCTTGTAGCCGTGCACGCCGTTCACGGTGCATTCGACCGCCTTGACCTTGGGGCCCGGGCCCCAGGCCAGCACCGCGCGCGGGTCGTTGCCGAAGATCTCCTGCGCCACCGGCAGGTCGAGATAGGCCGCGGTCATGGCGCAGCCGCCGGCCTGGCTGAGGCACCAGGCGGTCGAAGCGTCGGCGCGCGCGATCGTCTCGATCACATGGAAGAAGGTGATCGGATCGGTCTCGATGCCCTGGCTGGTCCGGGGCATGAGCAGGCGGAAGAGCTTCTGCTCATGCAGCTTGTCGAGCAGGTGGCCAGGCAGGCGCCGCCCCGTCTCGATCTCCATCGCCGCTGCGGCGACGGCCGGCCGCACGGCCTCGGCGCGGGCGATCACGGTGGGATCGCCCGCCAGCTCGGCGGAGGTCGGGATCAGCGTGTCCATCGGGCTCCTCAATCGGCGGCCGCCAGCTCGCGGTCGATCTCTTCGTTGGTCTTGCCGCGGGTCTCCACTCCGAAGAAATAATAGACCACGCCGGCCAGCAGGAACCAGCAGCCGAGATAGGTGAAAGCGGTCGGAATCTGCGGCAGCGGAACATCCGGTTTGAGGTAGTTGCCGGACCCGACGATCAGGGCCAGCCCGACCGGCCCCAGGATCTTGCCGATGCCGCCGAAGCCGTAGGCCGAGCCCATGCCGCTGGTCTTGAGATGCGACGGCCAGATCTCGGCGCCGTATGGCCCGACGATGGCGAAGCCGCCGTCGGCGAAGAACATCGCCGCCGCGAGGATCAGCCAGAAAGCCGAAACCCCCATGATCATCCCCGAGTAGTTGTGGCCTGCCAGGATGATCAGCACCCCGGCGCCAAAGCCCAGCAGGCCGCCGCAATTGCGACGCCCGATGCGTTCCGACAGCCACGAGAAGGACACGCGCCCGAAGAAGCCGACCACGGTGAGCAGGAGCATCATCTTGGAGGCCTGCTGCGGCGTCACGCTCAGCAGCAGCACGAACAGGGTCGGCGTCCAGAGCGCGACGCCATAGACGCCGGTCTGGGCGCCGGCGTTGCCGAGCCACGACACCAGCAGGCTGCGCGGATACTTGAAGAGGTCGAACCAGTTGGTCTTCTGCACCCGGGCTTCTTCCGGCGTCGGCATGGGCAGGGTCTTGGGATCGACCTGCAGCGCCCACGCGAGCGAGCTGCGAGCCTCATCGACCCGGCCCTGGCGGGCGAGCCAGCGCGGCGACTCGGGCACCCAGAGGCGCACCAGCAGCACGACCAGCGCCGGCAGCACGCCGATCGCGAACAGCAGACGCCACTGCTCGCTCGGCATGAAGGCGGCCAGGAGCGAGCCCAGGCCGACGCCGATCGGGATGATGCAGGTCACCAGGCCGCCGATCCAGCCGCGCTTGGAGGTCGGCATGAACTCCTGCACCAGCGGCAGGTCGACGCAATAAAGGCCGCCGACGCCGAAGCCGACGAAGAAGCGCATGATGGTGAGATAGATCCAGCCATTGTCCGGCGTGAAGTAGAGCAGGCCGGTGGCGATCGAGAAGTTCAGCACCGTGCCGATGAAGACCGGCCGTCGGCCGATGCGGTCGGCGATCCAGCCCCAGCCGTAGGCGCCGAGGATGGCGCCGATGCCCGAGCTCATCAGCACGATCGCCGACTGGCCGAAGGTGAGGTGCCAGGGCTTGATCAGGAACGCCAGCACGAAGGCGATCAGGAAGTAGTCGAAGAACTCCAGCGCGTCGCCGATGATGGCGGCGGCGAGGATCTTCATTTGGTTGGTGGTCAGACGCGACTGTCGATCGAGTACCTCGAACATCGGCGTTTCCCCAGTGGCGCATGTTCGTTGGGCCGCGGGCGTCGCGCCTCCGTCCCGCCGGTGGTAAGAACGCTACGCTCCGGCAGGGGGCGGCGGGAAGGCGCCCGGTTTGCCCTTCGGAACGCACCCTGTCGGAGCGCAGAAACGCTGAGGAATCGCCATGCATTGGACCGACCGCCGCAAACGCTTCCGCGCCGTCCTCGACGGCAATGTCTGCGTCCATCCCGGCTCGGTCTACGACCCGATCTCGGCGCGCATCGCCGAGGATCTGGGCTTCGAGCTCGGCATGTTCGCCGGCTCGACCGCCTCGCTTACGGTTCTGGGCGCGCCCGACCTGATCGTGCTGACGCTGAGCGAGTTCGCGCAGCAGGCCTATCGCATCAACCGCGCCGGCAACCTCCCGCTGATGGTCGATGCCGACCACGGCTACGGCAATGCGCTGAACGTCAAGCGCACGGTCGAGGAGCTCGAGACCGCGGGCATCGCCGGCATGAGCATCGAGGACACCGACCTGCCGACGCCGTTCGGCACGACCAAGCCCAGGCTGACCTCGATCGCCGAGGGCGTCGGCAAGATGAAGGCGGCGCTCGCCGGCCGCCAGGACCCATTGCTGTCCATTGCCGGCCGCACCAGCGCCATCCAGATCACCGGCCTCGACGACGCGATCGCCCGCGGCAAGGCCTACGAGGAAGCGGGCGTCGACGCGCTGTTCTTCGTCGGCGTGAAGACGCGCGTCGAGCTCGACGCGCTCTCAGCCGCGACGAAGATCCCGATCATCCTGGGCGGCGCCACGCCCGAGCTTACCGACAAGCAGTATCTTGCGAGCCGCCGCGTGCGCATCGCGCTGCAGGGCCATCAGCCTTTCGCCGCCGGCGTGAAGGCGGTGTACGAGACCCTGAAGGCGCTGCGCGAGGGTACGCCGCCAGCGAAGCTGCAGGGCGTGGCCGATGCCGAGCTGATGAAGCGCGTGACGCGCGACGCGGACTATGCCAAGTGGACAAAGGAGTTCCTCGGCTAGCGGCTAGTCGGTGCGCCGCGCCCGCTCGCGGTGCTTTTCGATGACCTCCGGCTCCTCCTTGTCGAGCTTGGTGAGCCGGTTGCTGGCGTCGTGCTCGGCGTGCAGCAGCTCGTCGAGCTTGGCGTGGATGGCCTGCGTGTCGCGATGCTCAGCCCGCTGGATGACCAAGGTCATCAGCCAGGTCGCGAGCACGGCGAAACCATGCCAGCCGAAGCTTTGCCGGTCGAAGATCACCCACAACACACCATAGGCCGCCACCACCAGGAACGCCCAGGGCCGCGCCGTGACCACCCCGAGCTCGGTGAGCAGGTGCCGCAGGCTCTCGAGCATGGCCGTTAACCGGCTGTGAGCCAGCGAGGTTGCGCGTCACACGGCGGCGGTGCGTTTTGAGGCGTTGTGCCCGGCCGGAACGTGTGTGGGTCGCGGGGGAACCGGCTGGTATCGAAGTAGTCCGTGGAACCCTAGGGCAAGTATCCGGACAGGATGGCGGCATCCTGGGCCCACATTTCCATGTATTGGTGCTCCATCGCCTGGATGGCCGGCGCGTTCTGGCCGAGGAAGTTGGTGGCAATGAGCGATGCGAGCTGCGCCCGGTTTGCCGTGATCACGGGTGGCGGAACGACGGCGGCGAATGCCGATTCGAAAGCCGCGCTGGCCGTGCCGATCGCGGGCGGATCGTCCTCGCGGTGGCGCCGGATCAGCGGCTTGTCCGGACCGAAGTAGAACCGCACGCCGGCGGTGACGCTGTAGGCCGAGTGCTGGGCCAGCTCACCGTTGACGTAGAACGCGACGTTGTGGCGGGCGAGCAGGTCGGGCTGGAACTCCAGCCCGCCGGTGCCGGCGATGCGGCTGAATTCCGAGCTGGCGCCGAGCGACACAGCCAAGTCCGGCGTGGGATAGGCAGTGATGCTCCCGCCGTAGAATCCGCTGCTTGCGCTGACGCCGAACGCGCCATCGGTGGCATCGTGATAGCCGCCCCACGCACCGAAGGTGAAGATGCCGGCATACAGTTCGGCTTCGGCGCCGTACCAGCCCAGCCGCACGCTGCTGCCGCCCGCGATCGAGACGACCGGGCCGAGCAGGCCGATCGCCGGGTCGCGCCAGAACAGGTGCGCCGTACCGCCGCCGAACGGCGCATTGAAGGAGGTCCCGGCCACGCCGTCGAGCTGCAGGCCGAAGGCGTGTCCGAGCGGGGTCGTGATCGAGCCCTTCGCTGCCCCGACGCCCGAGGACTCGCCGTTGACGCCAGTCATGCCGGCTTCGCCGGAGATCTTGCCGTTCACCGCCGACACGGCCGGTGCCGGTCCCTCGGCACGGACGGGCGCGCTCGGCGCGGCCAGCAAGACTGTCACCGCCAGGATGGCCGGCACGCACTGAACCTTCACGTGATCCCCCCACAGGCAAAGTAAGACGGCTACCCCGTCGGCACCAGCGTCACCGCCACGCTGTAGACGTGGCTGCCGCCGCCCAGGATGACCCCGCGCAACGGGCTCACGTCGGAGAAGTCGCGGCCCCAGGCGACCGCGACATGGTCCTCGTGCGCGACCAGGTCGTTGGTCGGGTCGAGATGGACCCAGCCGGCCTGCTCGCCGCACCACACCGCGACCCAGGCGTGGCTGGCATCGGCGCCGCGCAGCGCCACCTCCTCGGCGCTATGGACGGTGCGGATGTAGCCCGACACATAGGCCGCGGCGAGGCCGTGTGCGCGCAGCGCCGCGATCATGACGTGCGCGAAGTCCTGGCAGACGCCGGCCTTGCCCGCGAACACCTCGTGCAACGGCGTCGAGATGTCGGTGGCGCCGGGATGGTATTCGAAGTCGGCCCTGATGCGCGCAGTGAGCTCGCGCGCCGCCGCGAGGATCGGCCGGCCCGGCTTGAACGAGAGCGCGCCGTAGGCCGCGAGCGCGTCGTCGAGGGGGACCAGCGGCGACTCGTGCACGAACTCGCTCGCCTCGATCGGCTTGGGGAAGCCGTTGCCGTTCAGCGCCCTGGCGATCTCCTCCCAGGATGGCGTTTCGTTGGCGGGCGGCGGCGCGGGGAAGCTCACCTCGACCGCGGCGCGCACCTCGATGTCGAAGCGCTGGTGCGGCTGGTCGATGCGCAACAGGTCGACCAGGTTGCCGAAATGATCGACATGCTGCACCGCCATCGACGGCGCGGGGTGGGCGGTGAGGCCGATCGAGGTCACCGTCTGGCCGGGGAACGAGCGCGCGCGCAGATGGGCGATGTGGTTCGCGCTGTCGACGCTGCTTGCATAGGTGTAGGTCGTGCGATGCGACAGCAGGTAGTGCATCAGCTGGCCGCCATCGCCGCCATTGGGCCGACCGCCTGCGCCGCCGGGACGTGGCTGAACCACGCCCGGGTGATCGCCTCGCTCAATTCCTCCAGCCGGTGCTGGCCGGTCGACGCGACCTGGCGCAGCACCGCCAGCGCCTGCTCCTCCTGCCGCCGCGACTTCTCCTCGCCCCCGAACAGCGAGACGGCGTTCGCGAGCTCGGGTTCGAGACGCTCCAGCAGGTTCGGAACGCGCGTGCCCGAGGCCTCGGCCAGGCGGTCGAGGTGGCTCGCGATCGAGCGCAGCTGGAAGGCGAAGGCGCGCGGATTGCTGTCGTCCAGCCCGATGAGGTCGAGCACGGGCGCGGGCTGGAGCTGGCCGAGATAGCGCCAGCGATAGGTGATCGAGCTGTCGCTCAGCTCGAGCGCCAGCCGCATCGACGCGTCCCAGTCGATCGGCGAGTGCTGGAACAGCCCGATCGCCGAGCCCAGCACGAACTGGGCGCGCTCGATGCGCCGGCCAAGGTCGAGGAACAGCCAGCCGGTGCCGCGCGTCATGTTCTCGCTGGCGAGGCCCGACAGCGTCGAGCCGAAGCGGATGATGTCGTCGAGGGCGGCGAGCAGCGGATCGAACTGGCCGCCGGCGCTCAACAGGCCGCTGCGCACCTCGCTCAGCAATGGGCCGACCGCGATCATCATGTCGGGCGAGAAGCGGTCGCGCAGCGTGCCGGTCAGGCGCTGGATGGACTCGAGCACCGTGGCGAGGCCGCCGCGCGCCGACGCGACCGCGGCGAGGCCGCCCTGGAACGCCGCGCTCTCGGGCGTCGCCAGCGCAGCCTGGCTCGGCATCAGGCCGGCGCGGTCGATCAGCTTGCCGAGCAGGCGCAGCTCGATGCCCTCCCGCACCCCGACCACGCCCTGCGCCACGCGGGTGACGGTGAGGCGCAGGAGACGCGCGTCGTTGTCGAGACGCTCGACGTAGCGGCCGAGCCAGTAGAGGTTGTCGGCGACGCGGCTCTGCAGGTCGGCGCTGCCGCGATCGACCTCGAGCTGGTGGAAGTGGCGGCTGGTCGGGACCTGCACGTCGGCCGCGTCCTCGGCCAGCACCCACACGTCCTTGAGCGTGCCGTTGAGCCGGCCGAGGTGGCTGAGCGCGGTGTCGCCCGCCGGCTCGCGCGCGAGGCCGCCCGGCAGCACGCGCCAGCCGTCACCCTCAGCCACCAGGAAGCAGCGCAGCACCACGGCCGACGGCACCAGCGTCTCGCCGTTCCATTTCGGATTGAGCGAGGGCGAGACGGGATACTGCGCCACGAAGTGGCCGGGGTTGGCCTCGATGCGCTGCTGCAGCTGCCGGCGGGCCTCGCCCTCCAGCATGCCGACCACGATCGGCTCGCGGTCCGGGCCGAGGCAGGGGCGCACGATCATCGCATCGAGATTCGCCAGGACGTAGGCCTTCGCCGGCGGCTCGCCCAGCCACCACACGTCGAGCGACGGCAGCTGCAGCTTCTGGCCGAGCAGGCGCCGGCTGATGCCCTGGAGGAACGGCATCAACGCCGGCGTCTCGACCAGGCCCGAGCCGAGCGCGTTGGCGAGCGCGATCTTGCCGCTGCGCGTCGCCTCCACGAGGCCGGTGACGCCGAGAGCGCTGTCGGCGCGCAATTCGAGCGGATCGCAGAAGGACGAATCGAGCCGGCGCAGCAGCATGTGGACGGGGCGCAGGCCGGCCAGCGTCTTGATCAGCACCTCGCCGTCGCGCGCCACCAGGTCGCCGCCCTCGACCAGCGACACGCCGAGCGCGCGGGAGAGATAGACGTGCTCGAAATAGGTCGCCGACAGCGAGCCCGGCGTCAGCACCGCCATGTTCGGGTTCGACACGCCGGTCGGCGCCAGCGCGGCCAGCGCGTCGTGCCAGCGGTCGACGAACGAGCGCACGTGGCGCACCGGGATCGAGCGGAAGGCCTCGGGCAGGCTGCGCGCCAGCACGCGGCGGATCTCGAGCGCAAAGCCCGCGCCCGACGGCACCTCGGTATGGTCGGCCAACACGTGCCACTGGCCGGTCGAGAGCCGCACCAAATCGACCGCGTACTGGCCGAGATAGCGGCCCGGCGGCCGGGCGTCGGTGACGCGGCAGGCGCGCAGGAAGTGGCGGTTGGCGTGGACGATGGCCGGCGGCACCAGCCGCTCGGCGAGCAGCCGTTGCGGGCCGTAGAGGTCGGCCAGCACGGCGTCGAGCAGCGACGCGCGCTGCACCAGCCCGGCTTCGAGCGTCGACCATTCGTCGGGCGTGATGACGAAGGGCAGGGGATCGAAGGTCCAGGAGGGCTTGCCGCGCCCGGTCTGGCGACCGTTGTCGACCAGGTTGAGCGTGGCGCCCGATTCCTCGAGCTGCCGCCGCGCGCTCTCGACACGCTCGCGCAAGGCCTCGCCCGGCAGGGCGCGGATCACGCTCAGGATGCCCTGCCAGTGATAGCGGATCGACTTCTGGCCGGTGACCAGCTCGTCATACGCATGCTCCGGCGAGGAGGTCAGGCCACGCATCGGCTCCATGCGCCCTTTTAGACTCCGTTTCGCTTCACAGTACACTTAACCAGTGACAGGCCGGGGGTGCCATGGGTTCATCTCCTTCCCCCTTCTGAGGGGGAAGGTGGCCCGAAGGGCCGGAAGGGGTCATCCCTCTGGGCAGCGCGAAGACCCCCATCCGGCGCTGCGCGCCACCTTCCCCCTCAGAAGGGGGAAGGCATGAAGAAGGAAACGCATGACCAATCTCTTCGATCTTTCCGGCAAGGTCGCCCTGGTGACCGGCGGCAGCCGCGGGCTGGGCTACCAGATGGTGAAGGCCTTCGCGGCCCATGGCGCCGACGTCTTCATCACCAGCCGCAAGCTCGACGCCTGCCAGAAGGTGGCGGCCGAGGTCGAGGCGATGGGCCGCAAGGCGGTGGCCTATGCCTGCAACGTCGCCAACTGGCAGGAGCTCGAGGGGCTGGCCGATGCCGCCTACGCCGCCTTCGGCAAGGTCGACATTCTGGTGAACAACGCCGGCTCCTCGCCGCTCGCGCCGTCGTCGCTGGAGACCTCCGAGCAACTGTTCGACCGCATCGTGTCGCTGAACTTCAAGGGCCCGTTCCGGCTGATGTCGCTGGTCGGCAGCCGCATGGCGGCGGGCGAGGGCGGCTCGATCATCAACATCTCCAGCGCCGGCGCGCTGCGGCCGCGGCCGCAGATCGCGCCCTATGCCGGCGCCAAGGCGGCGCTCAATGCGCTGACCGAGGCTTTCGCCCACGAGTACGGGCCGAAGGTGCGGGTGAACACCATCTCGCCCGGCCGCTTCCTGACCGACGTCAGCAAGGCCTGGCCGGAGGAGCACAAGAAGAACGCGACGGCGGCGCTCAGGCGCAGCGGCCGGCCGGAGGAGATCGTGACCGCCGCGCTCTACCTCGCGTCGAGCGCGTCGAGCTTCACCACGGGCTCGCTGGTCCGGGTCGACGGGGGAATCGCATAGACGGTTAGCCCCTGGGGAAAGCGCCAACGCCGTCATCCCGACCGAAGCGGAGCGAAGCGAGGCGAAGCGGAGGGATCTCTTTTTGCCGGAGACGTCGCAAAAATAGGTCCCTCGATTTCGCTTCGCTCCGCTCGGGACGACGGGAGGGGCCCTTGTTCAAGGCTGGCGCGATGCCATATAACGGGACGTAAATCACGGACAAATTACATGGCATCCAAGGGCAATACTCGGCGATCCCGCCTCCGGGCGGCAGGCGGCCGTGGCTTCGCGGAGAGACCGAAAAAGAGCTTCCCAGCGCTGAAAGACCGCTTGTCGCGCAATGTCGCTGTCAAGGGCGGCAAGCTCCCCGTGGAGGACGTCGCCCAATCGCTCGGCATGTCCAAGGCTCAGCTGGCGGAGACCGCGGGCCTCAGCATCGACACGCTCTATCGGACCAATCGCGCCGGCTCCGCAAAGACCCAGGCGCGTCTCAAGGAAATGCTCGAGATCGTCGATCGGGTTTCCGACTGGGCCGGCGGCAAGGACCAGGCGATGGCCTGGTATCGTGCCGAGCCGATTCCGGAGTTCGGCGACCGCACCGCGGAGTCGCTGGTGAAGGACGGGAAAGCGACCGCCGTTCGCGACTATCTCGATCACGTGGCGCTCGGCGGCTTTGCTTGAGATTTCGCGGAACGTGTTATCGCGCCCACGATCCCCGATGGGCGTTCAAGCCGCATTCGGGTGAAGGCGCGAAGGCTCACGGTGGACGGTTCAACGCCAAGGGCGTGCCGGCTCTCTACCTCGCCCTCACGATCGACGGCCTGTTTGCCGAGGTGGGTCATGCCTTCCCGCGCCGTTTCGATCCTCTGACGGTGTGTTCATACGACGTCGACGTCGATGACCTTGCCGATCTCCGAGACGACGTTGGCCGGAAGGCGCACGGCGTGCGTCTGGCCGAATTGGACTGTCCCTGGATGCTCGACGTTTCGGAGGGGCGCACACCGGCGTCCTGGAGGTTGGCCGAACGTCTGCGGGCGAGCGGCCATGCCGGAATTCTGGTGCCGTCCTTTGCGCGCGGCGCCAAGCCCGGCATGGCCAATCTTGTTCTTTGGCAATGGGGACCAGACCTTCCGCACAAGGTCGACGTTTACGACCCCAGCAATCGACTTCCGAAAGATCAGACGTCCTGGAGTTGATCCAGACCGCGCTCAAGCAACGCTGCCCGTCCCGGTCGTCTTAGGATTCGCAGCAATCGTCTCTTAGACCTGATTCTAAGGCCGGTGGTATTCCGCCACTTCGGTCAGATACTCTTGGGCTTGGTCGATATCGGTCTCCACCCCAAAGAAGAACGTGTCGAGGTCGTCCATCTGGGAGCGCAGATGAACGAGGTCAACCTCCGAAACGCCGATCTCTATAGGATCGCCCTTCCGAGTAGTCGCGTATCGGAAGGTTTGGCTATTGGGGTCGATTGCGTGAAGCTCAGCGATTATCCTATCGACTTTGTCGAAATAGGTATTCGGCGCATAGCGTTGGATCACTTGCTTAGCTGCCGCGTACAGCGCGTCTAGCTCATGCCGCGTTGGCGCTAGATCACTGCCATACTCATTGATTAAGCCCTTCAGCCTCAGTTCGATGCTGTGACGGTAGAGGAAGAGAATGGGATGAAGCAGCGTCTTGCTCGTATGGTGTTCCCCTGCGATGACCGCATCTAGAAGCGTCTCTGCTGCCTCGCGGTAGCCTATCGCCTGAGCACCAGCTCGCCAGTACTGATCATAGGTCTCCAGACGAGGGGCAAGCCCCTTCGCCTGTCTGAGCAAAGGTCCCTCAAGGAAATCGTCATCCGGCTGTTCTTGGTCGCTCATATCTAGCCTCCGCGGGTTTGGCTAGCGGGCTCGCAGATGCGACGGCAAGCGCCAAAAGCAAAGACTTAACTGTGTGGACAAACTGTATGGATCATCCTCCACACAAAACTCTAAACCGTTGAAGCCCCGATGAAATAAGAAATGGCGTCCCCCCAATAGGATTCGAACGCTCAATCGCTATCACCCCTTCAACACATCATACTCCATCAGGCACCGCCCCGGCCGCCAGCGCCGGCGCATCCCGACCTCCTCCATCATCCGGTCGTAGTACCGGTCCCCCGCCGTCACCGGCTGGGCGAACGTCAGCGCAAACGCGTCGGCGTCATCGGGGCTGTAGCCCAGCCGCGCCTTCACCTGGTCCTTGGGCTCGAGCAGCAGCCGGTCGCCGCGGAAGGAGTAGGTCGTGCGCGTGAGCGCCGCGATCAGCTCCTGGCTGGTGTCGGGCGGCAGCGCGCCGCCCTTGCGGATCCAGTCGACCGCCTTGAAGTACATCTCGGTCCGCTTGTTCTCGTAGCGCGGGTCGGTGGCCTTGCCGGCGAAGTGGATGCCGATCGGCTCGCGGCCGAGCCGCCGCAGGTTGTCGATCCAGCTCGAGCCGAAGCCGCCGGTGTCGTCGATGAAGCAGGCGTTCGCGTCCCAGTCGGCCCACTTGCGCGCCACCATCCCGGCGCCCTGCGTGCCGTCGATGTTGCGCATCTTCATCGGCGGAAAGGCGACCAGTCCCTGGCGCGGGAAGATCACGCTGGAGTCGTCGCCGAAGCGCGCCACATCGACGCCGAGGATGCGCGGCGCCATGGCGATGTCCTCTTGCTTCCAGGCGCGCCTGGTCGCCTCGGCGCATTCGTCGGGCCCGATCAGCGTGTCGAGCGAGCCGGGCGGGAACTGGCCGAACACGTTGACCAGCACCCACGGATTGTCGCGCCCGTACTTCTCGATCTGCTCGCGCGCCCATTGCGCCGAGATGCGCGTCGCGCGCTTCGGGTCGTCGGGATCGCCGGTGATCTCGGTGATGTGCCACAGGTGGCGCTCGCTGGTGCAGGCGCGGTACAGCGGGCCTTCGAGATGGGTCGGGTTGCCGGCCTGCACGATGTGGCCTTCCTTGCACGAGGAGAGCGCGGCCTCGGCCGCCGCCATCACCGCGTCGGGGATGCCGCCCGATTCGTCGAGGATGAACAGGATGGAATCGCTGTGCAGGCCGGCCAGCGTCTGGCCGAGGCTCGCGGGGTCGGCCGACTTCGCCCAGGTGCGGGCGCTCATCCACCAGGTCTTGTCCCGGCGTTTGTTGACGATGCGGTTGTGGGTCCACTTGAAGCCGCCGCTGAGCAGCGGCGACTTCGCCTGCCACTTCGCCATCTCCGCCCACAGCCCGTCGCGAAGGTTGTCGCCGCTCACGCTGGTCGCGGCGATCTTGGGGTCCTGGTTGACGGTCAGGAAGTTCCAGGCGAGCCAGGCCAGCACCGCCGTCTTGCCCGGCCCCTTGCACGCCTTCATCGCCAGCCGCTGGTTGCGCGGGAAGGCGGCCAGCACCTCGTCCTGCCACGGATCGGGCGTGACGCCGAACTGCTCGCGCACGAACCGGCGCGGATCGGCCTTCCAGGCGCGCAGGAGGGCGGTTTCGCTCATCGTCATGACCCCCTTCCGGCGCTGCGCGCCACCTTCCCCCGCAGACGGGGGAAGGCGTGAGGTCTTGCCTCCCCCCGTCTGCGGGGGGAGGTGGCCGCGAAGCGGACGGAGGGGGGTCTTCTCCTTTCGCTCACCATTCGTCGTCCTCCTCGTCGTGCGCGTAGCCGTCGCCGATGATCTCGCCGGTGAGCGGGTCGTACTCGGTCAGGCAGCGGCCGTAGGGGACGCGCTCGCGATAGTCGCTGGGCCCGCGCGCAACCCAACGGCAGTTCTCGTCGATGAACTTCTCGTTGGGCGTCAGCTCGCGCTTCGGCTCTTTCGGCTTGGGCTTCGGCTTACGCTCTCGCTTCGGCTTCGGCTTTTCGGCCGGCCGATCCCCTTTGGCGAGCCGCTCGGCCTCGCGCTCCTCCGGCGTCACCATCTTCGGCGGCTCGGCCGGCTGCGCCGCCGCGACGAGCGCCTCGAAGCCGCCGGTCTCGGCGGCGCGCACGAGATTCTCCTGTGGCGTCGCGGCGTCCTGCGGCGGGCGCACGAACGCCTCGCGACGGGCGACCTCGCGCTGCAAGTGCGTCCGGACCTTCCCCTCGGTGGTCATGGCTCCTCTCCCCTCATCTGCCGGCCCTGCGCCTCCAGCTCCTGCATCTTCTCCCACAGCGTGCCGGTGGCGATGGCGCGGCGGCGATGCTCCAGCATCCGGCTGATCTTGAGCGCCTCGCTGGCGCGGATCTGGTTCTGCGCGACCAGCCGGATCAGCGTGACCTGAGCCTGGTTGACCGAGTCGATATCGTTCGTGTCGGGCAGCTCGAAGGCCTCGCGCTTGAGGGCGCTCATGATGTTCCTCCTCGTGATGTTCCCGATCGTGATGGGCCTTTCGGCGGCAGCAGCCCACGCGTGCGGGCCTCGGCCTTCAGCCGGAAGAACCAGCTGCGCTCGATGCCGAGCGCCTCGCACACGTCGCGCCGGCTGAGCCCTTGGCGGACCAGCGCCGCGAGGCGGTCGACGCGGCAGGCGGCGTCCCAGCGCCAGGCGCCGGCGCCATCCGTCGTCTGCAGCTCGGCGGCTATCGGAAACAGCGGCACGCGCTGCCGCGTCTTCTCGAAATGGATCTCGAAGCGGGCGTTGCCGCCGGCGGCGGCCGATGCGGCCGGCCGCAGCGCCATCACCAGGTCGGCCGCGCTGGCGCGCCCTGCCGCCCCGTTCTTGGCGGTATGGTCGACCATCAGGACCGCGCGCCGGGTCTGCTTCAGGTGCAGCAGCAAGCAGTGCAGGGCGTCGCGCCGCTCGTGATCGCGATCCGCGCGCGCCGCGGGCGCAAGTGCCGACAGCGTGTCGAGGACGAGCAGCTGCGGATCGTTCCAGCCGGCCATCAGGCGCACGATCCCGTCCTCCGTGCCGAGATCGAGGCGCGCTCCGCCGGGACGATCATGGGGCACGAT